>Ga0310691_10002861_pt1 | contig 21833 bp, 12 predicted proteins | sample 176DNAGHGlowgp2_FD_203887 | JGI IMG/M metagenome (GOLD analysis project Ga0310691, IMG submission 203887) | Sheep rumen microbial communities from Palmerston North, Manawatu-Wanganui, New Zealand - 1766 DNA GHGlow gp2 (v2) (version 2) | ecosystem: Host-associated > Mammals > Digestive system >...
ATGCTTCTCTCGTTCCCAGTGTTGGTGCCAAGAAGGCTCCGGGTTCAGAGATTGCCGGTAAGGCTAACGTGCTGGTATTCCCCAACCTCGAAGTAGGTAATATTGGTTATAAGATGGTACAGCGCCTGGGTGATGCAATCGCTATTGGCCCGATTTTGCAGGGTATTGCTCGTCCTGTAAACGACCTGTCTCGTGGTTGCTCAATTGACGATATTTATTATATGATTGCCATTACTGCTTGTCAGGCAATGGACGCCAAGAAGTAATTAAGAATTAAGATAATATGAAAATCCTTGTATTGAATTGTGGCTCATCGTCTATCAAGTACGCCTTGTACAATATGGACGACAAGAGTGTGATGACCAGTGGTTGTGCTGAGCGTGTAGGCTTGGACGGTGCCTTTGTGAAGGTTAAGCTGGCCAATGGTGAGAAGAAGCAGATTATGCACGACATCCCTGAGCATACCGAGGGCGTGAAGTTTATTTTCTCGCTGCTTACTGATCCTGAGATTGGTGTGATCAAGAGTCTCGACGAGATTGATGCCGTGGGTCATCGTATGGTGCATGGTGGCGAGAAGTTCAACAAGAGCGTCATTCTTACTGATGAGGTGCTGAAGACTTTCGAGGAGTGCTCTGATCTGGCTCCTCTGCACAATCCTGCTAACCTGAAGGGCGTGAATGCCGTAAAGGAGCTGATGCCTGGCCTGCCTCAGGTAGGTGTATTCGACACCGCTTTCCATCAGACCATGCCTCCCAAGGCTTATATGTACGCTATTCCTTACGAGCTCTACGAGAAATATGGCATCCGTCGCTATGGTTTCCACGGAACCTCTCACCGCTATGTCAGCGCTCGTGCTTGCGAGTTCTTAGGCATTAAGGCTGAGGGCACCAAGATGGTAACGTGCCACGTGGGTAATGGTGGTTCTATCGCTGCTGTCGTTGATGGCAAGTGTATCGATACCTCGATGGGTCTCACTCCGCTGGAGGGTCTCGTGATGGGTACTCGTGCTGGCGATATCGATGGTGGTGCAGTGACCTTCATCGAAAAGAAGCTGGGTCTCGACGCTGACGGTATGAGCAACCTGCTCAACAAGAAGAGCGGTGTGGCTGGTCTTACTGGTGGCTCGAGCGATATGCGCGACGTAGAGAATGCTGCCAAGAGTGGTGACGAGCGTGCCAAACTGGCTCAGGACATGTATTTCTATCGCATTAAGAAATACATTGGTGCCTATGCTGCTGCTATGGGTGGTCTCGATGTTGTCGTCTTCACCGCTGGTGTGGGTGAGAACCAGACTAGTATGCGCTCTGAGGTCTGCAAGAATATGGAGTTCCTGGGCATCAAGTTCGACGAGTCGAAGAACAACGTTCGTGGCGAAGAGGCTATCATCTCTGCTGATGATTCAAAGGTGAAGGTGGTTGTCATTCCTACCGACGAGGAGTTGATGATTGCTACAGATACGATGAACCTGTTGTAAACTGGTTCCTTCTAAGGAATAAAAGTCGGTTTTGACTGACCGCTCGCAGATATTAGGGCGGGCGCCCGAAGATATAAGGGCGTCCGCCCTAATTAATACGGACGGTCGCCCGAATCTGACTTGCTCCCGTCTTGCTCCCTGCCAGCCCGTGCCTCGCTCCCTGTTAGGCCGAGCCTTTTTCCCTATCAGCCCTTAGCCCTTTTCGTTTCCTTGCGTATTACATCCGTCGCTTCTCTGTAGAAAAGACACTTTTTTAATATTTATTTAGTGACGTTTGTGCCCTTTGTGGATTATTTTTAGTACCTTTGCAGGCAAATTCAGAACTAAAAAGAATAAGGTATGATACGCTTCTTTCAGACCCCACAAAAGACCGTGATAGCCACTGAGGTTGATCACGCACTAAGTGAACAGGAAATCAAGGAATTGAATTGGTTGTATGGCGAGGCTTCGCTGCTTGATGCAGAGAGCCTGGAGGGCTATTTCGTTGGTCCGCGCCGCGAGATGGTAACCCCATGGAGTACCAACGCTGTAGAGATCACCCAGAACATGGGTCTTAGGGGCATCAGCCGCATCGAGGAGTATTTCCCCGTTGACAGCAAGGACGCTGAGTACGACGAGATGTTGCAGCGCATGTATACCGGCATCAACCAGGATATTTTTACGATTAACATCAAGCCCGAGCCCATCAAGTATGTGGACAACCTTGAGGAATACAACGAGCAGGAGGGTCTTGCCCTCAGTCCTGAGGAGATTGAGTATCTGCACGGATTGGAGAAGCAGAACGGCCGTCCTCTGACCGATTCTGAGATCTTCGGTTTCGCCCAGATCAACTCCGAGCACTGCCGTCATAAGATCTTCGGTGGTACGTTTATCATCGATGGCAAGGAGATGGAGTCAAGCCTCTTTGCGATGATCAAGAAGACCACGCAGGAGAATCCCAACAAGATTCTCTCTGCCTATAAGGATAACGTTGCTTTTGCACAGGGTCCTGTCGTTGAGCAGTTTGCTCCGAAAGACCAGAGCACGAGCGACTGGTTCCAGGTAAAGGATATCGAGAGTGTCATCTCGCTGAAGGCTGAGACACATAACTTCCCAACAACCGTAGAGCCTTTCAACGGTGCTGCAACAGGTACTGGCGGTGAGATCCGCGACCGTATGGGTGGCGGTGTCGGTTCATGGCCTATCGCTGGTACAGCTGTGTATATGACCGCCTATCCACGTTTGCACGATGATAACGATGTGGCTCGCGACTGGGAGGATATCCTTCCTGTACGTCAGTGGCTGTATCAGTCACCACAGCAGATTCTGACCAAGGCCTCTAATGGTGCTTCAGACTTCGGTAATAAGTTCGGCCAGCCACTGATCTGTGGTTCTGTGCTGACCTTCGAGCATCAGGAGGGCAAGGAGAAGTATGCTTACGACAAGGTCATCATGTTGGCTGGTGGAGTAGGTTACGGCACCAAGCGCGACTGCCTGAAGAAGGAGCCTCAGAAGGGCAACAAGGTGGTCGTAGTAGGTGGTGATAACTACCGCATCGGACTGGGTGGTGGTTCTGTGTCATCTGTTGATACAGGTCGTTACAGCAACGGTATCGAGCTGAATGCCGTTCAGCGTGCCAACCCTGAGATGCAGAAGCGTGCCTATAACCTCGTTCGTGCGCTCTGTGAGGAGGATGTGAACCCCGTAGTAAGTATCCACGACCACGGTTCTGCTGGTCACCTGAACTGTCTCTCTGAGCTCGTTGAGGAGTGTGGTGGTGAGATTGATATGACCAAGTTGCCTATCGGTGACAAGACGCTGAGCTCTAAGGAGATTATCGCCAACGAGAGTCAGGAGCGTATGGGTCTGCTCATCGATGAGAAACATATCGAACATGTACGTAAGATTGCTGAACGCGAGCGTGCTCCGCTGTATGTCGTTGGTGAGACCACTGGCGATGCCCACTTCTCATTCAAGCAGGGCGACGGTGTGAAGCCTTTCGACCTCGACGTGGCTCAGATGTTCGGTCACTCTCCAAAGACCATCATGAAGGATAATACTGTTGAGCGCCATTATGAGGATGTAAAGTATGACCTAGATAACCTAGGAAACCCTGAAATCCTAGGATATTTAGAAAGAGTGCTTCAGTTGGAGGCTGTGGCTTGTAAGGACTGGTTGACTAACAAGGTTGACCGTTCTGTGACAGGTAAGATTGCCCGTCAGCAGTGTCAGGGAGAGATTCAGTTGCCATTGAGCGACTGTGGTGTGGTAGCCCTTGACTATCGTGGCAAGAAAGGTATTGCTACAGCCTTGGGTCATGCTCCTCAGGCTGGTTTGGCTGATCCTGCTGCTGGTTCTGTACTTTCTGTAGCCGAGGCTCTGACGAATATCGTCTGGGCTCCTTTGGCTGAGGGAATGGACTCTCTGAGTCTGTCAGCCAACTGGATGTGGCCTTGCCGTTCTCAGGAGGGTGAGGATGCCCGTCTGTATGCTGGTGTGAAGGCTCTGTCTGACTTCTGCTGCGACCTGCATATCAACGTGCCTACTGGTAAGGACTCACTCTCATTGAGCCAACAGTATCCTAACGGCGAGAAGATTATCTCTCCGGGAACAGTGATTGTATCAGCCGGTGGTGAGGTCAGTGACATTAAGAAGGTCGTTTCTCCTGTATTGGTCAATGATAAGAACGCATCTATCTACCATATAGACTTCTCTTTCGACGAGCAGCGCCTTGGTGGTTCTGCCTTCGCCCAGAGCTTAGGTAAGGTAGGCGACGATGTGCCGACAGTGAAGAATCCTGAGTACTTTGCTGACGCCTTTATGGCTGTGCAGCAGATGATCGAGAAGGGTTGGATTTTGGCTGGTCACGATATCTCTGCCGGTGGTCTTATTACCACGCTGCTCGAGATGTGCTTCGCTAACACCAAGGGCGGTATGCATATCAACCTGCACGATATCTGCGCTGATGGCGACGTCGTGAAGGCCCTCTTCGCCGAGAACCCAGGCGTAGTCATCGAAGTAAGCGACGAGCACAAGCAGGAGTTCAAGGAGTTTATGGAGGAGCAGGGTATTGGTTATGCCAAGATAGGCTATCCCGTCGAGGACAGCCGCAGCATCGAAATCGTTTATCCTAGCAATCCTAGGGATTCTAAGGATTCTAGGACTTCTAGTCTTAGCTTCGATATCGACGCCCTGCGCGATGTATGGTATAAGACCAGCTACCTGCTGGATCGCAAGCAGAGCTTCAACGGCAAGGCCAAGGAGCGTTTCGAGAACTACAAGAAGCAACCGCTGGAGATGAAGTTCCCCAAGGGCTTCACAGGCAAGCTCGCACAATATGGCATCTCTGCCGACCGTCGTGAGGCATCTGGCGTTAAGGCAGCTATCATTCGTGAGAAGGGCACCAACGGAGAGCGCGAGATGGCATATATGCTCTACCTTGCAGGCTTCGACGTGAAGGATGTGATGATGACCGACCTGATCAGTGGTCGCGAGACACTCGAAGAGGTGAACCTCATCGTCTTCTGCGGTGGATTCTCTAACTCCGACGTGCTTGGTTCAGCTAAGGGCTGGGCAGGAGCCTTCCTCTTCAACCCCAAGGCCAAGGAGTCGCTTGATAAGTTCTATGCCCGTAAGGACACCCTGTCGCTGGGTATCTGTAACGGTTGTCAGCTGATGGTCGAGCTCGGCCTCACAGGTGCTAAGGGTGCTAAGATGCTGCATAACGACTCGCATAAGTTCGAGAGTGAGTTTATCTGTCTCGATATTCCACAGAACAACAGCGTGATGTTCGGCAGCCTTAGTGGTTCGAAGTTAGGTCTCTGGGTAGCTCACGGAGAGGGTAAGTTCTCGCTGCCTGAGGCTGAGAGCGCCTACAACGTGATTGCCAAGTACAACTATGCTGGTTATCCCGCTAATCCTAACGGATCAGACTATAACGTCGCAGGTATCTGCTCTGAAGACGGTCGTCATCTCTGTATGATGCCTCATCTGGAGCGTGCCTTCTTCCCCTGGCAGAATGCGTGGTATCCCGCCGACCGCAAGAACGACGAGGTGACACCGTGGATTGAGGCGTTTGTCAATGCACGAAAGTGGATTGAACAGCAATAACTTAACCGCAGATTACGCAGATTTTACAGATTTCGATAATCTTTGATCTGCGTAATCTGTGAAATCTGTGGTTTATGTATTGGGATTCATTTAAGACATTCTTTAAGATTGGCATATTCACCCTGGGTGGTGGATATGCCATGATCCCGTTGATAGAGGAAGAGGTAGTCAACAAGAAGCAGTGGGTATCTAAGGACGAGATGCTCGACCTGATAGCCATTGCCCAGAGTTGTCCTGGTGTCTTTGCCATCAATATCGCCACCTTTATCGGTTATAAGCTGAAAAAGGAACGAGGAGCCATTGCTACAACCATTGGCACTGCCCTACCCTCATTCCTTATTATCTTAGCTATCGCCATCTTCTTCAGTCAGTTTAAGGACAATCCCTACGTGGCAGCCATCTTCCGAGGTATCCGTCCGGCCGTTGTAGCCCTTATCGCCGTTCCGACCTTTAACCTCGGTCGTAGGGCGAAGCTCAACCGTTACACCATCTGGATACCCATCGCATGCGCTCTCGCCATCTGGGCGTTAGGCGTTTCACCTATTTATATTATACTGATTGCAGGTGTTGCCGGCTATATTTATGGTAAGACGGTAGGAAGACAGAAGGAAGACAGTAGGAAGACAGTAGGAAGACAGTAGGAAGGGAGAAGGAGTAATGATACTTAGAGTTGAAATCATATGATATTCGTTTCGTTGTTTATCACGTTTTTTGAGATCGGTCTCTTTGGTTTTGGTGGCGGCTACGGTATGCTGTCACTCATCCAGCACGAGACCGTCGAGAGTCATCACTGGCTCTCTACAGCCGAGTTTACCGACATCGTGGCTATCTCTCAGATGACTCCTGGTCCTATCGGCATCAACTCCGCCACCTACTGCGGCTATACCGCCATCCACAACGCCGGCTATGGCCACCTGATGGCGACGCTGGGTTCTGCCACAGCCACCTTCGCATTGGTATTACCATCACTGATACTGATGATCCTCATCTCCAAGATATTTATGAAGTACATGAACACCCACTTGGTACAGTCTGTCTTCACCGGTCTGCGTCCTGCAGTGGTAGGTCTTCTTGCAGCCGCCACCCTCCTACTCTGCAACAAGGAGAACTTCTCCACCCCATACGATAATCCCTGGCAGTTCTTTATCAGCTGTGCCCTTCTCATCGCCACCGCCTTCGGCACCGGCTACCTTAAGATCAATCCCATCAAGATGATCTGTTTCGCCGGCTTCGCCGGACTGCTTCTGTTGTAAAAGTGTTTTATAAACACTTATGCCCTCTGAAATATAATTAATGTTCGCGCGAAGAGGGATTTTTCGACATTTTTTACTGATTTAGCATCAAAAAACTATTTTTTTTGTGCTAATATTTGCAAAAACAAAATATTTGTATTACCTTTGTCCCTGAGTTTGGTGTATACCATCTCAACTTATTGGTAAAATTGAGGAGCGTTATGCTTCATCTTGTGTCTTGAAACCTAGGAAATTTCAAAACAGTGTACAGGATGGCATAGTGATTCTTCACGTATATAGCGTGAGGCCGTGTCACTACATCTTTACACGAAGGTTTTCCTAGGACCGCAAGACAGAGATTGGAGATTTTCAGTCTCACGCTTCCGTAGTTAAAATCTAACAAAGACAAGGCCTTTTTGAGACTGGAAGGCGAAGGGAGACAAGGCCAATGAAGACCAACATCCTTTTGGCTATTACAATGACAATGCTGCTGCTTACCAGTTGCACGCATAAGGATTTGGACTTCCCTGAAGGCAACAGCCAACTAGAAGTTTTCTTCAATTGGTCGCTTGTGCCGGATGCCCAGCCAGATGGTATGCTGCTGACATTGTTTAGCGGTTCCTCTCAGCCTGTCTCGTTCCATTTTGCTAATCCTGAAGGTGGAAGCCTGATGGTTCCTTCCAAGAACTATGGAATGATAGCCTATAATGACAATATCGAGAATCTTCAAACCCGTGGTTCCATTTGGAATGACTTCGAAATATTTGCCGTCCCCACAGTGATGACATCCATCTCACAGATGTTTGCCTCTACGCGTAATATTCCAAAGGCACCTGGCACGGAAAACCAGCAGATAATCTCAGAGCCTGATTTCCTTTGGGTTAGTGCCTGCAAGGATGTCGATGTAAAGGGTGGCAAGACTATCACGATGCAAATGAAGTCTTCCACTATTATCTTCCCCTTTTCTATCACAGGAGTGGAGAATATCGGTCAGATAACCAATATCGCTGCAAGTATCTCCGGCATGTCAGGCTCATGTTATCCGGCATCCGGCACCATCTCTGCTCCCGACTGTATCATCCCCTTTGAATTGAAAAGCGATGGTGTAAGTACCATCTATGGACAGGTGCGTACCTTCGGTCACTCCGACGATGAGCCTGCAGATACTCGCCATATTCTTGTGGTATATTTTCAGACGGCCGACAACTCTAAGTATTATGTACCCATCGACGTTACCGACGGCATTCATAAATGGACCCTGCAACACCCACCTGGTGGCGGGCAGACTCCAGACGATAGCTATATAGAGATTACAGACTTTAGCATTCCAGAGCCGATAGGCGAGGATTCTGGTCTCCAACCAGCCGTTGATGAATGGAAAGAGATTGATATTAATATAAGAATGTAACTAAATTTTAAATAGCGATAAATTAAAACAATTGTTTAACAACAAAAAAATTAAGAATTATGAAAAAGTTATTTATCCTTTTGCCTCTTGCCGCATTTATGATGGCATCGTGCTCAAATGACGAAGTCGTGAACTCGGTGAGTCAGACAACTAAAGCCGACAGACTTCAGATCTATCCTAACGTTCAGGGTGCTACCCGTGCAACGTCTACTACTACCGCCAGCCTTACGGCATTCAAAGTTAAGATTGAAGGTAAATTCCAAAAGGGCGTAGAGAATACCGAGCAATGGCCTAATGGTAGCATAGTAGGTCTCAGCAAGACCGGTAGTACCTGGAATTTCCCTGGTACTGATCAATACTGGTGGGCTGACAAAGTTACTACAGCAAAGTTCACTGCCTGGGCTCCAACAGACCTTACAACAGCAAATGACTCTCCTGATGGAACAACTGTTACAATCGAAAATGATATTGCAAATCAGAAAGATGTCATTCTAGCTTACAATGAAGGTATCCGTGAGGACTTTGAGTCTGGTGTGCCCATTAATTTCCAGCACGTACTCTCTCAGATTATCGTTAAGGCCAAAAACAGCAGCACCAGTGATATCACCGTAAATGTTGCTGGTATGAAGCTGGTTAATATTAAGAATCAGAATACACTGTCAGTTCCTACCAAGTCTACAGCTGCTGGCACATTCAGTTGGGATGATTATACACCTTGGAGCGCAGATGTTACAGGTAAGGACACATACAAGACTATTACAAGTGAAAGTTCTACCCAAGGATCCTCAACTTCTTTGACAGCTACAGCTGCTGACCTTGCCGACCCCATGTTGCTAATGCCTCAGACATTGGTTCCTCAGGATCTTACTGCAACGGCAACCACTTCCATGAACAACACATATCTTGCCATTTTGGTTAGGGTAACAGGTGCTTCTGTTGGTTATCGTGATGCCGATGGATATTATTATAGTGATGAAACAACAAAAATTGATTTCACAACTTGGAGAGATCCAGAAGGTAAAGCATATCCTACAAATCCTTATGATTCTTATAGTCCAGAAGAAACAGCATATTTGGAGAAAGGTTTGGGAAAAGATGGTTCTGGATCAAATTTAATGAAACCTGAGGTTGTTTATCCTCGTGTTGGCTATGGTACAGCTGCTGAACAATTTGCTTACGTAGGAGTTCCCCTTGACACAGAATGGAAGCCTGGCTATAAGTACACCTATACGCTCAATTTCTCTAAGGATGGTATCGGTAAGTCTATTGCTGATCAGCCTACTGATGGTCCTACAGGAACAACACCAGATAATAAAGATTATAACTATCCTTATGGTCTGGATTTCGAAACAGGAGATAAGCATAACCCTGGTGAGGATATTGTAGACAACCCAACACAACTGTTCTTCACCGTTACTGTTGACGAGTGGCAGAATGGTGATCCTATTAATAAGGACATGTAATTACAGAATAGGTAAAAAATCAATTATCACAGTGCGGAGGGGAGCCTCCGGGATTCCCCTCCACACTTTTCTCAAAACAACGGTAGAAGATCATGATAAGGAAACCTATATTCTTGCTACTCGCATTGATGTCACTGTTCTTTGGCTGCACTCAGAAAGAATTGGATGATACTGGCATATCAGCACCCGACACGGGAGATGTGCCCGTAACCTTCCTGGCTGCTGCCAATAGTCAGACACGAGGCACATCGATGTCGGGAACATTGAATGAGGATGCCTCCTTCAGAGTCTATGCTACCAAACAGAGAAAAGAAGGAAATGTCTTAGTAGATCAGCCTACATATTATATAAGAGGTACGGGCGATGATGACATAGTTACCTACCAGCGAATAGCAGTCACTGGTGCAGAACAGTACCGATGGGTTTGGAAGACAGCCAAGGACTATTTCTGGCCTCAGGAAAACTATTTCGTGCAGTTCTATGCCGTCCATCCCGCCAGTGCTCCCGTTATAGCCGATATACTGGCAAACAAGTCGTTTACCTATGACCAAACCAATCCATACGACGGCAACCACGACCTGATGTGGGCCACTGCGGCTACAACTCGAGAAAGTGCAGGCAATGGTTCTTTTAAAGACCCCAGTGACAAGAGCAATTCTACTGTGAAGCTTCAGTTCCACCATGCTCTTGCCCAAATATCTTTCTATGGCAAACTGTCTGCACAATTCAAAAATTGGGGGTGGACTGTTGAGGTTGGTGGCATAACAATCTGCAATATCAATGGTGGAGGTACAGGCACATTCCAGCCCCAACAATATGCCACTGCACTCGATCCCGATAACCTGATCTTTACTAAAGCAGATCCTGCCGTGCTATGCAACTATACAATGTCGATGAACGCTGGGCATCTTATCGTCAATGAAACAACAGTAACGAAGGATGGCGACAACAATGATATCCCATTGACATCACCCACCGATGTAACTATGGTAATACCGCAGAAACCTACAGGCTGGAATCCTGCTACTGAAACCACAGGCACAGAAACTCCTGCCACTAAAGGTTGTTATCTTGCCATTCAGATGAAAATATATGATGCCCAAAACTATTACCAATTGGGTTCTGCTGACAGCTATGACACAGTATTCGTCCCATTTGAGACTGGGGTATATTATATGTACGACCAAATTGCCTGGCAAGCTGATACAAAATACAGATACACCCTTGAGTTTGGAGGTGGTTACAATGCTTCCGGAGAGGAAGTGATTCAGCCGATGACTATCACCACTGCCATCCAACCATGGGATTCTACAACTATAGACAGCGAGGCTAAACATTAGAGAAACGAAGAGTTAAAATAATGATATATTTATTGAAGTCAATGGATAAAATAAGATTATCACTCATGCTAACCACCGCACTATTGATGACATCGTGCGGACAGGATATCACAGAGGATCCTAAACCCTCCAAAGGGTTAGTTGCTCTACAGCTGAGTAGCGGTATCAGTGTCAGTAAGACGCGTGCATTCGATACTACATGGGAAGGTGGTAATGCCATCGGTGTGTTCACTACTGTTAAGGGTGATAAGACAAAGATTACCAAGAGTGGTAGTCTGGATGATGCTAACATTGGTTACCAGATAAATTCGGAATTAAATACATATAATGCCGATGCCGATACCTGTACATACGGCAGTTTTACTCCCACTTCCCAAAATAAGAAAATATATCTGCCTGTTGACGGCTCTCCCATTGATGTATATGCTTACTATCCATACAATAATAATGTGTCGGCTACAATTCCACTTGTGGTAGAGATTCCAACGACACAAACACTACCTAATCAGAAAACTATTGATGTATTAATGGCTGATACGGCAAGTACAACGGAACATCCAATAGATATTGATAATCCTGAAGTAAAATTGCTCTTTAGGCATGTTATGAGCAAGGTGATAGTATATGTGATGCCCGGTGTAGGTTTCAGTGAAGCAGACCTGGCTGGTGAAAAGGTAAGCAGCGTTCAACTGTTAAAACAGCCGAAGGATGCAACCTTTGCTCCTGTAACGCAGGTACTGGCAATTACAGCAGGGGAACATACGATAACTATGCAAGAGATAACAGACAGCAGTGATCCTGATTATGCTACTGAAACGAATTATACCATTCCAAATACAGAACCTGCTGAGACTAAGAAGATTAAACATACTTATCGTGCTATCATATTGCCAAACAACGATACTAATCCAGTAGCCACTGGTGAAGGAGTACGACAGATTAAGTTTAATGTGGGTGATACATATTATACATACGACATTACAGAGCCATTCGAGTCTGGCAAGCAATATATCTTTGCCATGAGACTGTCAGCAACAGGTGTTGAGGTAACGGCAGCTATCAAAGACTGGTCGCACGAGACAATCACACCAAATCCACTCTATCCACAAGAATAAGTAAATAATGAGAAAGACTACTATATTCAACATAGAATGCTTGCTGATTATGTTATTAGCAATGCTTATGATATCTTGTTCCAGCGACTCATTTGATGATGTTCAGGAAGTGAACGAGCCTGTAGTCTTCTCTCTTTCATTCGGCAATACAGTTACCCGTGCCGCGACTGTCGATAACCTATGGCCTGCCAATACTCATATAACCATATCCAACGGGTCAAAGAAGACTTATACCACGGGGAATAATCCTAGTAACGTAAGTGGAGCAGCCACTTCCTTGACTCCTATTGGCGATGACGCATTCATATGGCCAACCACTAACCCCAGCTGGTCGTTTTCTGGTTGGTATCCTGCAGGCGATAGTCCCACAACAGATATGACGGTATCAGCCGACCAGACCATCTATGACCAGGATAAGAATACAACCGGTATAACTGATGCTGTATACTACGGCTACGACATACTTTACTGTCCGCCTATGGCAGTCAGTTTCCGTCAGAAACCCGTAGCCCTCACCTTCCTTCATCAGATGGCAAGGGTGGTCGTGATTGTGAACTCCAGCTACACGGAGACGAAGGAGACGGTAACAGGCGTTGAGTTCGGCGGCGGCAGGCTGGCAGTATCGGGTAATATAACAAATCAGCCTGCGACCAATGCAAATGGAACTACGACCTGGAGCGTGGGTACGCAGAACCAGACCGTCAAGATGCGTCCCAACGCCTCGAAGACTGATGCGACAAGCAATGTGTATGCTTTCGAGTGCATGCTCCCGCCCCAGTCGGGAGGAGCTAAGACTACCTTGAATAAGGAAGATAACCTGATACTAATTTCGTCTATGACTAAAGAAGAGACACCTGCTTCAAGAAACTATATCTACGACACTTCTTTTAATATGCAGGCAGGCTACCAGTATACCTACAACCTGCTTATCAGTGAACGAGGTGTAATTACACTGGCTACGGTGAAGGTGACCGACTGGCAGACGGGTACTCCGATAAACAACAGCAACGGCGTGACCACTATTCCCGGCAACAACTATCCCAAAAGTCCTATCAACAACTAATATAAACCAAGGTTTGAACAGCAATGACGAAACGACGTAAGATCATAGACATATCACTGGCTTTCGCGGCACTTCTCCTGTCAGCGGGCTGCTCTTCCGACGAGGCAGCCCCCTTAGTACAGCCGAACGGGACGCAGATCCGCTTCTCTTCTGCCAGCGTTGAGACACCAGCCGTCACCCGTACCGACGCATCCGACACCTACAACGATGCACTTACTGCAGGCTCCAGTATCGGTGTGTATATCTATGGTTACGAGACATCCAATGCATCAACAGGATATGATATCAGCCAATATATAACTTACCCAACTGCCGCTAATGATGCATCCAAGACCTGGGTCTACCAGACCGTCGGTGAGGCTGTCGCCACCAGTGACGGCAAGCAGTCGAACCTGGTACTCACCAGTCATACTAAGGCTCCGAGATTTCCTTTCAAGGTGTCAAATGAAAATGATGATATGGATCACGTTGACATCTTCGCCGTCTTCCCGAACAATGCGGATGTCACACCGTCAACGGAGAGTTACAGGTTTACCGTAGACCTGGACCAGAGGGATGAGGATAAGATAAAGGATGCCGACCTGATGACAAATGACATTACAAAGTATACTAAAGACCAGTGCGAAGGCCAGAGCCTGCAACTCGTACTCAGGCACCGAATGGCAAAGGTGCATGTCACCTTCGTCCCCAAGACAGGCAGCGACCTTACCACGGCCAATATGCCCACCAACTTCGATGTGATAGGCGTCCGCCGTACGGTAGTAGTTACTCCCAAGGCAGGCACGGTGACACTGACTACGAACGGTGAAAATTCCGCAGCTACTACAGCCGATAGCCCTATGCTTGGCACCGCCTCGCAGTCATTCTTCATCCCGCCTCAGACCATCAATGCTAACAGCACTTTCCTGAAGTTCAACATCAAGGCCAATGCCGACGGCAGGTTCAAGGGTATTTCCGGCTGTACCTTCGCTCCGTCTACGGACTTCACGTTCCATGCGGGCTACCGCTACGATATCACCGTTACCTTGGATGTCGACTTTGTTGGTGTGACGGGGACTATCACATCGTGGAGTGAGGAGACGCTGCCTTACAGCCCTGTTGTCCTATAAAGATTGAGAAATGAAGATAAAAGAATATAAATATATGAAGAGATATATTGCATCCGCCCTGGGCAGCCTGCTGTCGGCAGCGGCTGTCATTTCCCTGAATGCCTGTGCCGACTATGTAGATGTAGAAGATGTAGAGGGCAAGCCTATCCGTTTCGTTGCCGGCAGAGCGTTTGACCCCACCCGTGCCGCCACCGACATACAGGGTCCGGTATTCGAAGCCGGTGAAAAGGTGAACGTGTTCATCAAGGGTACGTCGTCCACACAGACAGATGCTGTAGCCATCGGCGACTACCCTACGGAATTCACCACGTCGGCTGCAGTAAACGACAAGAACGAGCTTACCCCCCCTTCTGGAGAGACGCCACACTACCTTATCGGTAGCAGTTCGGAGATTACCGTCACAGCGGCTTACCCCAATACAGTGGTCAGTACAACTACGGATTTCACCGTAAAATACGACCAGACCAGCGACGACGACTACAAGGCCAGCGACCTGATGCTTGTCAAGCCCGTCACCCACAGCAAGAGCGACGAGATCATCAACCTTCCTTTCCAGCATAAGATGGCTAAGCTAATCATCTCTGCCATCGGTGACCCAGGAATTACAATGGATGGCACCTTGACAATAGGCAGCACTACAGATGCTGGCAAAGGCACTGGTGTCTTCAGGACTGTTGATATTTCTGTAGAAAATGGTGACTATGCAGCTCCCCTTAACTATACAAGTAATGCAAACTTAAGCAATAAGGGCTCTATAGTCATGTCTAATGGAGGAGCGGTGCTTATCCCGCCTCAGACGGTTACAACGGCTGACTTTATTGTCGTTACAGGTCATACCAATGCAGATCCAACTACTCGTAAATGCCGCTTTGCCATCATCGACAAAAAGTTTGAGGCAGGTAAGACCTACAAACTTACACTTGCCATCAGTGAGGATAACTTCACCACCCCAGAGACTATTACTGGCTGGACTAATGACTATGGCGAGTTGACACTTATGCCCTCTGGAGGTTATAAGGGAGTAAGTATCGACGCGATAGAAGCAGTGACATACAGTGGGGATTATTTTACACCCAAGCCTACTGTTTGGTATGGAACTAGTGATCAAATCCAACTCAGAGAAGGTGCAACAAAAGACTTTATCTACAACTATGTAGACAACAAAAATGCCGGTAATGCTCAGGTCTTGGTAATAGGACAGAACTACTATGCTGGTCTGGCAGCAGTGCAGGGCTTTACTATTCAAAAAGCACCAGGAAAAGTGTTTTTCCCAGAGGGAACCGTACGCGACGGTGATGATCATACAGGAATAGAGTTCGAACTTAACAAGTCGCTCGATGCCATCAAAGCCCAAAATACAGCTTTAAGCAATACAACAAAAAAAGCCGATGGTGAAATAACATATTCGGCAGAGGGGGATACTCCGGAGTCGTCGACAGATGTCATCAGTGTAGATCCAATAGATGGTACAGTGGTGATACAAAATATTGGTATAGCTTACGTCCGTGCCACCACTCCTTCAGGATTAATCAGTGGACAAAACTATTATTATACAGACGGTACTGGCGATACACAGGTAAACAATACCGACCGCTACAAGGTCGTTGTTAAGGCAAAGCCTGCCACCGAGACTACGCTCCATGTGTCATTCGATACCGGCAATACCATTGTCAGCGACGATGACAGTGCTACGGGAAAAGAGACAAACCAGTATTTCGTCTACAACGGTCAGGCACAGCAGCTGGCCTCGCTCACCGTTTCCGATGGTGAGTTCACACTGGCACAAGGCACTGACTATGATTATACTCTTACCAACAATAAAGACAGGGGCAATGCTGCGCTCACCATTAAAGGTAAGAAAAACTATAATGCTGAGTTTACCGTCAATATTCCTATCTGTCAGGCACAGCCTAAAATAACAGTTGATGAAACGGGACTTACCATGGGTATTCATCAGAATACGGCACCAAAGAGTAGACGTAAGACACGTGTGGCAACAACTGAGAGCTGGGCAAGTGCTAATTTACGATACTCGCTTAGTTCATCGTCTGATGGCTATTCTTATGATGAGACTAACAAGATATACAGCAACGATGTACTTAGTGTAAACCAGAAGGGGGTCATTACCGGGTTAAGTGCAGGAACGACAACCATCTATGTTGATGTAGATGCCGATGGGTCAGATAATCAGAACTGGAAAGCCGCTGCTCAAAAGAGTTTCGACGTTACGGTAGTGAATTCTGACTTTACTTTTGAATTAGAAAGAGATGCTAATGGTAAACTAGTGACTTTGTCTGGAACAAATCCGTGGAACAAAGGAGTACCAAAAGGTGGCCATTCAATTTGGGTTTGTCCTGCTAGTGGATTATGGCAAATAGATTGCTATGGAGCTCAAGGTGCCAGTACGCCTGTGTCCTGGAAAAATAGTGCAGGGACTGCAACAGTAACTGCTGTTAATCGAGGTATGGGAGGAAGAGGTGCACATATTGCTGGACGTATTTATTTGAAAGAAGGGCAGGTTTTACACGTCGTTGTTGGAGAACAAGGACGGAATTTTCTACCAGGCGAAATAAGAAATACTACTCAAGTTGAGGGTGGAAAATATGAACTTTCATGCATTGCATGGAATGGGGGCGGTGGTTTTGTTTGGGGGGCCTATCGTAATTCCTCAAATGTTTATAATACTACATATGGGGTTGCTACTTTCCCTACGAGTGGTGGTGGTGGTGCTACAGATGTATCTTTAAGCTTTGGTACGTACGCTGGTGGTACTAATATGGTTCGCAGAGAAGGTCAGACATCAACAACATCTGTTGATTCTTTGGCTTGGAAATCACCTGCTCACCTATATTCTCGCATTATTGTTGCCGGTGGTGGCGGCGGTGCATTATATTACGATAGTGCAGGTGACGGCAAAGGATTTGGAGATGGTGGTGACGGTGGAGGATCTCTTTCTAATTGGAAAGGTCTTAATGGATTGTTTAATGACTACGGTCAAGGAGGAGAATTAGATCGTGGAGGCTATGGAGGTATAATATCAAATTGGAGAATTGGTACAAGTACAGGTACTAATGGGTCGTTTATAATGAATCATGAACGTGCTTCTGTTTATGATGATGGACCGTATGGTGGTGGTTATAGTTGCTATGATGGAATGTTTGGTGAAGGTGGATCCTATACATTTCAAACTCAGGGTGATGGCTGTGGAGGGGGCGGCTGGTATGGCGGTGGTGCTGCTGGTGAATATGCTGCGAACGGGTCAGGTGCTGGAGGTTCTTCATTTCTGTGGACCGATGATGATGAGATGATAGTTAATGGAATGAGACTATATGAGTATTATAGCAAAAGATCTGATTTGTATTCTGTTGATAATACTTACTTTAGTGCTCCTTCTGATAAATACCCATCTTATATACCTTCTACAGATAGTAGTTCATCAAATTACATACCGTTTTTTTCAGAGGTAGTGACAGCGGATGCAGGCGCTCGTGCTGGTGATGGTAAAGCCATGATAACAGCAGTAGAATTAGACGATGTTTGTGTAAGTAAATAAAGAACAATATGAAATATCTGTCGAACATTAAATCTAGGATAATATATACTGCGATACTGTCGCAGATACTTTTTATTTCTTCCTGTTCTGAAGATAGCCTGAACTGGCTTGTTGGCACTCCTATCAACGTCACGGCATCGGCAGATGGGGATGTTACACGTTCTGGAGCAAGCATACAGACCAGTAACTTTGAGACGGACGCAACTATCAATGCATACTTCTCAATAACTGGTGGAGATGCCATCGGTAATACTCCAACCATATTGACGGCATCGGCTCCTGTAGGTGGTAAAAACCCGCTGAGTCCCGATGTACAACCTTACTATCCAAGTAGTGGTACAGTAGATATATATGCCTTATACCCAAGAATTAAAGATGTTGCAGGTGTTGCAGACAAAGAGGTGACCAGCGCAACCACATCATTTACCGTAGAGCCTGACCAAACAGATCCTTGGGATTATAAAAAGAGTGATTTGATGTGGGCGAGTGTCAGTGGACAGGCAAAGACGACAAATGATGTCAACCTGACTTTTGCACACAAGATGGCGAAGATTACAATCAATGTAACTGGCACCGAAGGGGTTACAATAAAGAGCGTAAAGCTGATAAATACTGTTCGCAAAATTGCTGTTACAGGCATCGCCACAGCGTCAAGAGATTTAGGAGATTTGGACAACCCAAGCAATCCAGAAGATAAGGTAATTGTGGTGGCGAGCTCTTCTGAGGAAGATGGTGAGGAGCAGTTAAGCGGTTCTGCTTTATTTCCCCCACAACCGATTGCTGCCGACTTTATAGAAGTAGTAACCAATTACGGCACAACTAAGTTTAGTACCAATAAGACTTTCGCAGGCGGAAAAGAGTACAAGGCTTCACTCACCATCACTCGTCAGGTAATAGGATTTACATCCACTATCACAGACTGGACTGCCGACAATGGTACAATTGCTGTTCCGCCAGGCAGTAGTGCCGGCTTGATAATTCAAGATATTCCAAGCCAACAGTATACTGGTGAAGCAATAGAACCGTCGTTGAGTATCGCATATACACTTAATAGCAAGGAGTATATCTTAGAGAGAGATGTAGATTATACATTGCGATTCTTCAATAATGTAAACATGGGTACGGCCACTATCATTATTGATGGAAAAGCCGACCCGTCAAAGGGAGATGCTGGTATAACAATTGGTAAACTGCGTGCGCTGAAGAGTTTTAATATCTCTGCAGCAACGGGTAACATCAGCTATCCAAAAGATAGCGTTGGTAACACCATACCTAAAGTTATAGAGTACGAATATAATGCAACGGTTGATAATCCACTTGACAAAGGCAATGGTGACGGAACGTTCACCTACGAATCAACAGACCCCACAGTAGCAAGAGTGTCGGAAAGTGGTGTAGTAACCATGCTTAAGGTAGGTTCCACCACCATAAAGGCACACATGGCTGCAGATGGTAACTACACAGAGTCAAATTCTCAATATAATCTGACGATAACACCTCGCAATATAAAAAACCATGTGAAAAGTGGCGACATCGTAATTGGTTTGTCAAGTGATAGCTATTATTATACGGGTCAAGCATTTACCCCTGCAGTGACAGTTACGGATAAGGGACGTATTTTGCTCGCTGGCACACATTATTCGGTAGCGTATAACAATAATACAAATCAGGGTACTGCAACAGTAACTGTGAGAGGTATAGAAACAGGTAATTACGAGGATGATGAAAATGCTGTAGGAACGAAGACATTTACGATTACAACAACAACCCCAACCATTGATATTCCCAACAAGCAAGCCAGTGTGACGTTACCTATAGGTTTCGATGTCACACAGACAGCAAATGCCTACTTGGGTGGTGCTGTTGATGTGTCAAATTTAGTAAAATATCGTGCCAAAGTTGGAGACAGTTATGTAGAAGTGGACGAAAACACTGGTAAGGTAACAGCCAAAGCGGAAGGGACAGCTACTATAGAAGCATATTTGCCTGCTAATGGTAATAACTATTCTCGTGTTGGGGTGGAATATACGGTCTCTGTTGTCAAATCTTATTGGTCGTATGATTATACAGGAACAGTGCAACGTTGGGTATGTCCGTTGACAGGTGTATATCAGTTGGAAGGACTTGGTGCTCAAGGAGCAACCTATGGTGGATTTGCAGGTGGTCGTGGTGCTCATATTGCAGGTCAATTGCATGTTGAGGCAGGTGAAACGTTTTATATTTATGTCGGTCAACAGGGGATGAGGGTTCAGCAAAGTTCTGAGACGCAAGGCGGTTGGAATGGAGGTGGAACCTATACAGGTGATAATACGGTAACTGTTGAATATAGTGATGCAAATAATACAGTAGAAAGAAGTCAGCGCAATTTCTGTGGTGGTGGTGGCGCAACAGATTTTGCTTTACAGGGGACTTATGGAAGCACTGATTGGAACAATAGCAGTCATTTAAATAGCCGCATACTTGTGGCTGGCGGTGGTGGCGGTGCTCTCTACCGAGAATATCAAGTTAATGTCTGGAAGTTTTCTGGCGGTGGCGGCGGTGGCGGTGCGTATTCTGGTGAAGCAGGCTATGGAGGTTCTAAGCCTGGTGGCGGTGGCACACTAAATGGTGGTGGCGCTGTGGCTAGTGATGGATCGTCGGCAGATGCGGGAATTTTTGGAAAAGGAGGTAATTTTAGCGGAAACTTGTCTGCAGGAATGGGCGGTGGCGGATGGTACGGTGGTGCCTCTGGTGCTTATGATGCTGCTAATGAGAATCCGAGTGCCTCTAGCTTCTCCCGTGGTGGTTCAGGTGGTGGCGGTTCTTCCTACATTTACAATACAGATAACGAGGGTTATTGGCCGAGTGGTGTAACAAAGCCTGCTTCAAAATACTATATAACCCCAACTATTATGACAGAGGGTGCTCGTTCTGGCAATGGTGAGGCTCGTATAACTTATATGGGTTCAGAATAAAAAAAGGATAATTATATTTATTTGAACCATAAGGTTAGCGGACTTTGAGTCAATAAGATACTCGCGCCGTGAGGCGCCACGTGCGGATTCCGCACTTTCATTAATAGATGCACGTCGTGAGACGTAATTTGTAATCATTTAATAGCAGAGGGGGTGACCAGCCGGTCACTCCCTCATTTTGAACTTTTCGACTCGTAGAGCCGTATAATCTTCAGGGCTATAGAGCCTCTATCTCCTCTGGGGTAAGGCCTGTGATTTCGACAATATCCTCTAGGGCATAGTTCTTTGACTTCATCTTTCGGGCATCCTCTATGTGGCCTTTCTTCATGCCTTCTTTGTATCTGCCTTCCATCAAGACGTGCTCATTATTTACGGCATCCCAGAAACGCTCGTATGCATACAGCTGAGCTTCACTCATAGCAGACTTCTCTACAATACTCAGCGCCTTGCTTATCTCCTCGTTCTCTAGCAGTTCTGCAGGAGCTTCAACAGTGTCCTCGTTAATTTCCGTAAGGAAACGCAGCCATAGAACAGCCATCTTCTTCTCCATGATGTTCCGAGGCTGGAACTTTGGCAATTCGACAAACACGAAACGCAGGTAGTCGAGACTACACTCTGGATGGTCTACGTTCAATATGGCATAGTCATGATAGAATTCGGTAGGAGCCTCACCCTTCATCTTTGCATTCAGGAGGTTAAGCGAGAACACAGGCTGGATGAGTGTGTAAAGTTCTGCACTGCCTACTTGTTTCATGACAGCCTTTGACGCATTCATGATGACTCTTTTTTTGAACTCTTCATCCCAGTTCATCTGCATCTCCACAAGGAAGTGCCTGCCCTTGGCATCCTTGCAACGCACGTCGACAATACTGTTCTTGCCGTCCTTGTGTTCAGGCACCATCTCTGGGTTTTCATACTCAATGAAGGTTATAGGTGCATCTTCAGCCAACGGCAACAGGGCGTTGAGCAGGCTCATCATAAGATCCTTGTGCTCCGCGAACACAAGTTTGAATGTCAAATCTGCCTTGGGACT
>Ga0310691_10002866_pt1 | contig 21784 bp, 15 predicted proteins | sample 176DNAGHGlowgp2_FD_203887 | JGI IMG/M metagenome (GOLD analysis project Ga0310691, IMG submission 203887) | Sheep rumen microbial communities from Palmerston North, Manawatu-Wanganui, New Zealand - 1766 DNA GHGlow gp2 (v2) (version 2) | ecosystem: Host-associated > Mammals > Digestive system >...
AATTCTCTTATTTACGTTAAAAAGCGCTAAAGATGGGGGCTTGGGGGAAGGAAAACAAGAGTTTTCCTTCCCCCATTATTCAATCTTTCATTCCGCTTTGACAGGCACTTCATTTTGCTGAAATGACTTTATCGACAGGCTGACGCCGTCTGCAAATAGCGCAGGCGGCGTCTTTTCTGTACTGTGATAACGGAACCGGTCATCCGTGTGCCCTGAGAATGCCGGAACTGTGCAGATTATTTGCGCGCTCCCATTGCATTTTTTCACAAAATATGATATGATATAAGGGAACTGCTGCGCGGCAGCGATCAAAAAAAAGGAGGATTATAACATGGGATTATTTGACAATCTGAAAGCCGCTGCTCCTGCACCGCAGGGGACTCCGGCGGGCGGTGCCGGAAACCGCACGGAATCCGTCACCTTTGCAAAGCTGCCCGAAACGCTTGAGGAATTTCAGGCGATGCCGCAGGCGCAGCTTCAGTCGCCGTTTGATACGGCTGCCATGACGGTGCTCGCACTTTGCTTTTATCCGGAAAATCCGGCTCTCTCGCTGGATATGCTCAATTTCCTCAAGGGGCCGCAGCCGCTCTCTGCATATGAGAAGCAATTTATCCGCGACCGCTTTGCCGATAAGGATTATGTGCCGCGCTCCTATTTCAACGGCGCAACCCCGCAGAATGATTATCTCCCCGCTGAGCCTTACACGATCCGCGTCAGCGAGAACCCCTATTCCTATCAGGATCAGGGCTATGCAAAGCTGTATCTGCAATCCGGCGGCGCCGACAGCCCGCGTGCGGTGCAGCTCAGACGTGCAAAAGACGGCAAGTGGTATCTCTGGGAGCAGTTTTTGCTCGCGGATATCCGTCAGCCTGAGAGCAGCAACCCCTGGGGCTGAAGGCATAACAGACAGAATCATCTTATAAAACAGCGGAAGCACCGCACAGCTGCCGGTGCTTCCGCTGATTTTGTCTGAACCGGCGCATGATTCATGCAAGAATTGTGCATGAAAATGATAAAATCGTTCATTGAAAAAAACGCGCTGCTGCGGTATGATAAAGGCAGAGAGGTTCAGATCGTTGTGATACAGGAATACAGCGGGCGGAACTTCTTCCTCCCCCTTTATTCCCGTCTGTGTGATTGCAGACGGGTTTTTTCTTTGGGGATGCCCTGCGGAGATATTGTATATTGTGGCAGAAATGTCATGTGCATTCGGAGCGGCATTGTAGAAAAACACAGTTTTCTCTCTCGGCATCCGGACGAATTCGGTCGAATTTTCCGAAATTGTGCATCCGGCGCGGAAAACCGTCCGCCGGATATTGACAAAACTTTCACAATGTGCTATAATAGCGGCAATGAAATGAACAAAGGCGTTCATTCGGATACACGGGATTCGTGTCTCTGAATGAACGCCTTTTTTTATGCGAGGAGGAATATGAGATGATCCCACTGGAAGGTCAGGTGCGTATCCCGTCCGGCTGCGCGGTCTCTGCGATGATCTCACGCAGCGGAAGGCGCATGAACGGCGAAAGCATCATTGAGAGCATGGTGCCGATGCATGACCGCTCAAACGGTCTCGGCGGCGGCTTTGCAGCTTACGGAATCTATCCGGAATACAAGGATTTTTATGCGCTGCATATCTTCTTCAACGACAAGTCATGTCAGAGCGAATGCATGACGCTGCTCAAAGAGTATTTTGAGATTGTGCAGGATGAGCATATCAAGGTGCGGAAGATGCCGCAGATCACCGATGAACCGATCATCCGGCGCGTGTTTGTGTCGCCGATGCAGTCTGTGCTGCGGCATTTGCAGATTGACGAGAAGGAGCTTGTTGTCCGGATCGTCAACCGCATCAATGCACAGCTCGACGGCAGCTATGTGTTCTCCTGCGGCAAGAATATGGGCGCGTTCAAGGCGGTCGGCTTCCCGGAGGACGTCGGCAGATACTACCGCCTTGAGGAATATGAGGCTTACTGCTGGACGGCGCACGGCCGCTATCCGACCAACACCCCCGGCTGGTGGGGCGGTGCGCATCCGTTCTGTATGCTCGATTATTCGATTGTTCACAACGGCGAGATTTCGTCCTATGACGCAAACCGCCGGTTTATCGAAATGTACGGCTACAAATGTACGCTGCAAACCGATACCGAGGTCATTACCTATATCGCAGACTATCTGCTGCGGCGGCAGGGGCTGACGCTCGAAGAAACTGCGGCGGTCATCGCGGCGCCGTTCTGGTCTACAATCGAAGGAAAATCTGAGGCGAAGAAAGAGAAGTATACCTATCTGCGGACGGTCTTTCCGAGCCTGCTGGTCACCGGTCCGTTTTCGATTATTCTGGGATTTGAAGGCGGACTCATGGCACTCAATGACCGCCTGAAACTGCGCTCAATGGTGGTCGGCGAGCAGGAAGATATGGTCTATATCGCAAGCGAAGAAGCCGCGATCCGCGTCATGGCGCCCGAGATTCAGAAGATCTGGTCGCCCGCCGGCGGTGAGCCGGTCATTGTCAAAGTGAAGGAGGGAGCATTTTGAATTTCTACCCGGAATTTGAAGTCGTGCGCAATGACAGCCGGTGCATCCGCTGCCGTGTATGCGAGCGGCAGTGTGCCAATGAAGTGCATTGGTACGATGCGGACGGCAAGGTGATGCTCTCCGATGAATCGAAATGCGTGAATTGCCAGCGCTGTGTGACGCTCTGCCCGACCAGAGCGCTGAAAATTGTCAAGAGCGACTGCCGCCTGCGCGAAAATGCAAACTACTCCGATCAGACGATCAAGGAGATCTACCGGCAGGCGGAGACCGGCGGCGTGCTGCTTTCGTCTATGGGCAACCCGAACCCCCTGCCGGTTTACTGGGACAAAATTCTCATCAATGCCTCGCAGGTGACAAATCCGCCGATTGACCCGCTGCGTGAACCGATGGAAACACGCGTGTTTCTCGGCAAAAAACCGGAGCACATCACGCGCAATCCGGACGGCACACTCGATACAAAGCTCGCACCGCAGTTATCACTCAGTATGCCGGTCATGTTTTCCGCGATGAGCTACGGCTCGATCAGCTACAATGCGCACGCCAGCCTTGCTCGCGCCGCAACCGCGCTCGGCATCTATTATAATACCGGAGAGGGCGGTCTGCACGAGGACTTCTATCAGTATGGAAAAAATACAATCGTGCAGGTTGCCTCCGGCAGATTCGGCGTACACAAGGATTATCTCGAAGCCGGTGCGGCAATCGAAATCAAAATGGGACAGGGCGCAAAGCCCGGCATCGGCGGGCATCTGCCCGGAACAAAGGCGGTCGGCGATGTCTCGAAAACGCGCATGATCCCCGAAGGCAGCGATGCGATTTCGCCCGCGCCGCATCATGATATTTACAGTATTGAGGATCTGCGGCAGCTTGTGTATTCGCTGAAAGAGGCGACCGAATATCGTCTGCCGGTGATTGTCAAGGTCGCGGCGGTGCATAATATCGCGGCGATTGCAAGCGGCATTGCACGCTCCGGCGCAGATATCATCGCAATCGACGGATTCCGCGGCGGAACCGGTGCCGCTCCGACCAGAATCCGCGACAATGTCGGTATTCCGATTGAGCTTGCGCTTGCGGCGGTCGATAAGCGGCTGCGCGACGAGGGCATCCGCAACAATGTCTCAATCATCTGCGGCGGCTCGGTGCGTTCGGCAGCGGATGTGGTCAAGGCAATCGCGCTCGGCGCAGATGCGTGCTATATCGCGACGGCTGCCTGCCTTGCGATGGGATGTCACCTCTGCCGGAGCTGCCATACCGGAAAATGCAACTGGGGCATTGCGACGCAGCGCCCCGATCTGGTCAAGCGTCTGAATCCGGATATCGGTTCGCAGCGGCTCATCAATCTCATGGACGCATGGCGGCATGAGATCAAGGAGCTGATGGGCGGTATGGGCATCAATTCCATTGAAGCACTGCGCGGAAACCGTCTGATGCTGCGGGGCGTCGGGCTGACCGAAAAGGAACTTGAGATACTCGGAATTGCACACGCGGGGGAGTAAATCATGAAACGAATCTATGTAAAAGAGGAATGGTGCCTGGGGTGCCATTTGTGCGAATATAACTGCGCATTCGCCAATTCCGGCATGACGGATATGGTCAAGGCGCTGCGCGGGAAAACGATTTACCCGCGCATTCAGGTCGAGACCGATCAAAACGGCGTGACCTACGCGGTCTCCTGCCGGCACTGCACCGATCCGGTCTGCGTCAAAAGCTGCATTGCGGGTGCGCTATCGAAAAAAGACGGCGTAATTGAAATCGACCATGACAAATGTGTCGGCTGCCTGACCTGTGTGCTGGTCTGTCCATACGGCGCGGTCATTGAGGACGGCAGCGGCGCCGCACAGAAATGCGAGCTTTGCATGAAAAATGCATGCGGCGCGCCTGCCTGCGTCAAGGGATGTCCGAACGGCGCGATTGTCTATGAGGAGAGGGGGCAAACAAAATGAAACACTATGTTATCATCGGTAACGGCGTTGCGGCGGCGGGCTGTATTGAAGGCATCCGGGCAGCCGATTCTGAAAGCAGCATCACGGTGATTTCGGCGGAGAATCATCCGGTTTACTGCCGCCCGCTGATTTCCTATTATCTCGAAAAAAAGACCGATTTGCAGCGGATGCATTACCGAGCAGATACGTTCTATGAGGATCACCGTGCAGAAGTCAGATACGGAAGAAAAGCTGTTGAAATACACACAGATACGAAAGAAATCTTACTTGATAACGGTGACAGAATCGCATATGACGCGCTCTGTGTCTGCACGGGCTCGTCGCCTTTTGTCCCGCCGATGCAGGGGCTTGATACCGTACAGAACCGGTTTGCGTTTATGACAATCGACGACACGCTCGCACTGGAAAAGGCGATTACGCCGGATTCCCGTGTGCTGATTGTGGGTGCGGGGCTGATCGGGCTGAAATGCGCGGAGGGGCTGCATAACCGTGTGAAAAGCATCACGGTCTGCGATCTTGCGCCGCGTGTGCTCTCGTCGATTCTCGATGACAAATGCGCCGCGATGATGCAGAAGCACCTCGAAGCAAACGGCATTTCGTTTCTGCTCGGCACAAGTGCCGCAGAATTCAAGGAGAATCATGCATTCATGCAGAACGGCGAAACGGTTGATTTTGATGTGCTGGTACTGGCGGTCGGCGTGCGGGCGAATACCGCGCTTGTCAGGGATGCGGGCGGCAAGGTCAATCGCGGCATTCTCGTCGATGATGCGTGCAGAACGAGCCTGCCGGATGTGTATGCAGCGGGGGACTGCACGGAATATCACGATGTTTCGTCGGATACCGTAAAAGTCATGGCGCTGATGCCGAATGCCTATATGCAGGGGCATACGGCGGGCGTCAATATGGCGGGGGGAACTGCCGCATTTGACAACGCAATCCCGATGAATTCTATCGGCTTCTTCGGGCTGCACTGCCATACGGCAGGCTCACAGCCGGAGGGCTGCGAAATGTACGAAGAATCGGACGAAACCCATATCAAGCGCCTCTTTGTCAAGGATGACAGACTGACGGGTTTTATGCTGATCGGGCATATGCACCGGACCGGCATTTACACCGCACTGATCCGCAGTCAGACGCCGCTTTCGTCCGTCGATTTTGCGCGCCTGAAGATTGCGCCGCAGCTCGCGGCAATGAGCGCGGAATACCGGAATCGTGTGCTGAAAGGAGCGGTCTGAATGGAACTGAATGTATCGGGAATGGGCTTTTCCGAGGTCAATGAGCAGATGCGGCAGGCAGATGACCGTGAAATCACACTGGAGGGCTGCATCGGGCAGCGCTTTCTTGCAGCGGGAACAAACGGTAAATATGTGCGCGTGTACGGTATTGCGGGCAATGCACTCGGCGCCTATCTCAACGGCTCGGTAATAGAAACCTTCGGCAATGCGCAGGACGCGGTCGGCGACACGATGAACGCAGGCGAGATTATCGTACACGGCAATATCGGCGATGCGGCGGGCTATGCAATGCGCGGCGGCAAAATTTTCGTGCAGGGCAATGCGGGCTACCGTGCGGGCATCCACATGAAGGCGTATCAGGACAAGGTGCCGGTCATGGTGATCGGCGGACGAACGGGCAGCTTTCTCGGCGAATATCAGGCGGGCGGCATTATCATTGTGCTGGGGCTTTCCGGCGGTGAACGCCCGATCGTCAGCAATTTCCCATGCACCGGAATGCACGGCGGCAAGCTGTTTCTGCGCTCGGACTGCGCCGGGATTCACTTCCCGCATCAGGTGCATCACCGCATTGCCTCTGCGGAGGAGCTTGCGGAAATCCGAAGCTATATTGCGGAATTCTGCGACCGTTTCGGCGGCGATCCCGATGCGATTCTGAATGCGCAGTTCACGCTTGTCACACCGGACAGCGGCAATCCTTATAAGCAGATGTATGTTGCAAACTGAGGTGCTGCGATGACAAAGTATATTTTTGTGACGGGCGGCGTTGTCTCCGGGCTTGGCAAGGGTATTACGGCTGCATCGCTCGGCCGGCTGCTCAAATCCCGCGGACTCAAAGTCGCCGCGCAGAAGCTCGACCCCTATATCAATGTCGATCCCGGCACGATGAGCCCCTATCAGCACGGCGAGGTCTATGTCACCGAGGACGGCGCAGAGACCGATCTTGATCTCGGCCACTATGAGCGCTTTATTGACGAGGACTTAAACCGCTTTTCCAATCTGACAACCGGCAAGGTCTATGCGAATGTGCTGCATAAGGAGCGCCGCGGCGAATACCTCGGACGCACCGTGCAGATCATTCCGCATATCACCGACGAAATCAAGCGGTTTATTTACAGTGTCGGCGAGAAGGGAAATGCCGATGTCGTCATCACGGAAATCGGCGGCACAACCGGCGACATCGAAAGCCAGCCGTTTCTCGAAGCAATCCGGCAGCTCGGACATGAGGTCGGGCGCGGGAATACGCTTTATATTCATGTGACGCTTGTGCCGTATCTCCGCGCATCCGGCGAGCACAAATCCAAGCCGACACAGCATTCCGTCAAGGAATTGCAGGGCTTCGGCATCTCGCCGGATATTATTGTGCTGCGCACTGATGAGCCGATTACAGACAGGAGCGTTTTTACAAAAATCGCGGGCTTCTGCAATGTCAAGCCGGATTGCGTGATCGAAAATCTCACGCTGCCGAATCTCTATGAAGCGCCGCTGATGCTGGAAAAAGCGCATCTCTCGGACATTGTCTGCCGCGAGCTGCAATTGCAGACGCCGCCGCCCGATCTCACGGAATGGGAGGCGCTCTGCGAGCGGATCCGTGCGCCGCGCAGGAAGATTACAATTGCGCTTGTCGGCAAATATGTGCAGCTTCACGATGCATATTTATCGGTCGCGGAGGCGCTGCATCATGCGGGCTATCAGCTTGGCGCGGATGTGCAGATTGACTGGGTGGATTCGGAGCAGATCGCGCGGGAAAATGCTGCGGAAATGCTCGGAAATGCCGACGGCATTCTGATCCCCGGCGGCTTTGGGCAGCGGGGCATTGAAGGCATGATTGCCGCCGCAGAATTTGCACGCATCAACAGAAAGCCGTTTCTCGGCATCTGTCTCGGGATGCAGATTGCGGTGATTGAATTTGCGCGGCATATTGCGGCGCTTCCGGATGCGCATTCGGGTGAATTTGCGCCGGAATGTCCGCACAAGGTCATTGATTTCATGGACGGGCAATCGGACAGCATTGACAAGGGCGGTACACTCCGGCTCGGCAGCTATCCCTGCGTGATTGCGCCGGAAACGACGATGATGCGCTGTTACCGTCAGCCTGAAATTGCCGAGCGGCACCGTCATCGCTATGAATTCAATAACGCATACCGCAGCATTCTGACAAAAGCCGGTCTCTGTATCAGCGGCACCTCGCCGGACGGCAGTCTGGTCGAAACCGTTGAGCTGACAGAGCAGCCGTTCTATGTCGGCGTGCAGTATCATCCCGAATTCAAGAGCCGCCCGAACAAGCCGCATCCGCTGTTCCTGGGTCTGGTCGCGGCGTCAATGGGTGAGTAATATGGGGAATCTTCACGAAGAATGCGGCGTGTTCGGCATTATGTCGCCGCAGCCGGCAGATCTTGCACATCTGACATACTGCGGCTTATTCGCCTTGCAGCACCGCGGGCAGGAGGGCGCCGGCATTACCGTCAATGATGACGGCGTGTTTACAACGCATAAGGATTTAGGGCTCGTCGGTCATGTATTCACGCCCCAAATCCTCGGCAGCTTTCCGCAGGGGACGATGGCGGTCGGGCATACGCGGTACGGTACAACCGGCGGCAGTCAGCGGCGCAACTGTCAGCCGATGGAGGTCAATCATCACAAGGGCAAAATGGCGCTTGTGCATAACGGCAATCTCAGCAATGCCGGCAGACTGCGCAGCGTGCTGGAGCAGCGCGGCTCGATTTTTCATACCACAAGCGATACCGAAATTATTGCGTATCTCATCACACAGGCGCGGCTGCAAACCGATTCGATCGAGGATGCCGTGCGTCTTGCGGTTCCGCAGCTTGAGGGTGCATTTTCGCTGATTATCATGTCTGCGCAGAAGCTGATTGCGGTGCGCGACCCGCACGGGTTCCGTCCGCTCTGCATCGGCAGACGGGCTGACGGCGGCTTTGTTCTGGCATCGGAAAGCTGTGCGCTTTCGGCAGTCGGTGCGCAGTTTCTGCGGGATATTGACCCCGGCGAAATGATCGTGCTGACCCCGGACGGGCAGATGCAGTCCGACCGCAGATATGCGGGAACCGAAGCAAGGCGCATCTGCATTTTTGAGTATATCTATTTTGCCCGCCCTGATTCGGTTCTGGACGGCGTTTCCGTTCATGCGGCAAGGAAAAAGGCGGGCGCATTGCTTGCACAGGCGCACCCTGCGGATGCGGATGCTGTGATCGGTGTACCGGATTCGGGACTGGATGCCGCGCTCGGTTTTGCTGAGGCATCCGGCATCCCTTACGGCATCGGGCTCATCAAAAACAAGTATATCGGGCGGACGTTTATCGCGCCGTCACAGTCTGAGCGGGACAGCGGCGTGCAGTTGAAATTAAGCGCGATCCGCGAGACAGTCGCGGGGAGACGCATTGTACTGATTGACGATTCCATTGTGCGCGGTACGACAAGCCGCCGCATTGTCTCGCTTCTTCGCGGTGCGGGCGCGAAGGAAATCCACATGCGCATTTCTGCACCGCCGTTTTTGCATCCGTGCTATTACGGAACAGATATTGATTCCGAGAAAAATCTGATTGCCAATCACCATACTGCCGAAGAAATTGCGGAGATTATCGGCGCGGACTCGCTCGGATTTCTGCCGCTCGGGGCGCTGCCGCAGCTTGCCGGGTCCGACGGAATCTGTACCGCCTGCTTCACGGGCAATTATCCGACGCCTGTCGAGCAGGATGAGTCCAAAGACCGGTTTGAACGCAAAATTCACGGTTGACAATTGCCCGCGTTATGTGGTATGATGTGATAAAACTGAAAGGATGTGATCTCATGCTGAGTGTTTCGCAGCGTGAAGCCGCGGAGCTGATTGCCAGCAGTGATATCAAATTTGTGCGCCTTGCTTTTTGTGATGTGTACGGCGTGCAGAAAAATATTTCCGTGCAGGCATCAGAGCTCGAACGCGCCTTTGAGCAGGGCATCGCATTTGATGCTTCCTCAATTGCGGGATTCCGCGATCCGTCACACTCCGACCTGTTCCTGTTTCCCGATCCGGCAACGCTGACGCTGCTGCCGTGGCGCCCCTCCAGAGGGGGCGTGGCGCGGTTTTTCTGCGAGATCCGCAATCCGGACGGTACGCCGTTTTCAGCGGACAGCCGCCGTTTCCTTGCGGATACCGAGCGGCTGCTGGCAGAGCACGGGCTGCGCTGTGATATCGGTGCGGAGTGTGAATTCTATCTCTTTAAGCTCGATGAAACCGGCGCCCCGACAGATACTCCGCTCGACCGTGCCGGCTATTTTGACATTGCCCCCGCTGACTGCGGAGAAAATGTCCGCAGAGAAATCTGCCAGACGCTTGAGACGATGGGCATTCAGCCCGAGCGCTCGCATCACGAGCAGGGGCCGGGACAGAACGAAATCGACTTCCGCTATTCCGGTGCGCTCAGCGCCGCAGACAATGTCATCACCTTCAAGCAGGTTGTCAGCACGGTTGCGGCACGCAACGGGCTGTGGGCATCCTTTGCGCCGAAGCCGCTCGGCGATGAGCCCGGAAACGGATTCCACATCAACTGCTCCCTCACAAAATCCGATGTCCGCGCAGATGTAAATGAATCGCTGTTTCAGGCGTTCATGGCGGGCGTGCTCGCGCATACGCCGGAGATGACTGCCGTGCTGAATCCGCTGGCTGAATCCTATATGCGCTTTGGAAAAGACAAGGCGCCGAACCGTGTTTCGTGGTCGCCGAGCAACCGTTCACAGCTTATCCGGATTCCGGCAGCAGACATTTCGCATCAGCGCATGGAGCTGCGTTCGCCCGATGCTTCTGCCAATCCGTATCTTGCATTTGCACTGGTCATGCGTGCGGGGCTGGACGGCATTCTCCGCGGTCTGACGCCGCCGCCAGCCTGCAATGAAAATCTGCTCGATGCGCCGGCGGAACTCGCAGCGCAATATCCTGCTCTGCCCGCCGATCTCTCTGCCGCAAAGCATTGCATGAGGGAAAGCGCATTCATGCAGCAGGCGCTCCCGGCGCACCTCTTTGCCGCCTACTCGGAGTAAACCTGTCATGCTGACCCATTATGAGCAGAAAGAGGTTTTTGTCATTTCCTCAAACGAGAATTTTCACCGCTATGTACGGGAAAATCTGCCGGACGGCGACTTCACCGTATCCGGCGGCGCGGGCTCCTGTACCGAAGCCCGCCAAAAAATGATGGGCAATCGCTGCGCGGTCGTCCTCGTCAATATCCCGCTGGCAGATGAATGCGGAACCGAGCTTGCAAGCGATCTTGCGGAGAACACGGCATCTTCGGTCGTGGCTGTCGTAAAAAATGAGCAGGAGACGGAATTCCGGCAGTCGCTGGAGCCGGCGGGGATTTTCGTCCTCGGCAGACCGTTTCCGCATACCGCCTTTCATCAGGTGCTCTATGACGCTGCCTCGGCATATGCCCGCACGCAGATTATGTCGCAGGAAAACCAGCGTCTGCAAATCAAACTGATCGACCTTCGGATTGTCAACCGTGCAAAATATGCGCTGATTCAGTACCTCGGCATGACCGAAGAACAGGCACACAAATATATCGAGCAGCAGGCGATGAGTCAGCGGATCCCGAAGCGAACCGCAGCGGAAAATATCCTAAAAACCTATGAGAATCAGTGATGATTCATATGCAGATTGTAAAACTTTGTGAAATTCTTGTCAAACAATTGACAAATGAAGAAAAATATGCTATGATGTGATACAGAAAACAGCAACGGCGCTGTTTCGGGATGATTCCCGTACTGCCGTTGCTGTTTTTTTGTTTATTGCACAGAAAGGATGTATGATTATGAAACCGACTGATGTATTCGGAAGCCTTGTATTCAATGACGCCGTGATGCAGGAGCGCCTGCCCAAGGCGGTCTACAAGTCTCTGCATGAGACCATCGCAAACGGCAAGGACATCGACCCGACCGTCGCGGATGTGGTCGCAAGCGCAATGCGGGAATGGGCTGTGGAAAACGGCGCAACACATTATACGCACTGGTTCCAGCCGATGACCGGCATCACAGCAGAGAAGCATGACAGCTTCCTCTCTCCGGACGGAAACGGCGGTGCGATTCTCGAATTCTCCGGCAAGGAACTTATCAAGGGTGAACCGGATGCATCTTCGTTCCCGTCAGGCGGGCTCCGCGCAACCTTTGAGGCACGCGGATACACCGCATGGGACCCGACCTCCTACGCATTTATCAAGGAAAACAGCCTGTGCATTCCGACCGCATTTTACTCGTACAGCGGTGAGGCGCTCGATAAGAAAACACCGCTGCTGCGTTCTATGGAAGCTGTCAGCGAGCAGGCTGTGAAAGTGCTGCATCTGCTTGGATTTGACGATGTGCAGCGCGTCAGCGGAACGGTCGGACCGGAGCAGGAATACTTCCTTATTGACCGCGAAATGGCAAAGCAGCGCAAGGATATCATCTTCACCGGAAGAACGCTCTTCGGCGCAAAGGCACCGAAGGGTCAGGAAATGGAAGATCACTATTTCGGCGTCATCCGTCCGCGTGTGCAGGCGTTCATGAAGGAGCTGAACGAGGAGCTCTGGAAGCTCGGCATCTACGCGAAAACCGAGCACAATGAGGTCGCACCGGCACAGCATGAGCTTGCGCCCGTCTATACGACCATGAACCTCGCCTGTGACCACAATCAGCTCACAATGGAGATCATGAAGAAGGTCGCAGAGAAGCACGGTCTGATGTGCCTGCTGCATGAAAAGCCGTTTGCGGGCGTCAACGGCAGCGGCAAGCACAACAACTGGTCGCTCTCGACCGATACCGGCATTAACCTCTTTGCGCCGGGCAAAACGCCGGAGCGCAAGCGTCTGTTTCTGCTGATGGTCGCGGCGGTTGTTGCGGCGGTGGACGAGCATCAGGATCTGCTGCGAATGTCGGTTGCATCCGCCGGAAACGATCACCGTCTCGGCGCAAATGAAGCGCCGCCTGCAATTGTCTCGGTGTATCTCGGCGATGACCTTCAGCTCCAGCTTGAAGCTGCCGCAGAGGGACGCGATGAGCAGAAGCACCGCGAAACGCTGACAACCGGCGTTCATGTGCTCCCCGATTTCAAGAAGGACACCTCCGACCGAAACCGCACTTCGCCGATGGCATTCACCGGCAACAAGTTTGAATTCCGTATGCTCGGCTCGGAGAACTCGATTGCGGATACAAATATCGCGCTCAATACGATTTTTGCAGAAGCGCTGTGCAATTTTGCAGAGAAGCTGGAGAGCGCGGAGAATGTCGCGGCAGCGGTGCAGCAGATTCTTGCGGACACGCTGAAAGTTCACGGCAGAATTATTTTCAACGGCAACAACTATTCGCAGGAATGGGTTGCGGAAGCAGAGCACCGCGGGCTGCTCAATCTCCGTACAACAGCAGATGCAATGCACGCATTTGCGACGGAAAAGAATGTCGCGCTCTTTAAGAAATTCGGCGTATACAATCACAGCGAGGTCGTTTCGCGCAAGGACATTCTGCTCGAAAATTACACGAAGCTCATCGCAATTGAAGCGAATACCATGATTGACATGGCGCGGACGCAGATTATTCCGGCAGGATTCCGGTATGGGGAATCGCTTGCCGATTATGCGATGAAGAAAAAGGAACTCGGCGTGCAGGGGCTTGCGGAGACCGATCTGCTCCGCAGGGTCAGTGCCCTCACCGACGAAATTGCAGCAAAAACCGAAGCGCTTGAGCAGACGATGATCGGGCTTTACGACAACGAGCACCCGTCGTACTACTGCCGCGACACGGTCATTCCGGCGATGAATGAGCTGCGTGCGGCTGCCGATCAGCTCGAACCGCTGACCGCAAAGGAGTACCAGCCCTTCCCGACCTACGCTGATCTGCTTTACAGTGTATAATTATGATAATCTTGCGGCGCCGCATTGCATTCAGCAGTGCGGCTTGCCGTGTAAATATCGGAAGTGAGGAAATGATCGAATGGACACAAATGAAGGCTGTCTTGTACTCGAAAACGGAATGATATTTCACGGAAAACGGCTCGGCGCAAAGCGAAATGTCACGGCGGAAATCGTATTTGCAACGGGGATGAACGGCTATCTGGAAACGCTGACAGACCCGAGCTATTACGGGCAGGCGGTCGTTCAGACCTTTCCGCTGATCGGGAATTACGGTGTGATTCCGGAGGATTTTGAATCCGGACGCGCACATTTATCTGCTTATATTGCATCTGAGATTTGCGAATCACCGTCGAATTTTCGCAGCAAAGGACAACTCGCGGACTGGCTGACCGAACAGGATATTCCGGTTCTGACGGGTGTGGATACCCGGACGATGACCCGCGTTCTGCGCGATTACGGCACAATGAACGGGATGATCTGTAATTCACCGGATGAAGCGGATTTCACGAAGATACGGAATTATCGCGTAACAAACGCCATCATGCACACAGCCTGCCGGGAAACTTACTCGGTCGGCAGTACGGATGCATCATATCATGTTGTTTTGATGGACTTCGGCGCAAAGGCGAATATCGCACGTTCTCTCATACAGCGGGGCTGTCGGGTCACAGTTGTTCCCGGCTTCACAAAATGTGATGAAATTGCGAACATGAACCCGGACGGCATCATGCTTTCAAACGGTGCAGGCGATCCGGCGGACAATTCGGAAGTCATTGCAGAGCTGCAAAAAATCATCGCGCTGCAAATTCCGATCATGGCAATCTGTCTCGGGCACCAGCTCCTCGCGCTCGCAAACGGAATCCCGACCGCAAAGCTCAAATTCGGGCACCGCGGCGCAAATCAGCCTGTGCTGAATTTGCAGACAAAGCGCATGGCTGTCACGACACAGAATCACGGATATCAGGTGCAATATAATACAAATGACAAACATTGCACCGAGACCGCAGATTTGCTGTATATCAATTTGAATGACAACACTTGCGAGGGTCTGCGATACAAAAAAATACCGGCAATTTCCGTGCAGTTTCATCCCGAAGCCTGCGCCGGTCCGGAGGACACTGTGTTTTTATTCGATGAATTCGTGCAGATGATGGAGGTGCAAAAATGCCGCTGAATCGTGATATTCATAAGGTTCTGGTGATCGGCTCCGGTCCGATTGTCATCGGACAGGCGGCTGAGTTCGACTACTCCGGTACGCAGGCGTGCCGTGCACTCAAAGAGGACGGCATTGAGGTTGTGCTTGTCAATTCAAACCCTGCAACGATTATGACTGACGCGCAAATTGCCGACCAAATTTACATGGAACCGCTTAAATCTGAGGTAATCAAGCGCATTTGCTTGAAGGAAAAGCCCGACAGCATCCTTTCAGGGCTCGGCGGTCAGACCGCACTGAACCTCTGTTCGGAGCTTTCCGCAAGCGGATTTCTCGCAGAACAAGGGATCCGGCTTCTGGGCGCAAATCCCGAGACGATCGCTCGCGCTGAGGACCGAAAGCAATTCAAAGAAACGATGGACAGCATTGGTCAGCCGTGCATTCCGTCCGGTGTTGCGGAGGACATTGACACGGCACGGCAGATTGCTGCGGAAATCGGTTATCCGGTGATTATCCGACCGGCATTTACGCTTGGCGGAACAGGCGGCGGAATCGCGGATACGCCGTTTGAATTTGACAATATTGCGGAGAACGGACTGCGCCTTTCTCCGATTCATCAGATCCTTGTGGAGCGCTGCATAGCAGGCTGGAAAGAGATTGAATTTGAGATTGTGCGCGATGCAGACGGAAATAAAATTACAGTCTGCTCTATGGAAAATCTTGACCCGGTTGGGATTCACACGGGCGATTCCATCGTCATTGCACCGGCTGTAACGCTCGCAGACAAAGAGTATCAAATGCTGCGGACTGCTGCACTGAAAATTGCGGAGGTACTGAAAATTGAAGGCGGATGCAACTGCCAGTTTGCATTGAATCCCGATTCTTTTGAATATGCCGTAATTGAAGTGAATCCGCGTGTTTCACGCTCATCGGCACTCGCTTCCAAAGCAACCGGCTATCCCATTGCGAAGGTCGCTGCTAAAATCGCCGTCGGATACCGGCTATACGAAATTGCAAATAAAGTGACGGGAAAAACATCTGCGGCATTTGAGCCTGCTTTGGATTATGTTGCTGTGAAAATGCCGAAGTTTCCGTTTGAGAAATTTGCAGGTGCATCCCATCAGCTCGGCACGCAGATGAAAGCGACCGGCGAGGTTATGGCAATCTCCGATACATTTGAATCCGCGCTGCTCAAGGCGCTCCGCGGGGCAGAGGTCAAGCACAGTGCCCTGCTGGTGCGTGAGCTGCGCGATTTGCCCGACGATGAACTGAAGGAGCACCTGATTCACGCGGATGATCTTCGGTTGTTTGCAATTTCTGAGGGTATCCGGCGTGGTATGACTGTCGATGAAATCCACGCATTATCGAAGATTGATGCATGGTTTCTGCACAAAATTGAAAATCTGATCAAATGTGAATGTACCCTTTCGGAATTACCTTTGACGGACGCGCTTTACCGGGCTGCAAAACGCTTTGGCTATCCGGATGACACGATCGCAGCGATTTCCGGACAGAAACTGCCCGCCCGGCGCTTCCGCCCGATTTACCGCATGGTTGATACCTGCGCGGGTGAATTTGCTGCGGAAACGCCCTATTTCTACGGGGTATATCTGCCGGATGCGGATGAACCCGCAAATGAAGCCGCGCATTATCTAGGGGATAAGACGCACAAAACCGTTGTGGTGCTCGGCAGCGGTCCGATCCGCATCGGACAGGGCATTGAGTTTGATTATTCCGCTGTGCATTGTGTGCAGGTGCTGAAAAATGCCGGTTATGAGGTTGTGCTGATTAACAACAATCCCGAGACGGTTTCAACCGATTTTGATACCGCAGACCGTCTGTATTTTGAGCCGCTGACGCCTGAGGATGTGCTTTCGATTCTTGCGCTGGAAAAGCCCGTCGGGGTTGTGACGGCGTTCGGGGGACAGACCGCAATCCGGCTGGCGCGCACGATTGAGGAAGCCGGCTACCGCTTGCTCGGCGCATCGGCGGACAGTATTGACCTCGCCGAAGACCGCGAACGCTTTGATGCGCTGCTGGAATCGCTGCAAATCGAGCGTCCGCGCGGCTGCACGGTCAATACACTGGATGAAGCGGAAGATGCTGTCCGGATGCTCGGTCTGCCGGTTCTGGTGCGGCCTTCCTATGTACTCGGCGGACAGAATATGAACATTGCTTTTGAGGAGCATGATGTATACGCGTTCATGAAAAGTATCCTCGCGGACGGCATCGACAACCCTGTGCTGATCGACCATTACATCCGCGGCACGGAGATCGAAGTCGATGCAATCTGCGACGGGCGCGACATCCTCATTCCCGGCATTATGGAGCACATTGAACGCACAGGCGTGCATTCCGGCGATTCCATTGCGATCTGTCCGCCGGTTCACATTGATGATGATATGCGGAAGAAAATTCTCGCGGATACAGAGAAAATCTGCATTGGTCTGCACACGGTCGGGCTCATCAATCTGCAATATATCGTAAAAGGACAATCGCTGTATGTCATTGAGGTGAATCCGCGTGCATCGAGAACCGTGCCGTTTATGAGCAAGCTGACCGGTCTGCCGCTTTGCGACTGTGCAGTGCGTGTCTGCCTGGGCGAGAAACTCAGCGAAATGGAATACGGCACCGGCTACTACAAAACGCCGCCCTTTACCGCCGTCAAAGTGCCGGTGTTTTCATTCCAGAAGATTGGCGGGGAATCGCAGCTCGGCCCGGAAATGAAATCAACCGGCGAAGTCATCGGCATCGGCAAAACGCTGACGGAAGCGCTTTACAAAGGTCTGCGTGCGGCAGGCTACCGGCTTGAGGACAGCGGCAAAAACAAAAACGGCGTTCTGTTGACCGTCTGTGACGCAGATAAACCGGATATTGTCGAAATTGCGCGGAAATTTGCACGCCTTGGCTTTGTGCTTTATGCAACGGAAGGCACGGCATCTGCCCTTTTGCGTGCAGGACTCGCGGTTCATACGCTGCAAAAGCTGCACACCGGCGATGCCGAGACCTTCACGCTCATGGAGAACGGCACGATTCGCTACATTGTGTCTACGGATGCAAATGCGCGCATGGCGGCTCGCGACGGCGCTAAAATTCGCAAAAAGGCAGTGAAGCTCGGCATTCCCTGCCTGACCTGCACCGATACCGCGGCGGCAGTTGCAAACTGCCTTCACACCGGCTATCGGGATTCCAATGTGGAGCTGATGAATATGAATCACCTGAGAACGGCAAAGCGCCGCATTCCGTTTGTGAAGATGCACGGCTGCGGCAATGATTATATCTATGTTGACTGCATGAAAAAGCACATATCTGCGCCGGAATCGCTCAGTGTCCAGCTATCAGACCGTCATTTCGGCATCGGCGGAGACGGGCTTGTGCTGATCGAATCCTCGGCGCTTGCAGATGCAAAAATGCGGATGTTCAATCTCGACGGCAGCGAGGGGAATATGTGCGGAAACGCAATTCGCTGCGTTGCAAAATATCTCTACGATAACGGCATCTGCCCGAAAAAGGATATCGTCATCGAAACAAAAAGCGGACTCCGGACTGTGACTGTCACGACACAGAACGGCGTTGTCACACGCGCATCGGTCAATATGGGCAGGGCGGTTTTTGATACAAAGCAGATTCCTGTCGGATATGCAGAACCTGAGATGATTGCAAAGCCGCTCTGTGTCGGCGATAAGGATTATACCGTTACCTGCGTGTCAATGGGCAACCCGCACTGCGTCGTCTTCTGCGATGCGCCTGAGCTGCTCGATCTCGCGGCAATCGGACCGGAATTTGAGCATCATCCCGTATTTCCGGAAGGCGTCAATACGGAGTTTGTGCAGGTGATTGACGCACACACACTGCGGATGCGCGTCTGGGAGCGCGGCTCCGGCGAGACGATGGCGTGCGGAACAGGCGCCTGTGCTGCGGTCGCGGCTGCCGTGAAAAACGGCTTCTGCAAGCCCGATACCGATGTGACCGTACATCTGAACGGCGGCGATCTGGTCATCCGCGATACCGGGGAAACCGTCATAATGGCCGGCGAAGCCGTGCTGATTTTCAGCGGCGAGATTGAAGTATAAGGAGGCAGATTATGAAAGTAAATCATCATGCTCTGGAGCTGGAGCAGAATTATCTGTTTTCGGAAGTCGCAAAGCGCATTCGCACCTTTCAGGCAGAGCATCCTGACAGGGAACTCTTAAAGCTCAGCATCGGCGATGTGACCCGTCCGCTCAGCACGGTTATCACGGATGAGATGAAAGCCGCTGCCGAGGATATGGCGCACGCAGAGACGTTTCACGGCTACGGGGCGGAGCAGGGTGAGCCGTTTCTCCGTGCCGCGATTGCCGGATATTATCAGAAGCGCGGGATTGCAGTCGATGCAGAGGATGTATTCATCAGCGACGGCGCGAAATGCGATCTCGGCAATCTCTGCGACCTCTTTGACGCGGATAACACCGTGCTGCTGCCGAATCCCGTGTACCCGGTCTATTACGACACCAGCATTATGGCAGGGCGCCGCGTGATTTTTGCAGACGGCACAAAAGAAAACGGCTTTCTGCCGATGCCGGATGCAGCGGTTCATACGGATATCATTTACCTCTGCTCGCCGAATAACCCGACCGGCGCAGTCTATAACAGGGCACAGCTTGCCGAATGGGTCGCATATGCAAAAGAAAACGGCGCACTGATTCTGTTTGATGCGGCATATGAGGCGTATATCCGCGATCCGGAACTGCCGCACAGCATTTTTGAAATGGAAGGCGCGGAAACCTGTGCCATTGAGATCAATTCGCTCTCGAAGACCGCCGGTTTCACCGGCGTCCGCTGCGGCTGGACGGTTGTGCCGAGGACGCTGCGCTTTGACGGCGCCTCACTGCATGATATGTGGTTCCGCCGCATGGCAACCAAATACAACGGCACATCCTATATCATCCAGCGTGCCGCCGCAAAGGTGTTCACAGAAGAAGGTCTGCAAGCTGTTCACCGCGATATTGATTATTATATGGAGAATGCGCGGATCATCAAGGCGGCGCTCAGCAAGGCGGGCATCCATTCCGTCGGCGGCGAAAATGCGCCCTATGTGTGGATGCAGTGCCCGGGCGGCGCAGATTCATGGGCTTTTTTTGACCGGCTGCTCAGTCAGTACGGCATCGCCGGCACACCGGGCGCCGGCTTCGGTACGGCGGGACAGGGCTGGCTGCGGTTCTCGTCATTCGGCACACGGGAGACCGTGCAAAAGGCTGCGGCATATCTTGCCGGATTGTAATGAGACAATCGAATTTGTAAGGATCAGGAGAGATGAAAATGAAAAAAATACCGTTTATTACAAAAGCACAGGCAGAGGAAATTGCCGCGCAGTATCCGACACCGTTTCATATCTACGATGAGCGGGGCATCCGCGAAAATGCACGGCTTGTGAAGCAGGCATTTGCATGGAACAAGGGCTTCCGCGAATACTTCGCAGTCAAGGCGACGCCTAATCCCTTTATACTGAAAATTTTGCAGGAGGAAGGCTGCGGCGTGGACTGCTCCTCGCTGACCGAGCTGCAAATGGCAGATGCCTGCGGCTTCTCCGGCAGGGATATCATGTTCTCCTCAAATGTAACACCGGCTGCGGATTATCAGCTTGCATCGAAACTCGGCGCATATATCAACCTCGATGACATCACGCACATTGAATACCTCGAAAAGCTGACCGGCATCCCGGAGACCGTCTGCTGCCGCTTCAATGCCGGCGGCGATTTCAGGATTTCGACATTCGTTATGGATAAGCCGCAGGATGCCAAATACGGTTTTACCCGCGAGCAGATGTTCGAGGGCTTCCGGATGCTGATGAAAAAGGGCGCAAAGCATTTCGGCATTCACGCGTTTCTTGCGTCCAACACGCTGACGAATGCATATTACCCGACGCTTGCACGGCAGATGTTTCAGCTTGCGGCTGATCTGAAGCGCGAGACCGGCGCAGATATCCGCTTTATCAATCTGTCCGGCGGCGTCGGCGTGGCATATCACCCCGATCAGACACCGAATGACATTCTCGCAATCGGCGAGGGTGTCCGCAGGGTTTACGAGGAGATTCTCGTTCCGGCAGGGCTCGGCAATACGGCGATTTTTACGGAAATGGGCAGATTCATGCTGGCGCCTTACGGTGCTCTTGTCACACGCGTGCTGCATCAGAAGCATATCTACAAGGAATATGTCGGCTGCGATGCCTGTGCCGCAAACCTGATGCGTCCTGCGATGTACGGCGCGTATCACCATATCACCGTACTCGGCAAAGAGGACGCGCCCTGTACCTATCTTTGCGATGTGACGGGCGGGCTCTGCGAAAACAACGACAAATTCGCGGTTGACCGGATGCTGCCGCCGGTTGAAATCGGCGACCTGCTGTATATTCACGATACCGGCGCACACGGCTTTTCGATGGGCTATAATTACAACGGCAGACTGCGCTCTGCGGAGCTTCTGCTCTGTGAGGACGGCTCTGTGCAAATGATTCGCCGCGCCGAGACGCCCGCCGATTATTTCGCGACATTTGATTTCTGCGGAATCATGGACAAACACAGGAAATAAACGACACTGGGAGAACGGGCAGCGCTGATATAGAAGTTTTTTGCCATAGTATATCGGATTTTTTATTGAGAATGTTTTTATTGACAATGCTGTGATGTTGTGATATAATTTTTACTGACATAAATCGGAATTTAGAAGCAGATTGTTTTTGTCATCTTTTCTTTAACCGGTGTCCTATCGTTTATTTTCGCTGGGCGCGGGGCGCGAATGCGAGGGGAAAGACCACAGGGAGAGGGAAGATCGCTCTCTACGTTCGCTCATTCTCCCCTCTCCCTAAGGTCTTTCCCCTCGCGCTCCCCTTTTCCTTATCCTCACCTCTCTAAGCTCCGCAAACCGTATGAAACGCGAAGCAAGAGGGATGGGGGATCAGGAAAGCGGGGGCTCGGGGGCGAAAACCTAAGGGGAAAGGGAGACCGGAGCGAAGCGACGACTCCCTGTCCCCTTGGGTTGTCACCCCCGTTTCGTGGGGAGAAATGACACATGGAATCG
>Ga0310691_10002867_pt1 | contig 21783 bp, 21 predicted proteins | sample 176DNAGHGlowgp2_FD_203887 | JGI IMG/M metagenome (GOLD analysis project Ga0310691, IMG submission 203887) | Sheep rumen microbial communities from Palmerston North, Manawatu-Wanganui, New Zealand - 1766 DNA GHGlow gp2 (v2) (version 2) | ecosystem: Host-associated > Mammals > Digestive system >...
ATTTGAATTTACCCAGTATATATACAAAAACAGGATGCGCTTAACATGCATCCTGTTTTTGTATTATCCCATAGGTCACCATAGGACCGTCTTTTATTATATTAAGTGAGGAACACTGATGGATCAGAACTCCGTCGGTGCTTGCGATGGCAGTATGCAGGGTTCTTCCAAAGTAGTCTTTTATCTCACCGAATTTTTCGCCCTTTGTGAATTTGTCTCCCACTTTTTTCTCCGGGTACCAACAACCGGTGAAAGGGGCATCGTCACTAAATTCCCTAAGTTCAGTTTTGGGATAGGTCTTAAATTGTCCTTCAATAAGACCAAGGAACTTCAAAATGTTTAATACATCATCTTTGTCGGCCTGAACCTCATCCCTTGGGAGAAGGCTAAGCTGACCTCGCTCTATGAGTATACTTGGTATTCCGGCCATTGAGGCAGTATTGTAGGCTCCTTCTGTGGTACAGGTGCTTTTTACGCAGTAGGAGACGTTGACACAGTCGACCATTTTTTTTGCTATATCGCTGACAGGAGAGGCTCCCACGTAGTATGCGTAAGGGATAAGAGTCTCGTATCCATCTCCGCTATGCAGGTCGATGTAAGCATCCACGTTTTTAATAAAAACATCAAACAGGATATTAGCCAGGCGGTCAGCAGTTGAACCGTCCTTATTCCCGGGAAAAACACGGTTGAGATTCTTGCCATCCTCATAAACAAGGGACATAGTTCTGTTTTCAAAACCGGATCTGTTGGCAAGAGGAATAATGATGACATTTCCTGAAAGACCACGTGGTGATATTTCCTCTGAAAGTTCGATGGCAGCCTGTATTCCCACGTATTCAGCATTGTGTATACCCGCTGTGACAAGAATGGTTTTGCCGGGCTTTTCTCCGCAGATGATGATGTGGGGAATGTGTATCTCAGTTCCGCCGACATGTATATGATCTTTTATTGTTTTGCCGTAGCTAAGCTTGTGTCCGGCAATATTTAGTTCTTTCATAGTCTAAAACCTCGCTTCAGAAGCAAGGTTATCATGATAACAATCAAGCTTTCAAGCCCCCTGGGGGGTTATGTGGTCAATATTCGCTACGTTATGCCGGGATCGGACCGCAAAAAAGCGTTTTGGAGATTGGACCCGGTACAGGGCAGGCTACAGAACCGATCCTTCAGACAGGATGCGACTATCATGCCATAGAGCTTGGGGAAATATAGCTTATAGTAGGTGTTTTTTCTGTAAAATTCTCTCTTTTTTTATGATTTCTTAATGTTATAGGGAATAGATGCTATTTATAATCGGTTATAGATTACTGTTTTTCTTCAGAAAAGCATAACTCTTAGACGCGTGTTTTGAAAGAGACTGCGTGGTTGAAAAAAGATATGAGGAAGGGTGATTAAATGAAGAAAAGAATGCTTGCGATTATAATAGTGTGCGCAATGCTTGCCGGATGTGCAAGTAATATCGGTACTGATCAGAATCAGGAATCGGAAGAACAAGTACAAATACAGGAAGCAAAAGAAAAAGATGCCAAAACATCAGATGATGCTTCATCCTCTGAAGAAGAGCAGGCTGAAACTGCACAGCAAAAAGAGTCGGAAGATGACGCTTTTTCAGAAGGGAATATTTATCATGGTTTTTTGCTGGGCGAAATAACTCAAAGTAAACTACTTAACTCTGATATGTATAGATTTAGGCATGAAAAGAGCGGGGCTGATCTTCTTTATATAAAAAATGAGGATCCTGAATGTTCATTTACAATAGCTTATAAGACTCCGTATGTCGATGAAACAGACACAAATCATGTTTTTGAGCATGCTATAATAGCATCTTCTGAAAAATATCCGGCAAAAGATTTATTTTTTGATCTGGCAAATAAATCCTATTCGACTTTTGTTAATGCATTTACTTATCCGCAAACTACATTATACCCGGTAGCGAGCCTTGATCAGCATCAGCTTCTAAAAATGGCGGATGTCTATATGAGCTGCATGGTAGCACCGGATATTTTGAAGGATGAAAACTTTTTCAAGAGAGAGGCAATAAGATTTGAACTTAATAGTCCGGAGGAAGAAATAGGTATCAATGGTACAGTTTATGCTGAAGATTATGGTTTTTTGACAGATAATGATGAAAACTGGATGGCAAACCTTTTGGATGAGCTTTACCCCGGTGAGTATGCTTCCAACTATTTAGGAAGAGCAGAGTACCACTACGAGGATCTGACGTATGAGAATACACTGGCGACTTATGACAGATGCTATCATTTTGATAATAGTTTAATTATGTTGTACGGCGACCTGGATATAGATATGTTTTTGGAATTTCTTGATAGGGAATATCTGTCCAAGTATGAAGTAAACGGAACAAATCTTAGCAAATATGATGATCCCCTGACAGCGGAGGGGTATATTGAAAAGGTGATGCCTATCTGCGCATTTGAGGGAGATACGGTAGAAAATAACGGAGTTATAACTTATGCCATTGACCTTCAGGGGACAGATCAGGAGACTCTTTTAAAATGGAATCTTCTTTGTAATGTTTTGAACAGGCAATCATCAGTATTAGGGCAAAAGCTTATAGAGGATGGAATACAGAACCCTGTGGAAGTAAGCTGCATGACAGAATCCCCCAAGCCATTTCTTCTTTTTAAAATGGAATATGCAAACGAAGATCAGATGCAAACATTAAAGGATATTGCAGAATATACGCTGAGTGATGTGGCTAAAAATGGTGTGTCACAGGAACTATTGGAAGCTGTATTATCATCGGAAGAGATTGGAACAGTATTTATCAGAAATAATCGCAACGTGGGAGTTGATTTATCAGCAACAATTGCGCAGTATTGGGCAGTGGAAAAAAAGTCAGACTTATACGAGGCTTACGAGAGAGTATTTGACGAAATAAGTAAGGATTCTTCGCAAACCATTTTAAAAGATCTTGCATCTTCTGAACTTAATCCAAGAAGAAGCGTTCTTATAGCGCATATACCTGAGCCTGGAACAGGTGAAGAGTACGAAGAAAAGCTTACAAATTATCTGACAGACATGAAAAACAATATGTCTGATGAAGAGATAAATCAGATGATCAAGGATACGGAAGATTTTAATAAGTGGAATGAAGAAGAAATTCCCAATACGGATTTTTTGATTGATCCGGCTTCTCTTGAAGATGCAAAGGTAATTCCCCTTGAAAAAGAGAAGATAGAAGATATAACTATGATCAGCGGCGACGTGGATACAGAAGGAGCGGGTGTATATAAGCTTTACTTTGATCTAAGCGGTATGACTAGGGATGAGATAATGAATCTTGTCGCATATACCAATATTTTGCGCGAAGTAAATACATCTAAATATGACAAGAATGATATGGATGTATTGGGAAGCCGTTATCTTCAGGGATTTTTCACAAGTCTAACATATTCGGGAAAAACGGAGGATGATCCCGGAAGGCCAATTATGACAGTAATTTGGGAGAGTCTGACTGAGGATTTCGAGCAGAGCCTTGATATGGTTTTAAATGTATTGACCGAGACTGATTTAAACGATACGGATGACATTTCCTATGTTATCAGAAGAGATGCAGAACTATATGATTTAGGCAGAGGTGATGGCAATAATCTTGCATCAAGTTATGCCATGGCTGCAGCCGGAGCACTTAATTCGGGTGACTTCGGATTAAACATGGATGTGAGCGGACAGGATTTGTATTATTATATGCTGGATGCGGTCAGCGGAATTGATAGTGATGAAAAATATATAAAAGAGCTTACAGAGAAATTTGACAATGCCAGAAAGAAAGCTTATACAAAAACGAATCTTATATTTGGAATAGCAGCTTCTGCAGATGATTGCGAAAAGATTAAAGAAATAGCTGCCGAAAAGCTTTCTCTTTTGGATACAAAAACAAATACAGATGTACTCTACGAGCTTCCTGTTTTTGCAAAAAGTACCGGGATATATATTGAGTCATCTCAGAATTATTCATATCTTATCGCTGCTTACAGAGATAAAGAGAATTTTAAAGGATCGTATATTCCATTTATTTATGCAGCTAATGATAAGTATGTTATTCCAACCATAAGATTCCAGTTAGGTGCATACAGTGCCGGAACCTACTCTGCCGAAACCAGTGGTGTTGCTGTGGCTTACGCATATTCGGATCCTAACGTTAAAAAGTCAATTGATGTTATGAAAAGCATCTCCGATTACATAAATGATGCGCAGTTAACTGAGGATGAATTAAAGGGTTATATTCTGATCGCCTATGGACGTGCCACAGGAAATAGTGGCATATGGAATGACGTAATACGAGCAATAAACCGAAATGTAATGGGAGGCGATGAAGAGAAAATAGTTGAAACGACCAATGATATAAAGAATGCTTCACTTTCCATGCAGGATGAAGCTGGTGCATGCTTAGAAGAGGTTCTGTCAGACGCTGCAATTGTTACTGCGGGAAACGAATCAAAGATATATGCTGACAAAGATGTGTTTGATGAGATATTGAATTTTAAAGAGTAATGATCATTCTGATAATAAAAAATATCAATTGAATGGCTATAATAATCATAAATAAAGGGCGTTTCATGCAAAATCCACCGGAGCAGAAGTGGCTGGGGCAGAAGGCGTCAGTGTGAGTATTGATGTAAAGACTTGAGTCGAAAAAATAAAAAATCAAAAAAATCATTAACAGCTATTAATTATTAACACACATTATCCGATATGTTATTATGAAAAGGTAACATATCGGATTATGTGGCATTTTGAGGAGTTTTTCATGAAAAGAGAAGAAATGCTTCCTAGTGAGAGTGAATGGCTGATAATGGAGACACTTTGGGATGCTGGAAGAGACCTTACTTCTGTAGAGATATGTGAGAAACTTCCCGGACAGGACAAAATGTCGCAGCGAATGGTGAGAGTTCTTATCAACAGGCTGTGCAAGAAGAATCTTATTTCATATACAGTAGATGAAAAAGATAGCAGAGTTTATCATTATCTTCCCATAAAGACAAAGGAAGAATGCAGACGTGAAAAGAGCATAGATTTTGCCAATAATTATTTTGGAGGAAATAAACTAGGTGCGGCTTTTGCTTTTCTGGAGGCAGAGTCACTTACTGAAGATCAGATAAAGGAACTTGAAAACATTATAAAGAATGCAAAGAAGAATAAGTAGCTCACGGATGAGCAGAGGTATGTTATGCAAGGACTGCAGCAATTCTTTACAAATTTATCACAGTTTTTTGAATTTTTGGTCGTTTATTATTCGATCATTTTAGGTTTCTGTGCGCTTATATCAGTACTGGTTTTGGGGATCATTATGTTCCTTAGAAAGACTGTCTTAGCAGATAGAGTATTTGCGAAGGCTGCTTCTTGGGGACTATTGATCCTTTGTTTATTTTGCGGAAAACTTAAGCTTATTTTTGAAAACAAAGCCGGGTGGTATACATTGGGCAGATGGAATCTGTTATGTGCACACAGGATCGTTTCAATTATCTATATAGTTGGAATATTCATATTTGCGGCATATTTTATATACAGAAGAAGGCGACTAAATAAATTTGTGAAGGGGCTGGATAAAGCCACGACCTGCGGCTTTGATAATGAAATTAGAAAATATCCGGGTACTATTTCCCCTTTCTGCATAGGTTGTATCCATCCTATAATAGTTATTCCGGAAAAGCTTGACGTGCAGAATGCTCTTATAGTTATAAAGCATGAAGAAACTCACATTAAACTGGGACATCTTTGGATAATTGCCGGATATGATATGGTGCGGTGTCTTTTGTGGCCTAATGTTTTTCTTCATATTGCTGCAAAGTACATAAAAAGGGATCTTGAAGATGTTTGTGATGCTGTGACTATGCAAATGAATGGGATTGATCCTTTTGACTATGGCGAATCACTTCTGGCAAATGCCAGGGAAATCATGCTGTCCCGAAAAAACATGAAGTGCGAAGAGGGGTTCCTTTTTGCATGGGATGATAATTATAAGGTGCTAAATAAAAGGATTCACAGGATACTTGAGAGGAATGGCTATAACAGAAAAGTGGTTTTAGCCGGTGGTATCCTTTTCATAATGGCACTTATAGCTTCAATCTTTGGAATAAAATGCTTTTCGTACAAGCGTAATAACCCGTTGGATATAAGTGGCATTTACAGCATGACAAAGATGGATACGGTTGTGCAAGATACAGAAGAAAAGGTAGTTACAGGGTACGATGGGGATTACATATATATTGATGGAGAAGCTTTAAAGGAAGCATATCCTGATGCTGAAATAGAAGAACAGCCTCTATTTGTATTTGTCGGGGGATATTATAAAATACCCGGAGTCGGCGGTGGAGGAGGCTGGGGTGAATTTTCAGTATCTGACATTAAGGACGGAGTGTTCAGAATAGAGAACCATGATGATATAGATGTATGGAACTGGATGATAATGTGGTTATGAAAAATCTTTATGCGTAGCGAAGCAAGGATGCTAGTCGTACTTAGCGGACTTGTGAGCTTAGTAAGACTGTATGCGGAACGAAGTGGAGAAGGCGATAACTATGTATGGATATGAACTACAGATCAGAGGAAATACAGAGTATTACTCAAAGCGCTTATATGACCTTAATGGTAACCATGTAGGGACTATCTCTATGTCCAGACCAAGGAAAACGAGTAACAGTTCTAAAAAGAAGAGACCTGCTATGTATAGCTTCAAGCAGGTTTCAGCACAGGTATTAAGTGCCAAGACTTCCGCAAAAGCTGCTCAGGTTGCAATCGGGATCAGGATAAAAATCGGTAATCTTCAGAAAAAACTCAAAAGCGGAGAGTACGATGATGAAGAGATTTTGAGGGCAATCCTGCATGCGGAAATGGTTCAACGTGCCTGTGAGAAGAAAAAGAAGAACCTGAAAATGGAAGAAACTGCTGAGCAGAACATGGACGAAGAATTGCCTTCTGAGCAGGAAAATCCTTTAGAAAAAGTTCAGTCGGATGAGGAAATAAGGGAACTTGAACAGGAAGAGTTCGAAGCTCTTATGGAAAAGCTGGAAATGTCTGCTGAGGAGATGTATGAAGAGGCTGAGGAAACAGCTCAGCTAGACCAGGGGCTAGATGAGATGGCTGAGGCACTTTCAGGAGCCATGGAGCCGCAGGATCTTGAGCAACTAAAGGCTAAACACAGATCTGATGAAGCAAGAGATATCATGAAGGCTGACTTAAAGTATCTAAAGGCAATGTTTGACAGGCTTCAGGCAGAAAAAGAGAATTTGGGGAAATCGTCAGTTTCATCAGGTTTTGATAGTGGAGTATCGCTATCACTTGGTGGAGATGATATGCCCGTGATGGTACAGGATGCAGGCATGACAGAAGTAGGTGGAATGGTCGATGCAGAAATATGACTTTTAGGAGGGTTTTGTTATGAGTACAGGATTAGTAGGAAACATTCAAAATACTGATTATTCAGTGCTGAACACAGAAAACTATAGCACAGAAAACGGAAAGAAAACTGATAGTGTTCAGGAAGTAGCAAACGAGAATAAAGAGTCTGCTGCAGTTTACGAGAAGACAGCTGAAAAGACAAGTGAAAAGGATGCAGGTTTATATAGCATAAATAAGAAGTCACCTGCAGACAGAGCTGCAATAGTTCAGCAGATGAAACAGGCTGAAGAGGACCAGAGGAACAAGCTTCTGGAAATTGTCAGGAAAACATTGGAAGGCCAGGTTTCAGCTTTTGGAAAGGCAACAGATGACAGCTTTTGGAAAAAACTGGCTGGTGGGAATTTCAAGGTTGATGCAGCAACTAAGGCTCAGGCACAAAAGGATATTTCTGAAGATGGATACTATGGTGTAAAGCAGACTTCTCAAAGACTTTTTGACTTTGCATCAGCTCTTGCAGGCGATGATGTAGAGAAAATGAAAAAGATGCAGAAGGCTATGGAAAAGGGATTCAATCTGGCTACAGGTGCATGGGGGAGAGAGCTTCCATCCATATGTAATGAAACATTGAAGGCAGCAAACAAGCTTTTTGATGATTATTATAAGTCGAAGGAGGAGACTGCAGCTACTACAGCAAATGCCACTGAGCAATAATCTATGGGAGGATCTGCATATGGGATAAGAAGGAGTAATGTCCACTCATGACATAAAACTGACCATTCATAACATTGACCTATAGAGAGTGCCGGCATAATGTTATGATTAAAATATAGTTGGAATACAAAAAGCTTACATGAAAAATCATGCTAAGCTTTTTGTTATGTTTATAGAGATAACTTAGTAGTTAGCGGCGTTATGATTGTTAGTTTTGAATGATATGGATGTAATTGCCAACAAAACAGAAAGTGGGTTCACATCATATGGGAAAAATGTGTTTTGCAATCTGTGATGATGAAAAAGAAATAAGAGAACTACTACATGGATGGCTTTCCGGAAGTGTGTATAACGCAGAAATAAAGGAGTATTCATCAGCTGAAGGCCTCATAAAGGACATAGATTCAGGATCCAAAATAGATGTGCTTTTTCTTGATATAGCTATGGGTGGTACTGATGGAATTGAGGCAGCCAAAGCTCTGGGGGAAAGAATTGAAGAAAGTGGCCGCAGTATCAGGGCTTCAAGACCACTTATCATATTTGTCACAGGTATTCCCGACAGAATGGGAGATGCTTTTGGCGTAAGGGCTTATGGCTATCTTCTAAAACCAATATCCAAAACTGCATTTGAGTCTGAACTTCGAAGAGCAGTGGAAGAACTGAAAAAAATGGATGCCCAGAAGATATGTGAGAGTACATATGACGAGAATGCGGGTGAAAAGTATATAACGATCCAAGCAGGCGGAATAACAATACAGATAGATATCAAAGACATTTTATATATAGAAAGTAATGGCAGGAAAACTACTGTACATCTCAAAAACAAAATCTATGAAGTGTATAAAAGAATGTCAGAATTTGAAGATGAACTAGGAAAAGAGTTTTTCAGAATACATAGAGGATATCTTGTGAATTTGAACCATATCAGAGGGTACACAAGGACAGAAGCCATTATGGACAGCGGAGATTCTATTATTATTTCCAAATATAAATATGCAGATTTTGTTAAAGCATATATGGATCATATTTTGTGACGAGGTACTTGGTGTATATGTCAGAAGTGCAAATTAGGATAATAGAAGAATTTTATGGAGTATCAATAATACTGATACGAGGCATATTTTTGTATTATTTCATTCGCCTGTTTATAAAAAAAGAGGTTTTGAACAGGGTAAAAAGTATTGTGTTATCAGCAGTAATTACGATTGAGGCATTATGTTTGTATTCTCTTCCCTTCCCTGTAAAAGGGCTATTTAGCGTAATAAGTGTTCTGACAATCGCAGCAATATTTTATTTTTATGACAAAAAAGCAATGCCACACATGATCTTTGTGTTTTTCCTCTGGCAGAACGTATATTATGTCTGGCACTTGATCAATACAGCAGCTTCTAACTCAGTAACAGACAAAGTCATAGGAAGTATAGACTATTCGCTGGAGGGAGCGATAGAAGAACTGTGGCTCAGGATGTTTTTGCTGATGATGGCTCAAGTAATATTTATGACTATAATGGTGGGGCTGGAATTTTTATTAATAAAAAGGATTTGTCCAGAACAGTATGATATGACCTGGACAGAAGCTGTCTATCTTTCAATCTATTCTGCGGTATCTTATTTTATCTCATACATGATTGTAGATGTCATGGTCGTTCCTCTACAAAAGGAAGTGTTTGTTTTGCTGGATGAAAAAAGAAGTCTTAGATACACCCTGCCAATTCTTGCAGTGCTTATCTTTACAGGTGAATTATCAGCCGTAGCAACCTGGCAGCGGTATAGGCGATTAAAGGAAGAAGATCTTTTGCTTCAGGAACAGGTGCAGGAGCAGGAGTTTCTGAGAAAAAAGATAGAAATTACTGAAAAGCATCATGATCAGATCAGGACTCTGCGTCATGATATGGCAGGGAAACTGATGATTTTAAAGAGTTTTATCGAGAATAACCGCTATCAGGATGCAAGTGATTTTTTAAGTGAAATGGATATAGAGCTGAATGCCAATGGGGTGAAATATTCTACAGGTAATCCGGTCACTGATGTTGTAATAAATGAAGCGGCAACTCAGGCAGAAAAGCAGGGATGTACCTTTGAGTGTGAGTTTTCTTACCCTGAGGATAAGAGTATCAGTGCTATGGATATGGCTATTGTACTCAATAACCTTTTAGATAATGCATTGGAAGCGGTGGCATTGGTATCGGAAAAAGAACGATTTATTAAGCTATACGGGATTTCAAAAGATAACTTTTATCTGATAAAAGCAGAAAATTCCTATGATGGAACTGTTATACGGGACAAAGATAGCTCGATAGTTAGCAGGAAAAAGGAAAAAACAGATAATGGGCAGCATGGTATTGGGCTAAAAAGTGTAAAAAACATCGCAGAAAAATATCTCGGCGGAGTCAAAGTGGAGACTGGAAATAATACTTTTATCGTTACGGTAATGCTGCAGTCAAAAGAAAAATGACTATTCATTACATTAAACTGTCCGTTCGTTACAATCCTATTTAATTGCCTCATTTCATGGACGATACTTGAAATAGCAAAGGAAAAACTACATAGATTAAAGCTACGGAAAGCGCTTTGGTTCGAGGGATCTAATATGAACTAAGGCGCTTTTTGTGCCCCGGCAGTATCTGGAGGAAATATATATGCGAATTGATCAGAGTGAAATAAACAGTGCAGCTTCAAGGTATTATGATAAACAGTACGGCCAAACTGGAAAAGGCAGCAACATGGGATTTGTTGGTCTCGTCGATATAACAACTGAGACGGAAACGACAACCTATGAAGTTAGTGGAACAATCAAAACATCAGATGGCAGAAGTATTGATGTTGATATGAACGCCTCTATGGAACGATGCAAAGTGTCAGAAGTTTTTGTACCGATGGCATCCCCTTTAGATGCACTGTTTGATCCTCTTATAATAAATACCGGAGCTGACACTGCTTGTCTTAGTGATAGGAAGTTCCAATTTGATCTGGATGCAGATGGAAAAGAGGATGAGATTTCTACGCTTGGTGAAGGAAGCGGATTTCTGGCACTGGATAAAAATGGAGATGGCAAGATTAACGATGGAAATGAGCTTTTTGGAGTGAAAAGTGGTGATGGCTTCAAGGATCTTGCAGAATATGACATAGATGGAAATGGCTGGATAGATGAAAATGATGAGGTTTTTGATCAGCTCAAAGTGTGGTACAAGACTGAAAGCGGTGATGAATTAAAGAGTCTTAAGGATGCAGGTGTCGGAGCGATTTTCCTTGGAGCAGAAGAAACAGAATTCAGAATGGATGGTCAAGATCAGGTTCTTGACGGAAAGATCCGGAAAACAGGCATGTTCCTAAAAGAGAACGGAGAAGCAGGGACTATTCAGCATGTGGATATGGCTATAAAAGGACGCGAGGCTGAGCTATTATCGGCTGAAGAAAAGCTTGATCAGTTAATGGAACAGATAAGAAATCAGAGTACTCAGAATCGGCAGAGGAACAATAATAATACTAATGCTCAGAGGAGAGCACAAAGAGCTGCCAGACAAAAGAAGCAGCTTGAGGAATACTACAAGAAAAGGGATTATCAGAAACAATTGACTGAGGAAGCTATTGAGCGTCGTGAAATGATGCAATAACAGAGTGTAAGGGAAGCTTTTATAGAGGAAAGGCAACCGCTTCGACATATAGCTTCTGTAATATTTTTATAAAAGTATCAAGACTTTGACGCTTGTCTGCTTTATGAGTGCACAATACGCAAGAGAAAGTATCATCACAATCATAAGGAATCCATGCGAACTGGTCGCTGTGGTCATTAAGAAAACCGGGAGCAAGGCAGATTCCCTTACCGGAAGCAACATTAGTAAGTGTGGTGTCATGATCCGGACTGTTAAAATACGCAATCTGTCCTGACGAAATAAGCTTTTGCTGAACAGAGCGAAGGAGTGTTGGTGAGCCGCCACCCACCATAAGAGTGCGGCCGTATATATCTTCATCAGTAATAAGATTTTTAGATGCAAGAGGATCATTCTTATCACATATTAAATAAATATGACTTTTAAACAGCTTGTGGACAGCAGTGCCTGCAAGCTGTTTTGTCTGTTCTTCAAGAGCAAATACAATATCAGATTCATTTTTTAGGAAGCTATCCATACTGTTTCCGTATTGGAAACGTGGCGTGATCTGAGTGCCTGGAGCTTCCTTTTCAAATTCCCTGATTGCCTCTGGCAGGAAGTAAAGAGCCTGTCGCACTGACATACCTATAGTGATGTTTTCTTTGTATTTGGCGCTGAAATTCTGACCCTGCTCAATGGCTCTTTTCAATCCCTCACGCATATTTGAAAGGTAGGTTACAAATTGTTGACCGGCCGGAGTAAGGGTAGCACCTTTCCCATTTCTTACAAAGATTTCAAAACCAACTTCCTCTTCAAGCAGTTTTATCTGATATGAAAATGTAGGCTGGCTTACAAACATGTTCTCGGCGCCTCTGGAAAAGCTCTCTGTGCGGGCCAGTTCTATACAATAATCGATTTGCTTTGTTGTCATAGCTTACCTCTGATATTTAAAAATTAAATCAACTATTAAAGCTTTCTATTGGATATTGTAGAACTGACATGAGATAATGTAAACAACAAAGGACAAAAACAATCTGGAATAACAAATATTTATAGAAAATTTTTAATGGAGGAAATAAAGATGGCAAAGACATTAATAGCATTTTTTTCAAGAGCAGATGAAAATTATTTTGGCGGAGCAATGAGATATGTAAAGGTCGGCAACACGGAAATTGTTGTTGATCAGATGAAGGAGCTTATAGATGCAGATACATTCAAAATAGAAATGAAGAATCCATATTCACCTGTTTACATGACATGCATTGATGAGGCCAAGAAAGATTTAAGAGATAATGCCAGACCAGAGCTTACAAACTATTTAGATAGCATAGATGAGTACGACACAATAGTGCTTGGATATCCAAATTATTGGGGAACATTTCCAATGGCAGTAGCGACATTTCTTGAAAGATATGATTTTACAGGAAAGACCGTACTTCCGCTTTGTACCAATGAAGGAAGCGGAATGGGTTCCAGCGAGCGCGATGTGAAAAAATATGCTAAAGGCGCTGAGGTCAGAAGTGGTCTTGCAATTACAGGCAGCCAGGCTGCAAATGCGAAAACAGCTGTAGAGAAGTGGCTTTCCGCTAACGGGTACCTGCTAAGGTAATCAAGATGCTGGATCCAGCAGAGCAGAAGGAATAATGCTATGGGTGAAGAAGCAAAAATTTCAGAATTATATAAAGACTACTGGAATTATATGATAGAGAAAAACATAGAAGGTCTTAGTAGTCTTATGTCTTCAGACTATTGTCTCTATCATATGACTGGTGTGAAGCAGTCTGCTGATGAATTTATAGAGGGATTAAAGAATGGTACCTTCAATTATTATTCAGCTGAGCATGATGACATTATTGTTAAGGTTTATGGTGATGAGGCAACCATGACAGGAAAAAGTAGAGTAGTAGCTGCGGTTTACGGTGGAGGAAAAGGACGCTGGAGATTGCAGGGCGACTTTACTCTTAGAAAAGAAAATGGAAACTGGAAGTTTACAAGTTCCAGAGCATCAACATATTAAGGAGGATTTACAAATGGAAAATATAGTATTAAATAACAAATTAGAATGCCCGGTAGTGGGAATTGGAACATTTATGCTTTCACCTGCTGATGCAGAAGTAAGCGTTCGAGAAGCTCTTAAGATGGGCTATAGATTAGTAGATACCGCAAATGCTTATGTAAATGAACGTGCTGTAGGTCGAGGAATCAAGGAAAGTGGTGTAAATCGAGACGAAGTTTTCCTGTCTACAAAGCTTTGGCCTTCAGAATATGAGAATGAAAATGCCGTAGATGAGACATTAGAGCGCTTGGGCGTTGACTATGTGGACCTGCTTTACATTCATCAGCCGGCAGGTAACTGGCTTGCAGGATACAGACAGCTTGAAAAAGCTTACAAAGAAGGCAAGGCTAAATCTATTGGCATTTCGAATTTTGAAGGAAAATATATCCAGGAGCTTGAGACAAAATGGGAAGTGGTACCTCAGTTTATTCAGGTAGAAGCTCATCCATATTTTACACAGACAGAGCTTCGCAAGACTTTGGATAAATACGATATCAAGCTTATGAGCTGGTATCCACTTGGCCATGGCGACAAGTCTCTCATCAATGAGCCTGTATTTGCAGAGCTTGGAAAGAAATATGGTAAGTCTCCAGCACAGATAATACTTCGTTGGCATACACAGATGGGATTTGTTGTTATCCCCGGAAGCAAGAATGTGGATCATATCAAGGATAACTTGGACATTCTCGATTTTAAGCTTACAGATGAAGAAATGGCAGAAATTGCCAAGCTTGATAAGAACGAGAGATATTATCACAGAACTGATGAACAGCTTATTCAGTTTGCAGGATGGAAGCCTGATTTTGAAAAATAAGGTAAAGAGCAGTTATTGTTTTATCATCACTTCAATTAAATAATCAGACGCCCATTGCTACCGAGTAGCGGGATTCACGTCATTCCTTTGCCGTTAGGTCTTAGCAGGTGGAGGAATGACGTATTTCTTTTGCATGGATGCACCGTCAATTTGGATATATTTATTGTTTTTAATGGACCATCTGTTATAATAGATTTAATAGGAGCTCCCACACCTCTCTTTGATGTGTCCAATGGGAGCACATTTTTTATTTAGGGGTATTTATGCTACTCAAAAAATCTAAGAATTATGATGAACAGGTTCAAATATTAGAGTCCAAGGGACTAGAGATATCAGATAAGGATGCTGTTATAGCGTTCTTGAATCGTGTTAATTATTATAGATTTTCTGGTTATTTTCTTGCTTTTATTTCTAAATCAGATAAAAAATTTCGCAATAAGACAACTTTCGAACAACTGAAAAATATTTACTATTTTGATGCTGAGTTAGGAAATTTAATAATGGGTGCTATTGATGAAATTGAAATTTACCTAAAATCACAAATATCATACTATCATTCCCAGAAGTACGATGCAGAAGGTTATCTTGATACTTTGAATTTTAACAAGAATCATAATCACAGTAGATTTCACATAAATTCCCATATCTTCACAAAAATTAAATAATATAGGCGTAGCGATGGCGTAAGTACTGGCGTAGTTCGGTAGACTTGGCCAAGATGATAAGTAAGTGATAATTGTAGTTACTTCCCAAAATGAGCCTTAGTGCAAACGCGCATACTCTTAAGCGCCTTGATTAACATTAAACAAACCCTCCGGGGAATGTCAAAAGATGAGAAGATCATTCTGTTTTTTTGACGGACCAGGGAGGGTTTGCTATTTGGAAAAATGATTTACCAACTTTTTTACCAATTGTAATAGGTTGGTAAAAATGTGAATGTGTCGGATGAGTTTTTGAAGAGTAACCGGAACACAACATCTGGTATTTTCAATAAAATTGAACACAAACAAAAATGTTGACATAATTAAATTGAACAAGTACAATAAATTTGAAAGGTAGGTGTGAGTATGGGTAACAACACTTTTGCAGATAGAATTAAAAAACTTAGGACTGATAAGAATCTCACTCTTGATGGATTGGCAAAGGAATTGAATATTAACAAGAGCCGCATTGGCATGTGGGAGAACAACGGGACTGTACCACGCGATGATGTACTGATTCAACTATCTAAGTATTTTAATGTATCCATTGACTATCTGCTTGGAAATGAAAAGATGGAGGATAAAGAGCCGGATAGTGAACGCTTGCAATATCTCCAACGCGGGCTAGGAAAATTAGATGAAGGTCGTCTTGAAAAAGCAGAAAAAATGCTCTCTGTAATGTTCGATGACATTTTTGAGAACGGAGAGGAGGACGATGATGGCATCTAAGAAACCTGACTTTAAAAAAGCCAATATTTTGGCTAATGAAATATTGGTTGCCTCAAGTACATTAGTAGCATTTCCAGTTAATACAAAGAGCATTGTTAAAGAGTGGTCTGATATAAAAATCTTATCATTTAAATGCGCTCACGATTATGGTGTTGATATAGAAGCTTTTGGAAGCGAGGCTGCTGTACTTCAAAGTAAGAACGGAAGATATATGATTTTTTATAATCAGGATGATTATGGACCCCGCATTAAGTTTTCTATTCTTCATGAATTTGGGCACTATTATTTGGGACATGAATTAAAGAAATATGAAAATGATGAAAAATACGGGTGCCTTGAAGTAGAAGCTAATTGTTTTGCGGCTCAGATACTTATGCCGGAACAGGTTCTAAATGAACTGAAAGACAGAGGGGCAGTAATATCCGTTGAATTTTTGGTAAAGACTTTTGGTGTTTCAAAGGAAGCGGCACAAAAGAGAATCGAAACAATGGGTAAAATCAATTATGACTGGAGGTCCTCTGATGAAAGTCTTTTTGATGAAACGATTCTCTTTAAATACAAGACTTTCATAGATTCTATTTTACCAAAGAAAAATAGGAATACATGGTATGAAGATGATTATGAGATGCAGCAGGAAAGAGATAGCTGGCAGTTGGATAAGAGATCTCGCTATACATATTGAGGAGTGGTATCGACAAGATTAGTATATAAAATAATAGAGAAAGAGGGTGATTACGATGTGCAACTTATCGGGTAAAAGAAAAGCACCATACAATAGCTGGAACTACCGTACGGTGCCGATCGAGTACTTCAACTCGAATCTGAACACTTTTACCCTACCACAAATTGCTGGGTATGGCAATAAAAAATGTAACTGCAGTTGAAGCTCTCTGGAAGGAGCAGCAACTGTTTGATCGCCTGACGGGTACTTCAACTCGAATCTGAACAATTCATATGAAGTACCTGTGAGGTCACCACCGGTGGAGTATGCTCATCACCGGTCGCATATCTCATAGGAGGTACTTTATTATGAGCAAAGTTAATTCGCAGCGTAAAAGCTGCAAAGATGTTTTTAATGCTTTTTTGGTATCGCTGGCTACATATGCAGGTTTCTTTGAGTTTCCGCGTATCAGACCCACATATGATATCCCCAACAGACTTATAGCCTTTTCGAAGGCATTGTCCTGCAAGGATTATGATCAGTGGGTACATTTTTATGAGGATGATCATCAATTTGAAAGAATATGGAGACAGCCGAGAAAGTATCTTGATATTTTAAGACATTATAACGGTGTGATTCTTCCTGACTTTAGTCTATATAGGGATATGCCGATTGTAATGCAGTTGTGGAATATATACCGAAGCAGAGCTATTGGATACTGGCTTCAGATTAATGGAATTAAGGTTATTCCTAACATAAGATACGGCGATAGACGAACATACCATGTTTGCTGTGATGGAATAGAGAAACACTGTGTGATAGCAATAGGCTCACATGGAAATTTGAAACATAAAACAGATAGGGATATTTTTATGGCTGGTTTTGGCGTCGTTACACAACTGCTTCAACCATCTGCTGTAGTAATATACGGCAGTGCGCCTGAGAAGTATTTTCAGAAATATATTGATGCTGGAATAAGAATCATTGTTTTTGAGAGTGATTATTCTGCCTCACACAAGGAGGTGGAGTAATGGGAGCTGGGTTTCATGGTGGCTTTGGGCCCACAAAAGGGTATTTTGAAGGTAATCCTGCAGCAGGAGAAATCGTATTTGCTAGTGCAGATTATGATTACATCAATAATATTGCGAACCGTAAAGATGTTGATCCTGATGGTTTGTATGATGTGGTTGGGCATGGTACACCTTATAAAATTAAGGTTGGAGATGGCGATAATGATTACTACACACCGAGAGAGCTAGCCAGAATCCTGAAGCATCGTAAAGATTATAAGAAAAATGGAATTAGGTTACTTTCTTGTAATACAGGATCGCTACCGGATGGATTTGCACAACACCTTGCAAATAAATTAAATGTTACAGTATGGGCTCCGAACTATCTTGTTTGGGCATATCCATCTGGTCGTCATATTGTGGCGCCACGTTCGCAATACAATCAAAAATATCCTGATTCTAAAATAAGAGGCGGGTTCATTCCTTTTTATCCAGGAGGTAAGAAAAAATGAAGTGTAAAAAATGCAATAGTGAACTGATAGAATACAAAGTCGGAGATAAAACAGAGTACATTTGCCCTGTTTGCGATGAAGCTCCGGCTACGCAAATTGATAATCTTATAGAATTTGACTCGAACAAGTATACAATAAAGATCCTTACGTCAAAGGAACATGATAAAGATGTATTAAAAGAAATCGCCCAGATATGTGGTTGTAATATGCTTGATGCAAAAAAGATTATTGAGGTAACCGGATTTGAGTTTAAACCAATGGATGCATTAGAAACCCGGGCATTAAAGAGAAAAATTGAAAGGACAGGAATCAGTTATTCTATATCTCCAGAGTTTCGGTGGCAATAATGGTATTTAGAAAACTCCCCTAGATCATAGTAATAAGCTTGATTTAGGGGATTGTTTTTCTTGAAAATGTTCGCTGATACGAATATACTATTATTGGTGTAACTTATCCGATTTCATGCAGTTTATGACAGGAGAAAATTTATGGAATATCTTTCTACAGCCGAAGTTGCAAAAAAGTGGGGAATTACCGCACGAAGAGTGCAGATACTATGCAAAGAGGGGCGTGTTGAAGGGGCTATGTATAAAGGCATTTGGTTAATTCCGGATGATGCTAAAAAACCGGAAGATCCCCGCAAAGTCCAAAATAAAGGACAGCAGAAGTAGTAGCATGATAATAGGTCGAATCTTAGCCTGGACACTTTGATTATATAGGTTGGATATAGGAGGTATTTCACGGTGTATGAGCAAATATTGAAAGAGATTGCGCAACCATATTACAAAGACAATTATCCTAATGATGGTCAGAGATTTGTTGCGTGGTATCTGAGGAATATTCATAATCTTGATACATATGAAACAAAGGAATGCATTACAGACGGCGCAGGTGACAAACAGATAGATGCTGTTTACATAGATAATGAGTCTTCAAAGATATATATAATTCAGGGCAAATATTACAGTGGTGATACAGTCGATGCAGAGCCACTTAGAGAGGTTTTGTCTTCATGGGTGCAGATTAAGGATTTAGCACATTTACAGGAAGGTGCTAATGAGAAACTTCAGGTCAAAATCGTAGAGCTTGCAAATGCTCTGGAAGATGAATATGAATTGCATTTCGAATTCATAACTACTGCAGGTCTTACGCCTGCAGCGAAGGTTGATTTCGAAGCATTTCAAAAAGAACTTGCTGAGAGTGAGTCATATAGCGCCTATCTTGAACTTGTGGATAAGGATACTTTACAGTTCAAGTATGATGAGGCACTAAATAAGAATCGCCCCTATATTAATCATCAGTTTACTGTTGAACCTGGGAAATATATGGAACTGATGATTGGAGATACCAAGGCAGTTGTTGTTGCTTTACCATTAAAAGAATGCATAAAGATTCCGGGAATAAAAGACGGAAGCCTCTTTAGAAAGAATGTAAGACAGTCTTTAGGTTCAGGAAATAAAGTCAATAAAGGTATAGCTAAAACGATAAGGTCGGATGCAGCAGATTTCTTTTTCCTACATAATGGCATTACTGCAATCTGCTCTAATATCGAGATACACGATAATATACTGACTACAAAGGAGCTGAATGTTGTTAACGGCTGTCAATCTTTAAGTACGATATTCAATTGCAGCGAGAATGCCAAAAAAGCTGATGACGCGTATATTATGTTCCGGTTCTATGAGATAAGTGACCCTGATAGAGCCGACAAAATTAGTACATCTACAAACTCTCAGAGTGCTGTTAAGCCAAGAGACTTGCGTAGTAATGATAAGTCAGTACTTGCTATGAAGAAGGCTTACGAACAACATTTTACAGATGGTTATTTTCTTACTAAGCGAGGAGAAAAGGCTGATCAGGTCAAGTACAATTCTAACCACATTGTGAATCTGACAGATTTAGGAAAGCAGCTTATAGCATGGCATTCGCAGAGACCAACTATCTCGTATAGTGAGACAAAGATATTTGACAAGTATTTCAATCAATTATTCCATAAAGAATACGCCCCGGAGAATATACAAGCATTACATGACTTGTTTGAGGCAGTCATATCCAAGTGGAATAAAGATAATCCTATGGGACTAAACGAGTCGTTGCTGGCCATGAAATCATATGCTCCGTACCATCACCTGTTTGCAATATCTGTTATATTTTGTGAAATCAACAAAATGCCGGAGTCTGTTCCAAATCCATATCTTGCATTACAGAAGCTAAGAGATAGTGACCTGTTGGATTATGTTGTGGATACTGCCGGTAAATGCTTAAATGCAGCGTTGGAGAATGCATCAGCTGAGGCAAGTAATGATAATAAGATTTTTAGTCCGCAAAACTGGATAAAAGCAAAGGCGTCATTGAAAGATACACGTAATGCTGTGAGAAATTCACTTCAGATGCTGAAGCTTATTCCGCAAGGGGCAGAAGTTGTAAATAAACTCAATGCTGGATTAGCTATGGATAAAGAGGCATTTGAAACTAGGTGGACAGCGGATTAAAAGCAAAGCATTTAAAGAGGTTATAAGGGCTTATGCATGATCTTTTGATTATAGGTAATGGATTTGATTTATATCACAAATTACCCACGAGATATATAGATTTTTTGTTTCTAACGCAGCATTGGAATGATTTTTATAACGATTATCGAAAAGGAATAAAGAACACCACATATATAAGTGATGCGGAGCAGATAGCTGTAAACACAGATAAATATGGGAAGTTGACGGTAGAAGCATTAAAAGATTTTTCGGATAACGCTTATATCATGAATCCTGACAGAATTGAAAAACTTGGAAAGATAATTTCTGATAATGTATGGATTAAATATTTCATAGCTTCTGAATATGAAAAAGAGGGATGGATTGATTTTGAGGCCGAGATAGAGAATGTACTAGAATGCATCGAAAACTTTTTTAATGGAGGTATACAGAGAGCTGCAGGAAAGATATTGAGTACAATAATGTCACCTGCTAACTTCAAAACCATTAAGATTCTTAACGACTGTACAAAGTCTTTACAGGTTAATTTGGGTATAAATCACGACATGGAAATTCGTGATTTAGTATATGGCGAAACAAAAACAAAGTTGATAAAAGAGTTGGAAAGTTCATTAAATGAGTTGATTGAAGCACTTGATATCTATATGGAGGAATTTGTTGGAAACATAAAACCTCAGGTGTATTCAGAACAGATTAAAGGATTATCAGATATAAACCTTTTGAACTTTAATTACACATACACATATAAAAATGTATATGGTGGGACTAAGTTAAACAAGCATCATCAAATTCATGGGTCATTGCAGGAAAAAGATATTGTACTTGGAATCAGTGATAAGTGTTTTGATAACCTTGATTATATTTATTTCCAAAAGTATTTCCAAAGAATACAGAAGCGCACAGGATCGTTTTATCGAGATTGGATTCCGAAAGATTTTTCTTCACTGGAAGATGCACCTATCAATGTATATATAATGGGCCATTCACTTGGAGAAACAGACAAAGATGTCTTAAGCGAGTTTTTTCATAACAAGAAAGGCATAAAAAAGATTACTATTTTCTATCATAATCAGAAAGCGTACGAAGATTTGGTGATTGCCCTTATTGCTCTGTATGGAAAAGAGTTTGTTATTGAAGAAACAGGA
>Ga0310691_10002868_pt1 | contig 21782 bp, 18 predicted proteins | sample 176DNAGHGlowgp2_FD_203887 | JGI IMG/M metagenome (GOLD analysis project Ga0310691, IMG submission 203887) | Sheep rumen microbial communities from Palmerston North, Manawatu-Wanganui, New Zealand - 1766 DNA GHGlow gp2 (v2) (version 2) | ecosystem: Host-associated > Mammals > Digestive system >...
CACGGATGCAGTAATATCCTCGAACGTGCCAATAACCTTGTGTCTTTGGCCCGGTGTGACGGGCTTTAATTTACGTACTGCCATTTCTGTTATTCAATATTGCTGTAAATATCAATTTCCTCGCCATTTTTCAGTGTGACGATAGCCTTCTTGAAGGCGCTCTTTTGTCCCCTCACGAGACCGGCCTTCGTATAGCGCTGGCTACGCTTGCCGGCGTAGCGCACGGTGTTCACGTCCTCAACGGTAACGTTGTAGGTCTTCTCGACTTCCTTCTGGATCTCAATCTTGTTGGCCTCGGGACGTACGATGAAGCCATACACGTTGGGGCGCTTCTCCGTCAGCTTGGTCATCTTCTCAGTGACCAGGGGTTTAATGATGAATGCCATTTCGATTTACGATTTACAATTTTCTAATTTACGATTTGCCTCCAACATTATCCAAGGATGCCGTTGATGGTCTCCAGTGAGTTCTCAGTGAGCACCAGCACGTCGGCGTTGAGCACCTTGTAGGTGTTCACCTTGTTGGCCTCGAGCACCTCTGCGCGCTGCAGGTTGCGTGCTGACAGATAGACGTTCTTGTTCGTGTTGGCCATCACCAGGAGCAGCTTCTTGCCGTCGGCCTTCAGGTTCTTCACGATGGTGATGAACTCCTTAGTCTTCGGGGCGTCCATGCTGAAGTCCTCCACGACGACGATGGCGTTCTCCTGTGCCTTGTAGCTCAGTGCCGACTTGCGTGCCAGGTCCTTCACCTTCTTGTTCAGCTTGAACGAGTAGTCGCGGGGCTTCGGGCCGAAGACGCGGCCGCCGCCACGCAGCAGGGGCGAGTTGATGTCGCCATGACGTGCACCGCCGCCGCCCTTCTGGCGTCCGAGCTTGCGGGTTGAGCCGCTCATCTCGCTACGCTCCTTTGACTTGGCGTTGCCCTGGCGCTGGTTGGCCATATACTGCTTCACGTCGAGATAGATGACGTGGTCGTTGGGTTCAATCCCGAAGATAGCCTCATTCAGAGTTACCTTACGTCCGGTCTCCTGACCGTTTTTGTTCAATACACTCAGTTCCATAGCTTACTTCTTGATTAAGAGGGTTGAACCATTGCATCCGGCTACGCTGCCCTTGATGATGAGCAGGTTGCTCTCGGGGATGACCTTTAACACTTTGAGGTTTTGCGTGGTAACGCGGTCGCCACCCATGTGGCCACCCATGCGCATGCCCTTGAACACCTTTGCGGGGTACGAGCAGGCGCCGATGGAACCCGGCTTGCGCAGACGGTCGTCCTGACCGTGAGTGCTCTGGCCGACGCCACCGAATCCATGACGCTTCACAACGCCCTGGAAACCCTTACCTTTCGATGTACCGACTACGTCTACGAACTCTGCATCTGCGAAGAGCTCGACGGTGATGGTGTCACCGAGGTTGTAGTCCTCGTCAAACTTGAACTCGGCCAAGTGGGCCTTCGGTGTTGTGCCGGCTTTCTTGAACACGCCCATCATGGGCTTAGTGGTGTTCTTCTCCTTAGCCTCGCCAAAACCCAGCTGGACGGCCTTGTAGCCATCCTTCTCCTCAGTCTTGACCTGTGTCACAACGCAAGGACCAGCTTCGATAACAGTGCACGGCACGTTCTTGCCGTCGGCACTGAACACGGATGTCATTCCGATTTTTCTTCCAATTAATCCTGGCATTTCAGTTTTTTAATTAAATAATAATAATGTGTAATACGTTACGTTTCGTTTCTCTTGCTTTAGGTCACCTCGCCTTCACAGAGGCCTATACACACTTATAGAAGAATCGGCATAGTCTCCTCAAATGCGGCTAAACCGTTCTTTTTCAGTGTATTGTTAGCTTAGCGCCAGCGCAATAACCACTTTAGCGGCTGCAAAGGTACTACTTTTTTGTCACGCGCGCAATACCTGATACCAAACTTTTATGATTATTTAACTAAAAGCTGACGCGAGGTACGCGGTTTCTTACCCTGCGTCACTCCTTGGGATAGTCCGCCCGGTCGAAGACGAGGGTGTCCGGCCGTGTGACGCTGACCGCCATGAACACACCCTGCGCGCCGCCGCTGATGTTCGTCAGCGCATTATGCGACGTGCGCTCACCGTAGAGCAACGACTGGAAATACTCCCAGCAGGGGCGCTCGATGCTCATCACCTCCAGGGCGATGCTGTCGCCGTCCTGCAGCGGTGTCTTCCCGTCATCGTCGACGCCCTTGTCTATTTCCTTCTCCGATGAGCACACGATGTCGTACTCGAAGCGGCCGTCGACGCTGCTGCGTCCTGAGCGTGGGTTCCACCTGAACAGCTCACCGTTGCGGAACAGTCTGCACAGCAGGTAGTTCCGCTCGTTGGCCAGCGGCTCCTGCCCCATGAGGCAGAAGAGGAAGATGCGCTGTTCCAGCACCTCGGCCCAACGGAAGAACACCGTGTCAACGACGACAGGCGGCAGCATCGTCGATGCCGCCTCGTAGCGCCGGCCGTCCACCTGTGCCCGCAGGCGATAGGTGCGTCCCGGCACGCCGACCAGTCCGGTGGCCGAGACATACTGCTGTGTCCGTGGGTCGAATGTCAGCTGTTCCTCATCGCCGCCGTCGGTGCCTATCCACACCTGTGCATCGGCCACGGCATGGTTCTTCACCGTGTCGGTCATGGCACGCGTCCGGCTGATGCGCACATAGGTGTCCTCGTTGCTCACACGGCCCTCGATGACCACCACCGGCTCCGTCTCGGGATAGTCAAAGCTAATGGTGTGCTCACAGCCCGTAACCATCAGCAGCAGCCAAGCAGCCATCAACAGTTTATATCTCATCATTCTATAATAAAAAAACTCAAATCTCAAACCTCAAATCTCAAATCTCAATACTCATAGGTGAACGACACCGTAGGCACGATGCCGAAGATAGAGGTTACCACCGCCTTCGTGTCCGACGACCTGACGTCGGTTCCGCCCTGCTCCTTGAAGCTGACGAAGAAGGGGTTGTAGCGGTTATACGCATTAAACAGTCCGAAGGTCCAGGTGCGCGTCGCCTTGCCCTTGCGTGTGCTGTAGGCGGCGCTCAGGTCCAGACGGTGGTAGGCGGGGGCACGGCTCTCGTTCCTTGGGCCGAAGTAATAATGTGTCTCGCCGTTCATCTCATACTTCCCCGTGGGGGCTGTCATGGCCTGGCCCGTGGTGTAGCGCCAGGTGGACGCCAGCGTCCATCCCTTCCCCAGCTCAGCCATCATCACGAGTGTCAGGTCGTGGCGGCGGTCGTTGGGTGCCGTATACCACCTACCGCCCATGATGCCGTCAATCTGGTTCTGCACCCACGACAGGGTGTAGGCCACCCAGCCCGTCAGCGCACCCTTGTTACGGTGCATGGCCAGCTCCATGCCATAGGCGCGGCCGCGGCCACCGGTGATGAGCCGTTCTATCTCGATGTCGCTGGTGAACACCTTACCCTCACGGAAGTCATACACGTTCTTCAGCCGTTTCCAGTAGCCGTCAGCCGTCCAGTCCCACCCGCCGTCAGCCGTGGCCACCGTCAGCCCCGCAGCCACCTGGTCGGCCACCTGCGGCTTCACGTTGTTGCTGGTGAAGGCCAGACGGTCCAGGGGCAGCGTCATCGAGCTGTTGCGCACTGGCTGCACCGACTGCACCAGCCGACTGTAGCCCGCCTTCACCGACACCTGCGGCGTGAGGCGCCAGGTCAGGCTGAGACGCGGCTGCAGACAGGCGTAAGTCTTCACCAGCGACCACCGACGCGGATGGAAGGTGTCCACTATCCTACCCTGGTCGTCAAGCTCATAGTAGGGCTTGCCCCCCAGGGGCGAAATCCACTCACAGCGCAGTCCGGCTGACAGCTGCAGGCGCCGTTGCCACAGCGACATGTCGTCCTGCAGCCAGAGCGCCGCCACCCAGATGTCACGCTTCTCACGCTCGTGCGTGGCCTGTATGCGCCACTCGGCACTCTGCAGCCCCATCAGCGTCGTCTCAGCGCCGGCGTTCAGCGCATGTGCCGCCATGGGCTCCCATGTCTGCTGGTGGCGCAGCGTCACCTGACGGTCGTAGCCTTTCATGTTCACACTGAAGCTATACATCTCCATGCCCTGCTTCGACGTATAGTTGCTGCCCACCAGCTGTGTCAGGGCATAGCTGTGCGAGCCGCGCGTGTGCAGCCACGACAACGAGCCGGAGGTGTTCGTCCACTGCGTCGCCAGCATCTTCTCCACGTCGATGCGGTCAGAGCTGTGGAAGAGCGCCAACGACAGCTGGTCGGCATCGCCGAGGCGGAAGTTCAGGCGGGCGTTGGCATCATAGAAACGCAGGGTGTTCTTGCTGTATTTGGGCGTCCCCTTGATGAAGAAGTCGAGGTAGGACACACGGCCGGCCACAAGATAGGAGGAGCCGCCACTGCCCAAGGGGCCGTCGGCCTCGGCCTTCGCCGAGAGCAGGCCCACGCTGGTGGTCAGGTGGTGGTCGTCGACGTCGCCGCTGCGTGTCACGATGTTCAGCAGCGACGACGAGCCGCCACTGTAGCGGGCGGCCATCAGTCCCTTGAACAGCTCGACGTTGCCCATGGCGTCGTCGTTGAACGACGAGAAGAGCCCCATCAGGTGACCGACGTTATAGACGGAGGCGCCGTCGAGCAGGATATGGTTCTGTGCCGACGTGCCGCCACGCACCTGATAGCCACCGAGGCCGTCGCCCTCCTGCTTCACGCCGGGCAGCAGCTGCAGACTCTTGATGATGTCGCGCTCGCCGAACATCGCCGGCAGGCGGCTCATCGTCGCCACGTCGACCTTCTCCACGCCTATCTGCTGGTCGATGACGCGGCGGCCGTTGCCCCGCGACGTCACCACCACCTCGGTCAGTGTGTCCTGGCGATGCACGCCCCCCCGCCGCAGCGAGTCCTGCAGCAGGTCGGTCAGGCGCTCCATGTCGTCGTGCACCGGTGCCGCAGCCATGTCACGCACCGGTTCCGCTGCCATGTCGTCACGCATCGGAGCCGCTGTCATGGCGCCACCTGTCAGCAGCCACAGCAGCACGGCAACCATCCAGCCGCACCACGATGCACGGCCGCGCTGCCCCACCCCACGTGTCATAAACATATCGTCAAACATTCGGGGGCAAAGTTACGAAAAGTCGAGAGTAAAACAAAAGAATTTATTCTTTTTTTGCCGAGACGTAGTAATTTCGCGAATTGATTCGCAAAGTAACGAAAAAAAAGGGAGACTAACGTGACCTTGTGCAGAGGAGGATAGCATATACAGCTTTCGGCCAGGTAAAATAAGAGGTCGAAGAGGCTTATTGGAGCTGTTGTTTGGTGTTGTTTGGTGTTGTTTGGTAGGGAAATAATAATTTTTCTAAGAAATCTTTTGGAGATTCCAAAAAATGTAGTAACTTTGCAACGTCAGAAATGACTAATCCGGTATTTTCCGCGTGGGGGTAAGCCCGTATCGACCCTGCCCCGTTTTAAAAAGCCACCCCTTGAGGCGGCTTTTTTTATTGTACGAACTTGCGTGGGAACTGAATGAGGAATAGCGGATTCTCTGCTATACGTCGTGTCACTACAATGACCTTCTTACCTTTATACACCAGCACTTCCAAAGCACGCGTGTTTATCTGGAAGTAGTTTCTTATTTGTATAGCCATCAGACGTGGATTGTATTTGGAACACATGTTTATCAATACGTGGTTTGTTTGCCCAATTGACTCCATCAGCCTGTTCTCTAATGATGCTTTTCCTGAAATCGTTTTCAAGTCGTACATTTTGAAGATACCCTTGTTCTCAAAGATGAAGTCTGCAGTTCGAATTCCTTTCGGATTAGGTAGAATGTACACTTTGTTGCCATGAGAAACAGCCTTTCGTGCTGCATCAAGTAACATGGGGAAGTCCTCCCGATGACTACCTTCAGCAGCAAAGATGTCCTTTTCGTTCTCAACAGGTTTGAATATATTGTATTGTGCCAACATCTTCAACTGACGAACAAAGTCAGCTCCCTGCAAGATATGGAGTCGTGCTAACTCAAGTGCTATGTCGTATTCTGGCATACCTGTCTCATTTCTTATTTGTATGCAAAGGTAGAAAGATTTTGCGAGAAACGGCAATGTTTTTCGTGTATTTATTGCGCTTTCTTTTAAAAAGCTAACATAGGCGTAGCGTAAGGGTAGCCTAGGCAGAGCGTAGAGTGAGCTTATACCCTCGGAGATGATTCGTAGTTGATTCGATGTACTCCTGTTCGTTAAATTTCTCTTAAATTAGCTCCTTAATAAACTGAATAAAGGATTTTTTTTGTACTTTTGCAACAAGTATTGCTGAAAGTGCCGTAGACGGTACAGGCCTCGCCCGCGAGGCAGAGAATCCCTGAGTGCAGGGTGGCGGTACGATTTTAGTGGGTAAAACAAAACAAGCGTTTGCTGTTTATTCAATAACGTTCGGGAAACTTGCCGGTGGAAAGAACGAGGCAACAGAGAAACAGTAGATGCCCGATAGTGGGCACTACTACATCTGTTGTCTCAGGTTTCCGGCAAGTACCTCCGAACGGGATGTGGTTCAAGTGTCCACATTTCGTTTCCTTTTGAGAAGGTGCTTGCCGGAAACTGTTGTTATCTGAATCTTACAAGACAGGCTCTTTGCTTTAGTGATGGCCCACATCATTAAACAGTGAAGTTATGGCTGCAATTAACGACCTGATAGACAGGATCAGTGACCCAGAGTTGCGTCATCGTATCAGTGACGAGGTGGCTCGTATGCAACAACAGAAGAAGTTCGGGCTGGTGTTCGAGGAACATCTGCCAGAGGCTACTCCGCTCTATGATGTTCCCATCAAACGGAAATCGTTGGTGGCTGAGAAGGACGGCTTCTTCAAAGTGTTTTATCGAGTGAAGCGGATTGATGATGAAAAGCTTATCTGCGAGACACAGGATGACAAGCATGAAGAGGTGTGTTTTGAGAAGGAGAAAATGGTAGCTGTTGCTATGTTTGGCGACCCTATCTATCCTTATCTGAAACCAATAGATGAGGTTCAGAATGCACTAGGGGACAAACTATGGCATACACTGATAGAGGCAGAGAACTATCACGCTCTGCAACTGCTTATCTATCTTTATGGCGGTAAAGTAGATTGCATATATATTGACCCACCGTATAATACGGGGGATAAGATTTGGAAGTATAATAACGACTACGTGGACAGCAACGACTCCTATCGTCACAGCAAATGGCTGAGCATGATGAAGAAACGGCTGCTGCTTGCTAAGAAACTGCTCAATCCTAATGATTCCGTATTGATTGTTACAATAGATGAAAAGGAATATATGAGGTTGGGTTGTCTTCTTGATGAAATCTTCAAAGAAGAGTCAGGTAAAGGAAAGATTCAAATGGTTAGCACTGTTACTAATCCAAAGGGGAATAGACGTGACAACCAATTCTCAAGATGTGAAGAGTATTTGTTTTTTGTTTTCATTGGAGGTTCTTCGATTTCAACTGTAGGGAATGACATGTTAAGAAACCAGTCAGGTTCTGCCATTAAGACTAATATGAATGTACGTTGGAGGGCATTATTACGCGGAGCCAGTAATCATGGAAGGAGAAAGGATAGGAAGGATTTGTTCTATCCGTTGTTATTTGATTCAGAAACTGGAGAATTTAGAGATCATGGACCAATTCTTAGTATAGACGAGGATAGGAATAGTTACAATGCCCCCGATGGACTAACCGCAATGTGGCCAATTGCGCAGAATGGAGAGGAACTAACTTGGAACTTGAAACCAGAAACACTTATGCACAAATGGAGAAAACACATACTTACCTTTGGTGCATGGGACGGAGAGAAACGAGTTGGATACTATTTGTCAGCAGGACAAGAAAAGCTGTTTGACAACGGATTTTATGAAGTAATTGGTAAAGATGGAAATGGAGCCTTTATCATTCAAAAGAGAAAAGACAATCAAACCGACATACGACCTTTGACTATTTGGAGCCAAACATTACATTCCGCAAGTGAGTATGGGACAACTCTACTAAACAAAATTATAGGCAGTGGGCGCTTTAATTTCCCCAAATCCCTCTATGCCGTCCACGATGCCATTCGTTTTTTCGTCGCCAACAAGCCCAATGCCCTTATTGTCGATTTCTTTGCAGGTAGCGGAACTACCCTGCATGCAGTGAATCTGCTGAATGCCGAGGATGGTGGGCATCGTCAATGTATCATGGTGACGAATAATGAGGTCTCAGCGGAAGAAGAGGGCAGGTTGAAGGCAGCAGGCTACCATCCAGGACAGGAAGAGTGGGACAAATGGGGCATAGTAAGATATGTGAACTGGCCTCGCACCAAATGCTGCATTCTTGGCGTGGATGTCAACGGCGATCCTTTGAAGGGTAACTACCAGACCTATCTGAAACAGGAAAGAGAAAAGGAGAGAACCATCAAACAGATTACGCTGATTGATGATCCCTCATCGCTCAAGACGGCTAAGAAGAAAGAATTGGTAGCACTCTGCTGCCAGGGGAAGCTGCCTCAGAGCCTTGTCAAGGCAGATACAAAGTATATCGTTTCTGAAGAGCATCCCTGCTCTATCCTCTTTGACATCAACTATGCGGAAGAATGGCTCGACGAGCTTGACGGGCAAGATCATATCACGGAACTATATGTTATAACAAGGAACACGACAGCCTTTAAACAGCTGAAGGAAGAAATACAAGAAACACTTGGCAATATTATTGAAGAAGTTCCCGTAATGCGGCCCATGTCTGAAGGTTTTGCAGCCAACGCCAAGTACTTCAAGTTAGGATTTCTTGACAAGGACAGTGTGGAGTTGCAGCGACAATTCAGAGAGTTGCTGCCGCTATTGTGGATGAAAGCGGGTGCCATTGGCAGATGTCCGGAACTGGAGGGGAGCGAGATTCCAGAAATATTGCTGTTAGAGGATAATTCGATGGCCATTCTGACGGACGAAGAAGTTTACGTGGATTTCCGAAAGTTGATGGCAGGACGGGAAGACATCAAGAACATCTTCATTGTGACTAATTCTGAGGACGCTTTCATGAGTATGGCCAAACCTTTCAGTTGGGCGCAGTGCTATCAGCTATATAAAGACTATTTGGAGAATTTCAGCATTAACTACGAGAGACGATGATTACAGGACTAAAGACATTTCAGAAGAGAGTAAGGAAGGAGTTGCTCAGCGAATGCGATTCAGCTCAGAGAGAGGCAAGACGCCGCCAACAGATTGTGACGCTAACGGCTCCGACTGGTGCCGGAAAGACACTGATGATAACTCAATTGATAGAAGATATCAGACGCGGCTATGGAGACTATACCGCTCAAGAGGATTCCATCTTCCTGTGGTTGTCAGACTTTCCAAAGCTGAACGAACAGTCGATGCAGAAGATTGCCTATGAGACCCGCAACTGGCTGCCCTACGGCAATTTGGTGATGATTAACGAGAAAGCTTTTGACCAACGGGTCTTGGACGACAGGAACATTTACTTCATTAACACCGATAAACTGGGAGCCAATAGTAATCTTGTCAACAAGAAAGGTGACAAGCGGCATTACACGATATGGGAAACTCTGGCCAACACCATCAGGGAAAAAGGGAACCGACTGTTTCTGATTATCGACGAGGCGCATCGTGGCACGGATCCTGGTCACAAATGGGATGAGGCCAACTCTATCATGCAGAAGTTCATTAAAGGTAGCGAAGCAGACGGCTTGCCTTGTTTCCCTCTCATCATTGGCATAAGTGCCACCATGCTGCGATTCAACAAACTGATAGAAGGTTGGGGAAAGGCTATCAAGCGTGAAGTTCCTGTAGAAGCCAAGGAGGTAAAAGACTCTGGACTGTTGAAAGAGAATATTTTGATAGGCTTTCCACCAAAGAACCAGCAAGACAGGGAGATGTCTATGCTTAGAGAGGCAACATTGGAATGGCTGGACAAATGCAAGAACTGGCATGAGTATTGTAAACGGGAAGAGAAAGAACAGGTATGCCCAGCCTTCATTATACAGGTGGAGAACGGTAATGGCAAGACCCCTACTACAACAGATCTTGATGGGTGCCTGAAAATAATAGAAGAAGTCCTTGGGCGTAGGTTAGAGGCAGGCGAAGTGGCCCATTGCTTTGGCGACCACAGCTCAGAGATTTCGGCAAATGGCTTGAAGATTCCCTACATTGACCCAACGGACATAGAGGATGACAAGCAAAAGAAAATCATCTTCTTCAAGGAGGCACTGACTACAGGCTGGGACTGTCCGAGGGCAGAGACGATGATGTCGTTCCGGACCGCAAAGGATGCTACCTACATCGAGCAACTGATAGGACGAATGGTGCGAACACCGCTGCATGAACATGTCAGCGATGCCACGCTCAATGAAGTGCGATTGTTTCTGCCTCGGTATGACAAGGATACCGTGTTGGATTTTGTGAAGAAGCTTAATGAGAACATGGCTTCCAATGTGTCTGCCCGCGAGAATGGGAAACCAGAATACCAACGGTTGACTGTTAACCCGGAATTGCGAGAAGTGTACGACTGGCTCATGGAGCAGGAATTCTTGTCGTATAACGTAGGCGGAGATAAAATCTCGAACTACTTGAAATCGCTCTACAGGCTGGCTAATCTCGTGAAGAACAATACGCAACACAAGAAAGCCAAGTCGGAAGTGACGGATGCAATCGTTGGCAGGATCAAGAGTTACGTTGACAAACTGAAAGCAGATGGGAGTTATCAAGAACAGATGGATGCGCTTGATAACTTCGTGATGGACCTGGCCCGTAAAGAAGTGCTGGAAAAGGGCTACGAGCTGATAGAAGGTGGTACGGGCATGACACTCGACTATGATCTGAACAAAGAATACCGACGAGCCAACAACAAACTTGAACAAGAGGCAGGAACGGAATACCTGAAGAAATACTGTCTGGACGGTGATGACATTATGGAGTATAAGAAGCATGTCATCTTGTTCGTCAGAGATTGCATGAATGAGGTGGAGGATTTCGCAGAGTCCATGTTCGGAAAGTATAAAGACACGTACCGTCGAGACATCAATAAGACGAACGATGATGTGAGGATTGAATATAACGACATTGTGAAAGAGAACTACGACCCCAAGACAACGTGGCGATTGGAAAAACCGTTCCTGCTGACTAAAGGCAACACGAAATATCCAAAGCATCTGTTTGTTGATGAGAACGGAGAGGTTTTCTTTGATATGGACGGATGGGAGCAAAAAGTCATAGAACAAGAGCTGGAGCATAATGTCAATCTGGTTTGCTGGATAAGAAACACACCTGTCGGTCAGCGCAAGTTCTGCCTATTACGCAAACAGAACAAGGTGGAGCACTCCTTCTGGCCAGACTTCCTGTTGATTACCAAAGAGGACGGTGAATATGTACTTAATATACTTGAACCTCATCGCCAGAACGAAGATGACAACTATTCAAAGGCAGAAGCTATGGCGGACTATGTGGAACAGGTCGGAAATGCCAATATCGGAAGGGTTGAGCTGATTAGGATAGAAAACGAGCGGATACTAAGACTGGACTTCGCCACATCTGTTGTCAAAGGAGAGATGAAGCGCGTTCACAACAACGATGACCTGAAGAACCTCTTTTGGAAGATGAATGGGTAGATAGAGATGCCAGGGCGTTTCTCAAGGAAATGACAAGTTCTATCCAAATGTAGGCATACTCAAACAGGCTGTATGAGCATGCCTACACTATGAACAGTAACTGATGGCGTCGAGTGCGTTCTTGAGGCTTCTAAATGTTTTTGGCGGAAAAATGCATAAAATGATGAAAGATGATCTATTATAAAACAGGTCTATCTCATTCTCGCAGCGCTGCCTTTTCACAAGCCTTGTGAACACTTGGCGATTCCATAGAAATATTGTACCTTTGCACCCAAATCTGAATTATAAGGAATGGATATGGACGATATATTGGACTTCGGGCCTGTAGAGGACAAGATGCAGGGAATCATCAAGGTGATCGGTGTGGGCGGCGGCGGATGCAATGCTGTCAGAAACATGTACGATGAGAAGATTTCGGGTGTGACGCTGGCGGTATGTAACACGGATAGTAAATCGCTGGCTCCATCGCCAGTACCTGTCAAGATACTACTTGGCGAGGGACTTGGTGCCGGAGGAAAGCCCGAAATCGGAAAATCAGAGGCAGAGAAGAACATTGCTGACATCGAACATCTATTGAGCGATGGTACAAAGATGGTGTTCATCACTGCCAGCATGGGTGGCGGAACAGGTACGGGGTCTGCTCCTGTAGTGGCCAGTGTGGCACGAAAGATGGGAATGCTGACCATCGGAATCGTGACGATCCCCTTCCGCTTTGAAAAGAAGCAGAAGATCATCCGGGCTTTGAAAGGCGTAGACGAGATGCGGAAGAATGTGGATGCACTGCTCATCATCAACAACGAGCGGCTATGTGATGTCTATGCCGACACACAAATCTCAGTTAAGGAGTCGTTTGCAAGAGCCGACAACATCCTGAAGGATGCCGTAATGGGCATTTCGGAACTAATAACGGTGAACAGCAATGGTGGTATCGACCTTGATTTCCGTGATGTGGAAACGACGATGCGTAACGGTGGCGGGGCCATCATGGCGATGGGACGGGCAAGCGGTGAGAAGCGAGTAGAACGGGCTATACAGGATGCTTTGCACTCGCCGCTTCTCTATGGTAGTGACATCAGCAAAGCTAAACGTATCCTCTTCAATATCTATTCCAGCGAAGATGCTCCCATCATGGTGCCCGAGATGCAGGAGATTGACGATTTCTTTGACAGTCTGAATCCGTATATTGAGGTAATTTGGGGCATATCGAGCGACAACAGCATTGGCGAGGATGCCAAGGTGACAATACTGGCTACAGGCATGGAAGAAAGCCTGGATATGGACGAATCGCAGAAAGATGATGCTTACTACGAGAGTTTGATTCCGCAATTATACAGACCTCTTAAGAAGGAAACGGAAAAACCTGCACAAGAGCCAGAATTTGTAGTTGAGCCTGCACCCGAGCCAGAGCCATCAGTGGTTGTGGAAGAACCGAAGCCTCAACCTACGATTGGCGATAAAGTCAGGAATTGGTTTTTCAATATGGTACGCGAAACAGAAGAGTAGCCGGCAGATGATGGAAAGAACACCTGAGGTAATTGCTGTTGATCTTGCTTCTTCGGTTAAGGAGTTGGTTGCAGCAGGTCGTAAAGACTTGCTGTTACGGGCCCTTGGTGCTCCTTTGCTCGAAGAACTGCGCATTGAAGCAGCGAAGGCGAAACTGAGCAAACTGCTGATAACAAATGACTACAGATTTTTCTTGGTGGATATGGGCAATAGGGAGATAGAACTGCAACCTGTACACAAAGCGGTGTATCTGTTGTTTTTGGCACATCCAGAAGGAATCGAGTTCAAGCGGTTGGGCGACTATCGGGAGGAACTGACACACTACTATATGCAGACGGCAAAGATGATGGACAAGGAGAAGATTCTTGAGGGCGTTGACCATCTGGTGAATCCGTTAGACAATGCCATCAATGAGAAGTGTTCGCGCATCAAAAAGGTGTTCTTGGAGATGATGGATGAGTATATGGCCAGTTACTACATCATCAGCGGACATACGCAGAAGCACATAGCTGGGTCTTCACGTATCTGGTATGAGCGTTTGAAGGTTATCAAACTGCCGAGGGAGTTGGTGGTAAGTGAAAGGCTTTGAGTGATGGCAGCCAGGCATGGAGTTACGACAGCCAGGCATGGAGATAATTCAGCCAGGAGCCGCTTTATGAAATTATCTCCATGCCTGGCGAAATTATCTCCATGCTTTATTGGAATAAGTCGCGTTTTTATCAGAAAAAAGTGCCGTTTTTTTCGCGCGCGCACGCGCATAAGCGAAAAGTGGCCAGGTGCTTGCACCTACTTGCACCTATTTTTTAACACACTGATTTGCAAGTAGTTACAAAACGCCCTTTTCAGTGTCAGGTGCAAGCAGGTGCAAGCACCAACAGCCCCACCCCCGACCCCTCCCGCGGGGGGGAGGGGTCGGGGGTGGGGCTGCTGGGGGTCGGTTGGGGCAGCTTGTTGGGGCTTTGCCTGTTAAAAACCCTACAATACTGTTAATTTCGTGTTAACGGCTTTCGCGGATGCGGGACGAAGGATACCTTTGCGCGCAGTATGAACTAAAAATCCGACAACAACCATGAAGAGAGTAAGAAAGACCATCAGTGCGCTCCTCGCCTGGATGCGCCGCGCCATCGCCCGAGCACTGCAACGCCGCAGAAACCGACTGCAACACAGAGGTGGGGGTGCTGGGAGAGCTGGGAGAACTGAGAGTGCTGGGACCACTGGGACTACTGAGAGAACTGAGAGAACTGAGAGAACTGAGAGTACTGGGGCGACTGGGAGTGCTGGGACCACTGGGAAAACTGGGAGAATTGGGAATCCTGGGAATTCTGGGAGAACTGAATCATGCTATCGGGCTGACGCCATTCGCTTTAACGAGCAGTTCCTTCGTGAGCGCTACGAGCTGCGCTACAACATCCTGAAGAAGACCACGGAGTTTCGCCCAAAGCCCTCCGCCAGCAAGACTATCTACTCCCCTCCCCTTGGGGGAGGGGTTGGGGGAGAGGTTGTTGGGGGAGAGGTTTTCCTCCCTCTCACCGACCGCGACCTGAACCTGATGACCACCGAGCAGCTGAAGGCTGGCGGGCAGAGCTGGAGCTACGGCATGAAGCTGTGCATCGACTCTGCCAGCGTGCCCACCTATAACCCTGTCACTGACTACCTCGACAGCTGTCCGCCATGGGACGGCCACGACCACATCGGCGACCTGGCGCGCCGCGTGCCCACCGACTACGAGCAGTGGCAGCCCTTCTTCCACCGATGGATGCTGGCCATGGTGGCACAGGCCACGGGACGATGCACCGACCATGGCAACGCCGTGGTGCCCATGCTCATAGGACAGCAGGGAACGCGCAAGACGACCTTCTGCAAGATGATTCTACCACGCGAGCTGCGCGACTACTTCATGGACGACGTGAAGATGGACAACGCCGAGCAGGTGGAGCGTGTCCTGGGACGCATGTGGCTGGTCTGCATCGACGAGTACAACAGCAAGACCGTGCGCGAGCAGGCGAAGATCAAGCGTCTGCTGACGGAGAAGGACGTGCAGGTGCGCCGCATGCGCAGCGACCAGTACACCCTGACGCCGCGCATGGCCTCGTTCATTGCCACCACCAACGAGCAGCAGCCGCTGTGCGACCCCACGGGCTCGCGACGCTACCTCTGCGCGGAGGTCAGCGGCATCATCGACACCGACAGCCCCCTGGACCACCGCCAGCTCTACGCCCAAGCGCTGCACGAGCTGGAGCAGGGCCACCCCTGGCACTTCACCAAGGACGAGGAGGAGGCCATCGTGGCACACAACAGCCACTACCAACTGCGCACCGCAGCCGACGAGCTGCTCACGGCATGCTTCCGTCCGGCGGAGGTGTGCAAGGAGACCCTCGTGCCGGCCACCGACATCCTGCGCGTGCTGCAGCAACAGCTGAAGGGCACCACGCTGACCATGCACCAGCTCATAGAGGCGCTGCGCAGCCAGCACTTCCACTACGGGGCGCAGCAGGGCCGCCACGGGTGGTACGCCACCAGGACAGAGGCAGAGTCCCAGTAGTCCCAGCACTCCCAGTAGTCCCAGCACTCCCAGTAGCCCCAGAACTCCCAGTAGCCCCAGAACTCCCAGTAGCCCCAGCCCACAAAAAAAAAAGCTGTCACCGCTCTGGTGACAGCTATCTTCATGGTGTTCACTCTTCAGTGAGAGCGCCTATACCTTGATTTCAACCTCGACGCCGCTGGGCAACTCGAGCTTCATCAGGGCGTCAACCGTCTTGGCCGTCGACGAATAGATGTCGATGAGGCGCTTGTAGTCGCTCAGCTGGAACTGCTCACGAGCCTTCTTGTTGACGAAGGTCGAGCGGTTGACGGTGTAGATACGCTTGTGTGTGGGAAGGGGGATGGGACCGCTGATCTCGGCACCTGTGGCCTTCACTGCCTTGACGATTTTCTCGGCTGACTTGTCCACGAGTTTGTGGTCGTAGCTCTTCAGCTTGATTCTAATCTTCTGACTCACGATAGTAAAATTTTAAAATTAAACAATGTAATAATGTTATCAATTGCTGCCGCTAAAGAGTCATTTGCTCAGCGACAATCATTTTCGGGCTGCAAAGGTACACATTATTTTCGTAACTGCCAAATAGTTTCCAGTTTTTTGTTCAGAATTTAAGAAATCTAAGCGAAAGCTCCAAACCGCAGGAGGAATTATTCGGCACAAAAAAATCCCGGAACCGCCAAACGATTCCGGGACTTACTATAGTATTCACTTCACTTACACCAGGTCGGCACGGCCCTTGACCTCCTCAAGCACGGCCTTGGCCAGAGCGCTGGAGAGGGGTGCGTGGTGGTCGTACTCCATCGAGCTGGTAGCACGGCCAGAGGTGATGGTACGCAGGGCGGTGACATAGCCGAACATCTCCGACAGGGGCACCTGGGCCTTGACGACGCGAGCGCCGCTGCGGCTCTCCTCCATGCCTTCCACCTGGCCACGACGCTTGTTCAGGTCGCCGATGACGTCACCCATGTTCTCCTCGGGTGTCACCACCTCGAGCTTCATGATGGGCTCCATCAGCACGGGCTTAGCCTTGGCGCAAGCCTCCTTGTAAGCCATCTGGGCTGCAATCTCGAAGGACAACTGGTCAGAGTCGACGGGGTGGAAGCCACCATCCACGACAGTCACCTTCAGCGAGTCGAGGGGATAGCCACCGAGGATACCATTCTTCATGGCTGTCTCGAAGCCCTTCTGGATGCTGGGGATGAACTCCTTGGGGATGTTGCCACCCTTGACCTCGTTGACGAACTGCAGGCCGGGGTTGTTCTTCAGGTCGTAGTCCTCGTCGACAGGACCCACCTTGACGAGCATCTTGGCATACTTACCGCGACCACCCGACTGCTTCTTGTAGGTCTCGTCAATCTCCACCTCCTTGGTGATGGCCTCCTTGTAGTTCACCTGGGGCTTGCCCTGGTTGCACTCCACCTTGAACTCGCGCTTCAGACGGTCGATGATAATGTCGAGGTGCAGCTCACCCATACCACTGATGATGGTCTGGCCACTCTGCTCGTCGGTGCGCACGGTGAACGTCGGGTCTTCCTCAGCCAGCTTGGCCAGACCGTTGTCCAGCTTGGCGATGTCAGCCTGGCTCTTCGGCTCCACGGCGATGCTGATGACGGTGTCAGGGAAGGTCATCGACTCCAGCACGATGGGCTTCTCCTCGTCGCAGAGGGTGTCGCCGGTGCGGATGTCCTTGAAGCCCACGCCTGCGCCGATGTCGCCAGCGTCGATGGAGTCCATAGGAATCTCCTTGTTCGAGTTCATCTGGAACAGGCGGCTGATGCGCTCCTTCTTGCCCGAGCGGGGGTTGAAGACATAGCTGCCGGCCTTGACGCTGCCGCTGTAGACACGGAAGAACACCAGACGGCCCATGTAGGGGTCGGTGGCAATCTTGAAGGCGAGGGCTGCCGTGGGCTCGTCCTCGCTGGGCTTGCGGTCTTCCTCCTCCTCAGTGGTGGGGTTGGTGCCCTTGATGACGTCCACGTCGACGGGAGCGGGCAGGAAGGCGCACACATAGTCCAGCAGGGGCTGCACACCCTTGTTCTTATAGCTGGAGCCGCACACCATCGGCGTGCACTGCATAGAGCAGGTGCCCTTGCGGATGGCGGCCATAATCTCAGCCTCGGTGATAGAGGTGGGATCGTCGAAGTATTTCTCCATCAGGGCCTCGTCATACTCGGCGGCAGCTTCGAGCAGCTTGTTGCGCCACTCGTCGCACTCGTCAGCCATGTCGGCGGGAATGTCCTCGACATCATACTCGGCACCCATGGTCTCGTCGTGCCACAGGATAGCCTTCATCTTGATGAGGTCGACAACACCCTTGAAGTTCTCCTCGGCACCGATGGGCACCTGGATGACAACGGGGTTGGCGCCCAGGATGTCCTTCATCTGCTGAACAGTCTCGAAGAAGTCAGCACCCGAGCGGTCCATCTTGTTCACATAGCCGATGCGGGGCACGTTGTACTTGTCGGCCTGGCGCCAGACAGTCTCCGACTGAGGCTGGACGCCGTCGGCGGCTGAATAGGTAGCCACGGCACCATCGAGGACGCGCAGCGAACGCTCCACCTCAGCGGTGAAGTCGACGTGTCCCGGAGTATCGATGAGGTTGATTTTGTACTTGTTCTTGTTCCACTCCCAGTAGCAGGTAGTAGCAGCGCTGGTGATGGTGATGCCACGCTCTTGCTCCTGTGCCATCCAGTCCATGGTGGCAGCGCCGTCGTGCACCTCACCAATCTTGTGGGTCTTGCCCGTGTAGAAGAGGATGCGCTCTGAGGTGGTGGTCTTACCGGCATCGATGTGGGCCATGATGCCGATATTCCTGGTCAGGTGTAAATCTTGTTTTGCCATTGTCTTTGAGCCCCCAGGGTCAGGGGGTTGGGGGTCTGAACAGTCGCTGTTCATTGCCCCTTTTAATTGTTATACCTATTGTTTAAAAGTTATCCTTTTAGAAAGCCCCTAACTTAAGGGGTTGAAGGTCTGCTGTCTGTTCTTGCATCCCCTTGGGTCGCAAGCGAGCAACGCTCGAGTTCAGACTCCCAACCCCCTAACTTAGGGGACTTCATACAGCTGTCATTAGAAGCGGAAGTGAGCAAAGGCACGGTTAGCCTCGGCCATGCGGTGCATGTCCTCCTTGCGCTTGAAGGCGCCGCCCTGGTTGTTGAACGCATCCATGATTTCAGCAGCGAGCTTGTCAGCCATCGACTTGCCACTGCGTTTGCGGGCGAAGGAGATCATGTTCTTCATCGAGACACTCTCCTTACGGTCGGCACGAATCTCGGTAGGCACCTGGAACGTGGCACCACCGATACGGCGGCTCTTCACCTCCACCTGAGGAGTGATGTTGTCGAGGGCCTGCTTCCAGATTTCCAGGGGCGTCTTCTCGGCATCCTTCATCTTTGACTTCACAATCTCCAGAGAGTTGTAGAAAATCTCGTAGGACTTCGACTTCTTACCGTCGAACATCAGGTGGTTAACGAACTTCGACACCTTGGTGTCGTTGAAAACGGGATCGGGAAGGATCACGCGCTTCTTTGGTTTTGCTTTTCTCATTGTTTGTTTTTACTGTTTTTGTCTGCCAGGGCTGTTCTCTTCTTTTGTCTTCAACGCCCACACGAGGGCATTTACTCAACCTTTTCCTAAGATTTCTCCAGCAAAACGTGATTTTTAAGTTTTCTGAGTGTTGTAAGTTTTTGAGTTCTTGAGTTATTTGAGCCTCCTCTCAGTTCCGAGCCTGCTCATCACCGAGCACTCAAGAACTTAAAAACTCAAAAACTCACGCTTCTCGTCTTACTTTTTCTTCTGAGCCTTGGGCCTCTTGGCGCCATACTTCGAGCGGCGCTGCAGGCGGTTGGCCACACCGGCGGTATCGAGCGTACCGCGGACGATGTGATAACGCACACCGGGGAGGTCCTTCACACGACCGCCACGCACCAGCACGATGCTGTGCTCCTGCAGGTTGTGTCCCTCACCGGGAATGTAACTGTTGACCTCCTTCTGGTTGGTCAGTCTGACACGGGCTACCTTACGCATAGCCGAATTAGGCTTCTTAGGTGTTGTGGTGTAGACACGCACGCAGACGCCACGACGCTGGGGACAGTTGTCCAGCGCGGGCGACTTCGACTTGTCGACAATCACCTTTCTGCCTTTGCGTACCAATTGTGAAATTGTAGGCATAATTAAATTTACGTTTTTTGTTGTTTATTTATATATTTATTGTATATGTTTCAACACGTCATAATACTCCCTTTTGGCATAAGGGTGTATTTCGGGCTGCAAAGGTACAAACTTTATATGAAACTTCCTACACCTGCACCCAAAAAGAACGTGTAGTTTACGGAAATTTAACAGAATAAATTCTTTTTAACGGTCAAGAGTGAAGGAAATTGACGAAGAAAATGTACCTTTGCAGCCCCAAAAACGAATGAAAAATATGTGGATGATACTTTTTCTGCTGCTGCCCATAGCCGGCATCGTGTACACCAGCTGGCATCTATGGACACTGCTGCCCTTGGCCAACGTGTGGAAGTGGACGGTGATAGGCGTGGGGGTGGCGTGCTTCCTGTTGCTCTTCCTCGACCTGCGCGGACAGTTGGACAAGATGCCGCTCACCCTGGCCCGCGTGTGCTATCAGGTCGGCACGTCATCGATTTTCGTGCTGCTCTACCTGGTGATGATTTTCCTGCTACTCGACCTGGGACGGCTGATACACCTGGTGCCGAAGGCGTGGCTGCACCACAACTGGGTGACGACGGCGGCGGTGGCGGGCGTGATGCTGACCATCTTCGTCTGTGGCGCCATACATTATTATAATAAGGTACGCGTTGAGGTGGCACTGACGACGGCGAAGCCCCTGCCCCACCCCTATCGCATCGTGATGATGAGCGACCTGCACTTAGGCTACCATAACACCCGCGAGGACCTGGCACGGTGGGTAGACATGGTGAACGCCGAGAAGCCCGACCTGGTGCTCATTGCGGGCGACATCATCGACATCAGCGTACACCCGCTGATAGAGGAGGACATGGCCCAGGAGCTGCGGCGCCTGCAGGCGCCGGTCTATGCCTGCTTAGGCAACCACGAGTACTACAGCGGCGAGCCGCGCGCCGAGCAGTTCTACCGCGACGCCAACATCCACCTGCTCATCGACTCGGCGGCTGTCGTCGACAGTGCCCTGGTCATCATCGGCCGCGACGACCGCACTAACCGCCGCCGCAAGAGCCTGGCCCAGCTAACCTCAAATCTCAATGCTCAAATCTCAAACCTCAAACCTCAAATCTCAAATCTCAAACCTCAAACCTCAAATCTCAAATCCCTCTACACCATCGTGCTCGACCACCAGCCGTACCACTTAGAGGAGACCGAGCAGGCTGGCATCGACTTCCAGCTGAGCGGCCACACCCACCGTGGACAGGTGTGGCCCATCTCGTGGATTACCGATGCGCTCTACGAGTGCTCGTGGGGCAGCCATCAGCGTGGCAGCACCCACTACTACGTGTCGTCAGGCATCGGCATCTGGGGCGGTAAGTTCCGCATCGGCACGCAGTCGGAGTACGTCGTGGCAACGCTTGCCAACCCATAGCAGTCTCCTTCACTGACAACAGAAAGGGCGTACCGCTGGGTACGCCCATGAATAAAAGCAAGAGCCATCGCTGGCGCATGCTTTGTGGGTAGCTTATGCCTCGCCGCCCGGCACGTTGAAGGGAGCGATGGTGCGCGGCCCTTCCTTGGCCTGCGGCATCTTGATGGCGCCGAAGCTCTGCTCGTAGCGCATGATGTTCTCCTGCAGGGCACCCAGCAGACGCTTGGCATGCTCGGGAGTGAGGATGACGCGGCTGCGCACCTGTGCCTTCTGCAGGCCGGGCAGCATGCGCGCGAAGTCGAGGATGAACTCACTGCTGGAGTGAGTGATGATAGCCAAGTTGGCATATTCGCCCTGGGCTTTGTCTGGGGTCAGTTCAATCTGCAACCCCTGCTGTTTCTGGTTGTTATCGTTCATGGTTTTAATTATAAAAAAAATGGAGATGCAAAGATACTACTTTCCACCGGGACGGGCGAACAACGGTCTCACAAATTAAGAAAAATTATAAATTACACGTCAACCGCAATGGAAGTAGCGGTTGACGAGCTTCAGTATCT
>Ga0310691_10002870_pt1 | contig 21774 bp, 49 predicted proteins | sample 176DNAGHGlowgp2_FD_203887 | JGI IMG/M metagenome (GOLD analysis project Ga0310691, IMG submission 203887) | Sheep rumen microbial communities from Palmerston North, Manawatu-Wanganui, New Zealand - 1766 DNA GHGlow gp2 (v2) (version 2) | ecosystem: Host-associated > Mammals > Digestive system >...
GCCTCGTCCGTCCGGTAGATTCCGTCACCAGTCGCATCGAGGAAGTCGCTGATCTCGGACAGCAGGTCATAGGCAAGTCCGCGAAGGTTCGTGGCCGGTTCGCTGTTGTATATCGCCTCGTCCGTTCCGTAATCACCCTCGCCGGTAAAGCGCAGGATGATCGTGTCCTTATTTCCTTCCGTGAAATACTCCAGTTCCGTGTCGTTGTCATAGTTGTAAGTGTGCGAGAATCTTTCCATGTGCGTTTCCTCCTTATTTAAGCCTGCGCCAATAGTAACCATGATCCATCAGCCAACCGTAAAGGTTGAGTGTGTCATCCGCCGTGGATTCCTCATAAACCCAAGTCTTCAAATCTTCGAGTACGTCAGCTTCGGTATATCCGTACTCCTTGTTCATATGCTCGAAGTCGCTGTCGATGTTCCATACCTTACGGAACCACTGCAACAGCAGCTGCTTTGGAACAGGAATCTCCGCGCAGTTATCACGATCGCATTCGTCGTCTGTGTACTGGCCGGTCGTGTCCTTGTAGATCGTCACAGGATAATAATCCGGCATATCAATCCACACTGAATGAATTCCACAGCGATCCCAAGGAGTTGCTGTCATCCATGTTCTCATTACGCGATCTCCTTTCTTGGTTGGGCATGTATTCCGAACTGTTTCCAACAGATATCCTCAACTTCCTCATCCGTCAGCACCTTCAGCACACGGATCCTGTCCGTGATCAGCCAGTTGCCGAACGCATTTGGGTTTGTGTTGAACCAGTAGAATCCGTTTTCGGGGATGTGGTTCAGACACGCTCTCTGCGCAATGAGCTTGCCATTCCGCATTCCGTTCTCGTGCGCTTCAAACGTGTAGTCATTGGCGTCATTGACCTCGCACATCGCCCAGACCGTATCGGGGCGCATATAGCGGATCACGCCATTCTCCTTCGTGCCGATGTGCGGTGCATACGGCGCTTCTGACAGGTGCCAACCGGGGCGGTAGGCAAGTGGACCAAGCTTGGACTTAACCTTGCCGGTTGCTATCCGGGGACCTGCCTTTGCTGTCAGCCATTCGCCGACCGGGATCGTGTCGGTGGCATAAACAAAGAGCGGATGTAGTTTTCCGCTCTTATCGATACGAAACTGCTTGTATGCAATCATGTGTATCGCTCCTCTCTATTCGGTTGTGGTGGTGTGTGGTGGTTTACATCAGCGGTCCGTTTGGGCGTACATGCCGGTCCACCCGAATCGTGATCTTCGGGCGATCACTGTTGACGCACTGCATATCGGCAATTTCCCGGCACATTGCCGAGATACACTCGTCGCGGTCGGTTTCCGTCTTACAAATCTTCGTGTCGAGATCATCTGATCTCTTGACCAGATACCATGTTGCATAGTTTGCACTCGCCATCACTGTTCTTCCTCCTTTCTGCGATACAGGAATGGGAACTTGGCAACCAACTCCTCAACCTTGCCTTCCTTTTCGGCAACCTTGAGGAGCAGGTCTGCGACATAATCCTGCAACTCGAAGAGCGTTTCCTGCATCATCATGTCATCATTGCGCCAGAGCATCTCTTGAATCTTCTCGATCTTCTCGTACATACCATTCTCCTCCTCAATAATCGTAGTCAAGTTCGCCATTGTCATTCCAACGTTCCGGCGGCAACAACTCCTGACCGAAAATATTCCACCACTGACCGCAGTATGGGCATTCACATCCTCCTAGGTATTCATTGTACAGTTCAATGCGTTTTCCGCAGTTACAGATACCGGAGGCAGGTTCACGATACGACCCGACGTGCTTCTCGACCTTGTTAAACGCGTACGGATACTTTTCCGGGTGCTTCAGCGCGTCTTCATAGTTGGCTCGTGCCGGCGGATACATCTTTTCGACATCAATATATCCGTTCTCATCGCAGGGGAATGCAAGTCCACATCCACGCTCCACATAGAACACCAGTTCGTACTCGGTTACTTCAACTCGTTCGCTCGGCTTGTAATCTTTCATCTCAATTCCTCCTTCAAGTCCGGGTAAATCTGTCTTGAGGTCCCTCTTACCGAGAAGCCACGGTTTTCCATATTGCGTTCGCTCTCGTCGCGCCACCAGACGGAGTAATCATTCGGTCCCATCTCGCAGACGGTGATCAGCTGACCGCTTTTCTTGCCGGTAAACGTGATCGTTCTCATTTCGCCATCCATTACGATCTCGCCGGGGATCGTGAATGGACAATCATTACTCACTCCGCAGTGCATTCCGGGGATCCAGACCCACACTGCCACGTTCCATGACGGATTGTTGCCATTCGCGCTCGTGTACGAGCAACTTGCGTTCGTGTAGCTTGACCACACATCGCATTCGCCATATTTCTCGAATGCTTCCTCCCACTTAAGGTCCTCTATCCACTGGTGTGTCCACTCGTCGATGATTTCAAAAACGCCAACGCTGACGAATTCCTTCAGCTTCTTTCTGATCATTTCGACTCCTCCACTCATAGAAGCACCATCTTGTCATACTCTGCGGTGCTTGTTTCAAATTCGCCATCTATTTCATCGAAGTGTTCATCGTAGTAGTCATCCGCTTTGTCAAGCGCATCATCGATGTCTTCAGCTTCCACATCGATGTATGCATATTGGGTTCTTGCGATCTGCACTGTGAACTTCGCCATTGCTCATTCCTCCTCTCGAATCTCTATATCAGTGATTTCCCAACCGTTCTGAAGAAATGTTTCTGAAAATATTTCCGGTTCGTTAACAGACATTTCATTGAATTTTTTTATTGCTTTGCCCTCATTTTCCGCTTCAATGTCTACGCCACCGGTCGCCATGAAACATACTGTGTACTTCGCCATCACTCTTCCTCCTCTGCAATATCGGTGTCATGAACACATACGCCCCAGTTGAGAATCTCTACGCCGTACGGATGATCTGCACCGGCGAACTTCTCTTTCAAAATTTCCACCAACTGGTGTACAACCTCTTCGGCGAGGAGCGCCGAGTCATCCTCGTCACTCGCCATCGTATGCGTCTTCAACATCAGCTCAAGCTCCACACGGTTCTCATAGTGGTGCTTCTTGCGGAGATCGATCTCCACCATCTTGTCGTCTGCACTCAGTTTTATCCGAGTCGCTTCACTCATTTTCTGCATCCTCCTTTTCTGCTTCGTCATACTCCATCGCATCGATTACCCATGAATAGATCTCATTGCCGATCTGCTCATTGAACTCCGGGTGTTCGTGCGGTTCATAGGGGATATTGCGGATCGTATGGGTATATCCGGATTCTCCCTCAAGGATACTGATTGAGAATGGGTTGTCTTCCGTATGGGTTTCAATAGCAATCGTGATGGTGCGCAACATACTTATCATTCCCCCTCAACAGTTTTCCAACTGTAACTCTGGATCTCAACGGTGTCATCGCCGGGGACTCCATCGACATATGTGATGTCGTACCGCAACGATCTCATCAGTTGCTCCACGACATCATCCACGGTGTCGCATCCCAGTTGATCATCCGTGTCGATATCCATCTTGACCATGAGTTCAACACGCCGTACCATGCTCATTCCTCCTCTGCATCAAACCCGAGCCATTCATACAGCCCGAGTGACTTGATTTCGTCCATCGTACAGATTTCGCGCATCACATCCCGGACGTATCCGGGGTCTGCACTCTCCAGATCGTTGTCGATATACCTGATCAGAATCTCTCTCACTCTTTCGTAAGTCATCGCTTATTCCTCCTCTCTGATCTCGATGGTTGTATTCCCTTTGCGCTGTGCGAACGCATTCAGAACTTTGCGAAATTCCGCCTTGTCCCATTTGTTGCGGAACAGTGTCAGCTTCAGATCCAACCCCTCGAAGATATCGTCATACCCCTTTGCCAATCCAAGGCACCGCTTCATGTGAACCTCGTCATTGAAGAACAGTGGGGGAGTCCAGTACTCGTCCCAATTGGTCGGCGCTTCTTTCGTCTTGCGGTACAGGATAACCACAAGGCAGTTGCCCCAGACGATATCCGCAACCTTGCCGTCATACTCGAGTTTGCCCATCTTCTTCGAGAAATCACAGTTCAACATCTTTCATCACTCCTTTACATACTTTGCGTACTCGTCATTGCTCTTCTGAAGCGTCTTCTGCATTTTCTCCATGCGTTTCGCCAGAACGTACTTTATATAACTTGCGATCGCTTTCTCAATATCGCGCTCAAGTTCCGGATTCCACGCATCAACAATCGCCCTCATTGACTCGCTGAATCCGCCGGTGCAACAGGCACTCTCGAACGTCTCCTGCTTACTGCAATCTCCCGCCCCCATGTAGTAACCGCCGGAGTAAATCTTGTCCGTATAGAATGTGATGCCGGCTGTCCGCATGTATCCGTCACCTTCGCGGTAGATAACCCTGTTCAGCACCACGAACGTCGGACCATTATTCGGCATCCGCATGGCATCCGCTTCGATCAGCACTTTCAGCATCTCGTCCAGAAAGATTCCGATCGACTGTAACTTGTCCTTGCGCTCCTGCTGAACCTGTGCTTTCTGCCTGTCAACCGTCCGCTCAACCTCGACTTCCAGTGCGTTGATCCGCTGCGCTTCCGCCATCAGTTCGTCCATCAGCTTGCTCATTGTTTACTCCTCCTCTCCGTCATAGGAAACTTCACAAACATCCACAATCTGAACACACTCTTCATCACTCTCGTCTGTGATCTGGTAGACAAGACGAAGCAGTTCGTTCATCATGTCTGCAAAATCGCCATCCTCAATGTCTACCTGCGTTTCCTGTTCTCCATCAGTGCAGGTATAGGTCACATTGAATGTCCTCATCATCGCCATCACCTCCGCAGATACTCGTTGGTATACATCGGCAGGTACTTCAGATCGTCCTCGCTAACCTTCTCGGAAACTTCCGTTTCGGATCCATCGAAACCATCCAGAAGTTCGTCGTTCACATCGCGCTCCATTTCCATGTCCGTGTCCTTCTTCTCCCAGAACAACCGCTGTGCTTCTTCGGCGGTTTCCGCTTCCACAATGAAGCTTGCTTGGTAGGTTTCGGTGATCGTGACTTTGAAGTTCTTCATATCAAATGTCCTCCTCGCTAATGTCGGCATAGTCCGGATTAGTGCTATCGTCCTCATACATATAGCCGTAATCAAAGTCGCCATTCCACCGAGCATCCTCTGTGAGGTCGTCGGTCATCTGATCGGGGTTCTGCTCCGACCAAGACTCGAAGATGCGCTCCGCATCTTCCTTGCTCTTCGCCTTGATCGTATATTCATGAGTCAGCGTCAGCGTGACTTCCTTACTGAAGACTTTCCATTTCTCCTTGTATTCCTCAAGGATTTCTGCGTAATCCTTTACGGTCGCTTCAAACGAGGGGATACTGTTGTCACCCATCGTTTCTGCAAAACCGTTCATGTGTTCACGGTACTTCCTCGCCAGATCGCAGATCGTTTCGTCCGGAATCTCTTCCCAGTTCTCATACTCGCCGGACTCCTTCAGACGAGCCTTGAGAGTTACAATGTCCATCTGGAACTGGTACTCATTGAATGCGGACTCCATTTCCGCATCGGTCAGTTCAAAGTTAACGTACTGGTCGCCAAACTTCCGTGTGATGATAGTATTCTTCATGCTAGTGCTTTCCATATTATTTCTCCTCCTCTTCGTCTTCATCGTTGGTGTATTCGGGATAGTCATCTTCCATCGTCTGGCGAAATGCTTCGTGTTCAAGTTCGCCAAGGCAATCTCCTTCAATCATCCGGTCGATATACGACTCGGTGATCTCCTCAATCTTTTCGTCCGGGATATCCGTCCTGTATCCGTAGTTGTCGAGCAGTTGCCGAATCCAATCCTTCATCCATGCGACTCTCGCATCGCAGTAGATGCTATCAAGTTCCTCCTCGGTGAGGATTACAACCTCGCCATTCGCTCGATGTAACGTATGGGTCATCTTACTCAACCTCCTCATATTTAATAGGTGCTATATCGGGGCAAGTGTTAACCTGCCCCGAAAATTTTTCTCACTTCAGCTTCTCATTGATGTCGAAGTTATCCGGATCGTGGAAGTAACAACGCTTGCGCTGTCTTACACAATTCCTACAGGACTCGCCACCACAGTTGATCACGATTTCCGGATGTTTACGCAGGAATTCCTCATCAAAGACCGTGAATCTGTGGTCGCACCACTTCTTGATGCATGGTGCTATCGGAGTTCGCACATTGATCCTCGGTGAACTCTGCACATATGTCATGTTCTCCGGTTTTCCTTCCAACTCAAACGCTTTGCCCCAGACGAGCGAGTTCTTCGACCACGCTGCGCTCGGCGTGTCATATTTCCTGCCTACCGTCCGGGTGATCCTGATCAGATTCACGGCTTCCTGCACCGTGTCCGTTTCGCCGAACGACTGGTTCCTGTAGAACTCCTCATACGGGTAGATCTGGAAGTTCTCGTCCCACACATGCTGCGGAATGTCTACGCTCAGGATTTCCGCATTCAACATATTCCTGTTCGCAAGTCCTCTATGGCACTTGCCATCCGTATCTGAGTAACACCGGGAGCAGATGATATTCGTATCGCCTTTCTGCTCGACTTCCTTCAATGCTTTTTCCCACATCTTCCGGCAGAAGCTACAGTTGTGGCAGTCCGTACTGACGGAACATCCTCCGTCAAGCTTGCTATGGCTCTTCTTCGTGCTGATGTGGTTCACGACCCACAGATTGTGAACCAAACAGTCGTATTCGTGCGCACGGAGTTTCTCGACCTTCGCCTTGGCGATCAGCGGACGAACCGCATCCGCCACATTTGCGAGGTCTTTCCCAAAGGGAGAGTACGCATAATTGAGGGACGCTACCAGATTGTTCATGTGATTTCCTCCTTTTGTGGTGGTGTTGTGGTGAAGGTAAAAGAAAGATTATGTCAGAGTCCGCCGACAAAAAATCACCGGCGGACTTTCCAACCATACACATCGGCAACATACGTTCCGATCTTCCGTGTGTATTTCGTAATATCTGCCCGAGTTGCTCTGCCCTTGTAGACCTTATGCAGGAAGTTCTCTTTCTGCGTGTCGCTGATACCGAACTTCCACGCCCTGTACAGGTACAGGTTCGTTCCATCATGATGGCAATCTCTGCAATTCAGATCGCCACGATCGTCCACAAACCATGTGACATAATCACCACAGGTTCCGCCGAAGCAATCCGCAATGTTCGTCTTGTTCAGCAGTTTGTACGCCTGTCTGCGACCATCCCAGAGTCCGAGATCCGCAATGATGATGATCTCTTCGCCGACATCGATGTTTAAATTTGTCTTCTCGTCCTCGAGATACTCGTCCCAGGTTTCATATGCACACCGCATCGCCTGTTCTTCCGTCAGATCGGGATTGTCGTCCATGATTTCTTTCTTGATATCCTCGAGCGCATCGAAGTCATCGTTTGCCCAGATAATGTGCATCTTCATAATCACCACTCCTCCTTAAAATGTACTTCTCGCTCAGTAAATCCAACAGGTTTGTAATCTGCGAACTCAATAAAATCGAACGCCCATATGCCGACCAGATCAAAGTCTGGACAGTTTTCGCGATAATCTCCGCCGCCACGATTATTTCCGCATGCAGTCAGCAATGGCAGGGGATGAACAGCCATCCAGTACGACACTTTCTGACCGTCACGATCCATCCACGATTCGACCCAACCATTTTCTTTCTGGAATTTTCCAAGATCGACGTACTCATTTACCGAATGGTTAATCAGATACCAACCGTCGAACCTGTCCGGCGAATCAAACCCTTCAAGCGGTTCCGGATGAATCTGCGGTGCGGTTGGAACCGTTCCGCATCCACCATAAACACTCTCATAAATTTTCATGAATTTTGCTCGCTCAATCTTCCGCTGATATGGTTCTTCAGGAACATCCGGATACGGCTCGTTCGCATAATCTCCTATCCATGCAATCCGCATGGGCTGATGGTCAATTTTTCGCAACACAGCATTTACAAAATTGTTGCCCATGTAACTATGTTCCATCAGTTTCAGACCGTTGTCGTATGCATGGCTGTACAGCCAACCCTGCACTCCGTAACGTTTGCCCATAATTGTCGGATGATAATACTGACCCATAATTACACCGCCTTCCCTTCGATGAATCGTTTCATTGGTAATAAAGATTCCTCAAGCTCTCGTGCTTCTTTCAACACATCCTCGCGCTTAATACCTCTCATAGATTCTGCCTTACAGAGGAACTCTTCGCTCCTCAACCTTTGAACTAACTCCATGCTTTTGTTATAAAATTCCTTCATTGATGCCACCATAACTCATTCCTCCTCGATCTCAATCGTCATGCTGTCAAGCATCTTTTGGAATTCCTCAATCTTCTGCCTTGCTTCTTCCTCGTCTTTGGCTACAATATTAACCGTCCGGATGATTATCATGCTCCCTTTACCTCTCTTTCGTATGCTTTCCATCCCCAGATATATCCCGCCATGCAATGAACCATTTTCTTTCCGACCCACACCGCATACAGCGGTTCTTTCCCGTGCGGATCGTTGTAGCTTGCCTTGTCTTTCAGCTGATAAAGCGCAACCTTTCCGCTCTGTTCCAATTTAAAAACTTCCGTAGTAGGCTCGAGCCTTTCAGCCCATGCGTTTGCATCTTCACCCTTCCGGGCAAGCTCAGGTTTGTTTGCCATTTCTCTCACCCCACATTGTAGTTATACAAACATCCGCCATTTCCCGACTTGAGAAATGCCGGCACAGGGCGATCGCACATATTATCCCAAGGGATAAGTGCGTCACGATTTTCCTCACCGGTAATCAAGTGATGCTGAATGAACCGGAATCCTTCTCCCGGAAAGAATGACCAGTACTCAATCCAGAATCCGTTGACACGATATTCATAGATTCCATACCGTTCCGCATAGATCAGTGCCGGGTGATCAAGATTTTCCCATGCGCTCCTGTCGCAGTGCGGACAGTATGTCGGCACATCATGCTCGTTCAGCACGAGTTCGTTAGAATCAGATTCCCGTCCGCAGTACTTGCATTTGCAAATCATAAGTACACCCCTTTCTCGCGGTCGTAATGAATCAGCGGACTACTTGTCGACATCTCGCACTTCGGATTCCGCCGGAAGATTGTTTCTTGTCGGATAGTTGCCATCGCAATCGTTTTGTCATTGGCGATTCTGTTCCGCATTATGCAGATCGGCTCTTCCGGATCGGTGTAATAGTTCTGTTCGTCCGCATATGTTTGCCGATCATGCCATATCACAAGTTCGTATGCTACAAACGGCGTTTTTCGTTCCCATTTCTGCGGAAGTTCTGCAATCCAGCTGCTCATCTTGATCACTCCTCAATCATCATATTCACACGGCGCTTTATCGCCGGGATACTGATCTTCCCAATGACAGGTAGGCCAATCATCGCCGTCATCCTGCCAGCGATACGGACAATTCGCACAACGGTTTTCCATGCTCATTACTCCTCTCCGCATCTCTTCATTCTGGGATAGTACGCTTTCGTTCCCCAACGATTCGCTTCACTATCCAGACAAAGTCCGTCTTTCATATACCGCTTCATCACGGACAGGAATTCCAGAACGCATTCCTCAAACTGTTCCTCATCCTCTGCGATGTCTGCATAATCTTCCTCGCTTGCTCCGTCCGGGAAGATACAAATCCACGCCATGAACGCTTCTTCGTTGTTCATGCTCCGCATCAGACGATCCATCGCTTTTAGATCATCAATTCTGCTCTGCTTCATCTGTTCCGTCATTAGGCACACTCCCTTTCTTTCTCATACATGAAGTGGATTTTCTGGCAGGAAACATACAAGTACTGAAACCCCTCGTAGTCCTCTTCAAGAATTTCCAACTGCTCTTTCAGCGACATCTTATAATTCCGCTCGATGTGTCCGATCTTCATTCGTCATCATCCTCCTCGTCCTCATCAAGAATTTCCTGACATTCGTCGCACCCAAATCCGCTTTCCTCGCAGATCATGGCAGACGCTATGTCACTGATGTAGATTTGCTGACAGTAGCTCGACTCCGGATAATCTCCGCTTGCAAGATTTCCGTTCCCGTCAAACCACCAGTAGTTATCGGTCGGATTAAATCCGCCATAGTACACCATGTTCACAAGACGCATCGGCTCGATTTCGCCGATATATTCCTCAAACGAATCCATGTCATAGATCTCATCGTCTGGATAGTTGCACTCCTCGCAGTAACGGTTATGTACCGCCACAAGATCCGCAACTCGCAGGTTTTCCAACACTTCGATCAGCCGTTCCTTCTTATCCATTTTTCCGCGCTCCTTCCATTACTGAATCTCCTGCAATTCTTCCATCAGTTCCTCGCCGAACAGGTCGAGCAAACCTTCGTACTGCTCACGACACGCTTCCGCAATCTTCCGGACACGGTTGTAGTCGTCCTCGCACTCGATCTCGTATCCGAACTCCCGGGCGAACTCCCACGGATCGAGCGGATATTCGTACTTCTCAATACAGGCAAGGACGTCATATGCGGTCGGCTTCTTGCCGTTCAGATAATCCGCATGGCTTCCGTAGAAGTCGAAGTCGAACGTCTTGCCGTCACGAGTCAGTACAACTCTATATTTGTTGTGCTTCATCATGTCTTTCGGATCATTCGGGAATCCGTTAACAACTCCCGTCTGCAAAATCTGCATCTTGCAGTTCGCCTTGTTCAGAAAGTTTTTCGCACTCATTTCGTAGCTGTTCATTAGTCAACACTCCTCTCAATCTCAATGCCGATCTCACGGCACATTTTCCGCATAGCACATTCAAACGCTCCGTCGAACGTTTCGCAGTAGTCACCCCATGCGTAGTGTTCGCCGTTGAAGCGATACCACGCAACATACGGCTGAAAGTTCGTGTGCCGATTTCCGATCACGATTTCCGCAGGTAACTCACCACGACCGGGGACAACAGGAACACGCATACACCACTCAATGTCCCAGTTGCCGTTCTTCTGCGGATTCTCTTCCGCAAGTTTCCGACCATAGGCAATCAGCCTTTCCTTGGCGATCTCCGTTATCAACAGTTTCATACGCTCACTCCTCTCCGATAAGTCCGCACTCAATCGCCGTGCGGTAGTCCGCTTTGATCTGCTCCATGACATACTCCAACCTCTGCATTTCTGCCGGGTCGGTGGTATTCCGCATGGATTCATTCACCTTGTCAATTCTCCGCTCAAAGTCCTTCATGTCAGTACGCTCCTCTCACTAAGTTGATATTGGTGATGTCATACGACACCCAGTTTCCGTTGTCGACATTCGCAGAGCAGAACTGATTCACAACGCTCAACGCCGCCCCGAGATTATTCTCTGACGTGACATTCCATGTGTCCGCAAACCAACCTTCATCAGTTTCGTACACATAAGTCACGGCGTACAGTTTCCGCTCTTCAAGTGCGGAAACGGTGTAATCACGTTCCGGAATTCTCGGCATTACGCCACCGCCCTTCCGATTTTCCGCAGATGATTCTTCCTGTCCGTATCCTTCCTCTCCAGATCATTCTTCCGGCGCAGCTTCGCTTCCAGATGCGCCGTCACCAGTTCAACAATTTCCCGATCATAGATTTCCACCAGAACAACGTCCTTCGTCTTTGCCATCTCAGTTCGCTCCTTCCGTCTTGTCATAAAGCCCGGCAATCTCCGCTTCGGTCATCCGCGCCATCCGCATACGGACAATCTCAGCTTTCAGTTTCCGAATCTCCGCAGTCATTTCTGCGCACTCGTCCTCAAGCTTGCAGTACAGTTCCCCGGCGTCGTGGGCATTGTTTTCCCACTCATCCGCAAGTTTCCGCAGACGATCGTTCTCATCCAAGGCGTCCTTGCACATCTTCTGCGACTCCGCAAGCATCCGTTTCGTTTCGTCGTGACGGCGCTGCTCCGCATCCAGCAGTTTCCGCACATCATCCAAGTCCTGCACCGGAATGTCGCCGAAATCGTCCTCGATATTCCGCCGGCAAATCTCCGGCACTCCGGCAAACGTCATCCGGATGTAAGAATCCGGTCCTGCTTCCAGAATCAATCCCTCGATCGCTTCCAGAATCTTCAGTTCTTCCGCTTTGGTCATTAGTAGCACTCTCCTTCCATGATCGTATATGCAATCCGCATCAGCTCGTTGACACGGTTCTGCTCGTATTTGATCTCCCGGTCATAGTTCTCGATCACCATGCGCTCATAGTCCAGTTTCCGCATCTGTTTCCGCAGATATTCCAGACGCTCGCCGTGGTCAATTGCCATGTCCAAATAGTCCGAATGGTACGCGAGCGCATCATCACGATTTCCGCACTCGACTTCGTAGTCCGCACGGATATTCCGCTCCGCATGGACGATCTTCCGCTCCGCATTACTGCTCCAGTAACAGGTCTTGCCGTGTCCGTACTTCCGGCGACTATCACGCTCCAGATGGTCATAGTGACGATCCTTCCGCGCAAGCTTTTCCTGCTCCCAGTTCTCCGCCTTGTGCTTTTTCTCCGCATGATAGCGGTTGCGAACCTTGCACTTTTCCGCGATATGCTCGCCCAGAATTTCCGCAAGCATAGCGTCATAAACGCTGATCTCAGCCCGGGCAACCCTGCCCTCAGTTTCCGCATTGAATCCCATAACAAAACCCCCTTGTTCAAATTTCCGCCACATTTGGCGAATCTAAAACTCCGGCACATTCCGCACCGGAGTTCTATACTCGTCAAACGTTACTTCACAGCTTCCGCATAGTAGTACCCGGCACGCTCCGGATTTGCACTGATCCGGTATGAACAATCATCCGGCAGGATTCCGCAAGCTATCCAGTTCTGAACAGCTCCGGCGGCATCGTATTCGTTTTCGGCATTGAATTCCCACTTCATTTTTCGTTCCCCCTCATCATTTTCGCAATATGCCTGTTCGATACCATAATTCCGGCAATAGGGATTCCAACAAACATCCCGAACAACACGATCAGAATTCCCGACATTTTCCGCACTCCTTCCATCACTTCACAGACAGAGTCATAACGAGCATATCGCCCTTCTTGAACTCCAGTTCGCCGAGCGTGGTCTTCGGGACATACAGAGTCCCGATCTTCGGAGCAACAAACTCCGACTCGACTTCTTCCTTGAATCTCCACGTTCCCTTGGTTTCCTTCTCCGCAATCATCTCGACAGTAACGGTGTTGGTGGCGGTGTTCTTCTTGCTCGTGGTAGCCATAGGTATTCCTCACTTTCTGCGGATATATTTCCGCAATTAAATTTTCCGGCATTAGCCGTCGAGCCATTGGCTCAATCGAGCAGTACAAAAATTCCGCACCGGAAATATAGAATTTCCGCACTGCTCTCAAAACCAATCGCTAATAATTTTCCGCATTAGATGTCCGCATAGTCATTAGGGAACGCAGTTATTTTCCGCGCTGAATTTTCCGGTATTACTTCTGCGAAAATCCACGGATTTTCCGCATTAGATTTTCCGGTATAAAACTTCCGGTCTTTCGTTTCCGCAATCCACTCCCGAATAAACGCATCCACAAATATTCCGATCATAGACAGAAAGAAAACTCCGGCGATGATAATCGCCGTCAGCAAATCACTATTCATTTTTCTACAGACTCCTTCCGTTATTAGCCGAATTGCGGCTTAACAAAAACAATTTCCACGTTGCCGCCGGTCAGCTTGCCCAGGCGGCGGTAATCGTTAACCAGTTTCCTCAGATAGTTTTCCGTTGTCGTCTTCACGCTTACCGGAATAATCTTGTCGCCCTGTACCAGATTAATTTCCTGTAATCTCTTTGCCATTGTGATACACTCCTTCCGTTATTATGTGTTTGTGTAGTGATAGGGCAGGGGACACCACGAACGCAGTTCGTCGCAAGTTTACAGGCGGCGTGTATCGTTGCTACGCAGGCGGCACACGCTGTTAACGCTTGCGGCGAACCGACAGAGTTACCGTACGACTCCCATAAAATAATTAATCGCTTCGATAAGATCGACAAACTGTGTCTTTTCGCCGTTCTTATCATGCACAACGTATTCGTTGCACACAGGATCATAGTCCAACAGGTAATGACCGATGCGCAGATACAGACTTCCTGCGTCAATGTTATTCGCTATCTCACGCAGACAGAATGACAGTGTCAATTTTTCCATGCTCAACCTTCCTTCCTCGCGATTGCATACCGCATGCCTTTATGCATTGCAATCGCCTTTCGGCATGCTTCTTCCGGGTTTGCCGCTTGAACACGTTCGAAATACTCGCAAGTATAACGGCGTGAACTTACTACAACCTTGTACCAAGTCATACACATCACCCTTTCAAAAATTCTTCAACTTAAAAAGCGGCATAACATACCTGTCATGTCGCTTCCTAAATTAAAGAGAAGACCGCTTTACTTGCGGCCTTCCTTTGCAAGTTTTATCATGTGCTTTTCATCGTTACTATTCAACACAACACGCTTGGTCAAATAACCGTCTTTTTTTAAACGCTCAACAACGGCCTTTTTAATATACATTACCGGCGTTTCGTTCTTTGCCTTTGCTGCTTTGTCGATCGCAGCAGGCACACCTGTTGTGTGCATGAATCGAACCAGATATTGTCTTGTCGCTTGTTCTCTCCAGAGCTTATCACGCTCCTTGTTCTGTTCGTCTGTTTTCGGTATACTTATCACTTCCCTTCATGCGGCGGTAAAATGATATCACACCATACACACAAAAACAATCTTAAAAGCCGCCGCCTGTACGCTTGCGGCGGTGTATACTCGGCGGCCTCGGCATGTTCGCCTGTTTGGCGGCCTCGGCCTGTACAGAAAAGAAAAGCACAACAAAAGGCCGCCGATATACTCGGCGGCCTCGGTGGTGGTGGCGGTGGTGTTACGCCTTGGTGGTGGCCTTGTCGGTGGTGGCCTGTTCGGCCTTCTTGATAGCCTTGGCGGCGGCCTTGTCGGCGGCGGCCTTGTCGGCCTTGGCCTGTTCGGCGGCCTTGGTATACTTGTCGGCCTTGGCCTGTAAAGCGGCGGCCTTCTTGGCGGCCTTTTCGGCGGCCTTCTTGGCCTTCTCGGCCTCGGCCTGTTCAACGGTGGCGGCGGTGGTGACTGTGGCCTTCCATACGCCTATAAAGGCGGCTTCCAAGGCCTTATCAATAACGGTAAAAACCACCTTGGCGGCCTTCTCGGTGGCCTTCTCGGCCTTTTCCTTGGCATTGGTGGCCTTCTCGGTGGTGGTGGCGTTTTCCCAAGCTTCCCAAGCTTCCTTGGCCTCGGCGGCGGCGGTGGTGTATTCGCCTTTGCGGCCCTTGATAAGCTTGGCGGCCTCGGCATAAACAAATGAACGGTGGATAAAGAACGTTACATCCTCGCCTGTATCGGCGGCGGCTTTGGTGGCGGCGGTCTCAAAATGACAGGCCTTGACAAGGGCAGTCAAGGCCTCGGCGGCCTGTTTGCCGCCTTCCTTGGCCTCGCCTGTGTCAACGGCCTTTGCAATAACGTTTTCAAGGGCCGTCAAGGCGGTGTCAAAGGCGGCGGCCTGTTCGGTGGTGGCGGCGGCCTTTTCAAGCGGTGAACACAGGCGGCCGAACGTATAAACGGCCTTATCAATCAATGTAACGGCCTTTGTCTTTGCCTCGCCTGTATCGGTATCAAATGCAGTATAGGTGGCTTTGTGCGGCCTCGCCTCGGCGGCGGCCTTCTCGGCCTCGGTGGCGGCCTTTCCAAGCTTGGGCCGCTTGGCCTCGGCGGCCTGTTCAAAGGTGGCGGCCTTGACGGCCTCGGCCTTGTTCTGTTCGGTGGCGGCCTCGGCGGCCTTGACGGCCTTGGCAAGAAGTTCGGCGGCCTTGGCCTTGTCGGTGGTGTCCTTGGCGGCCTTGAACAGCGCCTTGACGTCCTCGGCGGTGATACGTTCGGGCCTCGCCTTGACGGCCTCGGTTACAGGCATTGCGGCGGCCTTGGTGGCGGTGGTGGTGGTTTCCTTTACCTTCCTTGCGGCCTTGGTGGTGGCGGCGGTGTCGGCGGCCTTGGTGGTGACTGTGGCGGCGGCCTTGGTGGCGGCCTTGGTGGTGGTAGTATTCATTGTTTCCTCTTTCCGGCCTGTTACGGCCTGTTTTTTACTCGCCTTGGCCTGTTACGGCCTCGGCGGCCTTCTGTACGCTCGGCGGCCTGTAAAGGCCCTTTTGAGGCCCTTGCGGTGGCTATGTGTACAGAAGGCCGCCGCCGCCTTTGGCGGCCTGTGGTGGCCTTCCCTCGGCGGTGGTGGCTATATGTGAGCCGATACAGGCGGCGGCCTTTGCGGCGGCTTAGCTTGGCAGCCTTGATACTTTCGGCGGCGGCCCTTCCCACATTCACAACTTTGTATCGCCTCACAAGGCGTTTCTCAACGTTCTTGCGGCGGTGTTTTCTTTGGGAAGGCGGTAAGCCTTATCCTTTCAAGGTGTACAAGCGGCGGCGGCTATAGCCTCGGCCTGTTCGGTGGTGTGCTTGTGTTTTGCCTCGGCCCTTTTCCTTTCGGTGGCGGCTTGCGGCTTTCGGTCTGTAGTTGTCAAGGTACGGTGGCGGCCTCGCCTCGCCTCGGCCTGTTACGGCCTCGGGATAGCCTCGGCCTGTTACGGCCTCGGCGGCTCGGCTTTATCGCCTCGGCTTGATATCAAGTATCAAGCTTGCGGCTATCATAGCCAAGGCGGCTTTGCTTGGCAAGGTGGCAGTAAAAACCTATTTACCTAGTAGGTTGTTCTCAGTGCGCGTGTGAATATAATGAAGAAACCCGAAAAAAGAGGCAAAACAGGAGCTTAACAAATTTGTAATATATCGCTTGAAATACAGTAAACAAGCGGTTTTTCAATTGTTAGAATTTTGTAACAAATTGACAGGGAAAACAGGCTTAATTGCCTATCAAAAAGATAGGCAAAAGGCCAATTTGTATTAGCTAATAAATACAACTAAAAAAGCAAGTAAAATCAAGGCTTACAGGCTATTAATAAGACTAACGATCGCCGAAAGCCGCATAAACACTACATTCCTTCAAAGAATCAAGGAAAATCAACGGTTGTATTAAATTAGACAAAACAAACCAATGTACAAAACAATCGCCGCAAAACCGCATAAAATAACGATTTACACAAGGCAAAATCGCCAACAACCGCAAAATAACTTGTTTTGCAGCGTATCATGCTATAATCCGAAAAGAATCACACTTTTGTAACAAAAAGTTAATAACAGATAACGTTTACAATATTACAAAAGTATTAAGTGCATAAAACGAAAAATGATGGAAAACGGCATAATAACAGCATTTGAAAATGTTACAAAAATAATTTATACAAAAACAGTGCATAAATTGCATAAACAAAAAACACTGTCAAGTAGAAAGCCTTGACAGTCGAAAAAATATGTATCAAAACAGATATAAAGTTATAAATGACTAACAAGCAAAATACAAAAACCTATTGACTAAATAGGCAAAAAGAAAACGAACAAAAAACGCTTTACCGCTTGAAATGTTCGGATAAATTGTATTGAATGTTTACTAAACAAAAACACAATAATTTGATATGTTTAGTAAACAACACAATTTGTCAAATATGGTAACAAAGCACAACATATAGATTTTTGATCGAATCGAAAAGGAAAGCAAACGAAAAAATCCTTGAAAACAAAGCATTTCAAGGATTGTGTTCAAAAAGTGACAACAATATATTGTTATCGTCACTTTTTACGTTTGAACAGGCGACAGAACACGCCAAAACCCCCTACCTAACATATCTAAACTTCGATATAACGCCAACCCATCCTGATACAATCCAGCCAGATCCGCGCAAACATCAAACAAAACCGCAGCCAAACCGCGCAGAAATTGTGAAATAACATGCGACTTCTACGGGGGTTATACTGGGGTTATGCGACAACGATACTGCGTCAACGGCTTAATGGCGGCCATACGCTACAGTCGGGGCGATCGCTAGCAACAGTTCGGCATTGCGTTTACAGGGCCACGTCCCGCGATACAAATAATTATAAATTTTTTATAAAGGTGTTTACACTTTGGTAACCAAAGCACCCATATATAGTAGGGACCGGTTTATGGTTTTCCGGATGCGACGCGAACAGCAACAACCTGACAGTTACCTATAAAGGCGATAAGAAGGCGTCGCGGAACATACGGCACGTACAGCAATGAAATAGATGCGGAGCTGCGGGGCGATACCCCGTCGTGTCGTACTTTATTCTGCGGGGTAGTGCAGAAGTCCAGCACGTCGGGTTCATATCCCGAAGACGTCGGCGCACATCCGACCCCCGCGACTTTTCCATGCGACACAGACAGCAATATATCATAACATACGATGTTACCGTCAGCCTTGCGGGTTGTCGAGAGGCCCTTCGTGTCGCGAGTATCCCCGGGGGCAATCGGCGCACACAGCAATGGCCTTAGTATGCCTTGCGTCGAGTTTTCTTTGTCGCGGGTCGATTGCTATAGCGACACTCGTCGAAGCGGGGCATTGTCTGCATAACAATAGTCCGGCTTTAATTAATGACCTACGTTAACTACTGTAGCCAATTTTTGAAAGGGGATTCAAAACCTTATGGATCAAGGCTTTCAGCCGACAGGCCAAAAAGAGCAAAATCTTGTCGTCGATGCACTGAAAGAACACTATTGTTTCTTCCGGCAAAAATATGTTGTGATGACGGATAAGTATACAAAGACAACGATGCATTACTTTAAAGACAAGGTAATTCAGAGTCATCTTGATGGATACTATGCATTGGGTGTGTTTGCCGGAGAGAAGGTAACGAGATTTATATCGTTTGATGTAGACTCCGGCGGAAAGCCTGTTGTTCGGAAGATAATCAATACGTTGGTTGAGATTGGATTTCCACGGGACAAGATTTATGTGTCGACATCCGGGAAGAAGGGATACCATGTCGATATGTTTTTCGATCCTTACATATATAATGAAAAAGCGAAGAATATTTATGACATTGTAATCTGGAAAGCGGAGCTTGATCCGAAGAAGGTTGAGTTCAGGCCGACGCATACGCAGGCGATTAAGCTCCCACTTGGCGTACATGCGAAGACAAAGAACAGGTGTTGGTTCATTGATCGTGATACGCTCGAGCCTATTGAGGATATGGAGTATGCGTGTCTGATCGAGCATATGAGTGGGCAGATTATTCATGACATTCTTCGTACATGGAACAAGAAGCATTGGAACGAATTGTATGCAGATATGATTTGTAATGCGGACATGGAGAAGAAAGACTTTGAGCCGGCTTATGATTATCGAAAGAAGGATGAGTATTTCGATAGTCATAAGCTTACTGAGCCGAATACGCGTCATGATATGATGGTACGCATTGCGACTGATATCCGCTATTGTGGTGCTGGAGAGAAGCAGATAGCGAAATTTCTGACAGGATGGTATTACCGGCAGGATCCGGTTTATATTGAATCGACTGAGGATGAGGTCAGAGAAGATATCCGCGATATAGCTTCATGGGCGTCTGAGAATGTACCTGTATTAAAGGAAGACACGCCGCCACAAGACACATCGCCGATAGTGTTCAGCAAAGATGATATCAATTATGTACTTCTTGGGTCTACAAGTGCCGCCCGAAGGGCGGCTTTGTTAATTTGGTCATATTGCAAGATGTATGGCGCAACGCGTATCTCATATGCGAAAATCGCAGAGACTATTGGCTGTGTTGAAGCAACTGCAAAGACTGCTGTTAACGAGCTTGTTAAGAATCGAGTAATTAGCAAACAGAGTGGCGGCCTTCATATTGTAAATGGGAAGATGATTCGTAAGTCTAACACATATTTTATTCCAACAAAAAGGACGCTTGCGTGTCCGGATGAATGTGATTTGCTTGCTGATGAGTATGCGTATACAAAGCAATATGATAAGACGAAGTTTGATGATTTCTACTATTCTGTCTTGGGCGGCTTGTGTACAGACAAGTATCTTTCAAAGTTCTTAACGAAGCCAGAATTGGCGGATGTGCGGAAAGTGAGGGAGTTGACAGCGAATGGCACAAATGATTCAGCTACAGACTCCTGAAGGAATTCGGGAGTATTTGTTTATCCCGGGGACGGCGGAGTATGACGCGGCGAGGGACGCCGGTGAGATCCATGTCGGCGACGACATCGTATACAGGAATTGTCTCGTAGAGATTATTGACGGGTTTGAGATGCTTGTGCTGGATGTGTTGCGAGGCGTTCCTCAGTTCGATCCGGGAATACCCAATATGGGTGGATTCACGATGGAGATGCCGGACATGACGAATGGGCATTGCTCGTTTACGGTGAACGGGCGACCTGTGTCGCAGGAAGAATTTGAAGCTGCAATGGGAGGAGGAAGACAGGGACAGTGAATCATAAGAAATTGTTGAATGAGTGGCAGAAACGATTGAGCATGCAGGACTGGCGTGTTTTCATGAAAGAGAATTGCAAGCCGTCGGAGATGAGTGTTGATGAGAGCAGCGGGTGTATTTCGTGGCAGGAAAGCTCGAAGACAGCGTATATGCAAATTATCGATCCGGAGTATTACGGCGAGCGGGTGATTCCGTTCGATTTCGAGAAGACGCTGGTTCATGAGCTGCTGCATCTGAAGTTCTGTCTGTTTTACGACGAGGATGGCGAAGTGCGCGAGCGGCTTGTTCATCAGACAATCGATGACATTGCTCGTGCGCTTGTGGACGCGAAGAGGTATAAGGGACAATGAGAAAGTTATTTGTTTTTATACTGGCGACGCTTGTGTTTGCCGGAGTTGTGATGGTCCCTGTAGCGAACTCAGAGGTTCGGACCACGCTTGGGAGCTTCGTGGAGATTCGTCACGAAGAATATATGAACGAGAATGATATATGGATAACGGAGTATCTTGTATACGATAGGGACACGAAGCTTGTTTATTTGTATATCACGGACAATGATATGATGCTGTCTGTGACGCCGTATTTTATGCGGGACTATTACGGAGAAATAACGATTGGGTTGTATAACCGGGAGACGGGTGGAATTGATCCGGCAGAACCGGCGCGGTTGGTCGATGAAGACGAGGTGTGGGATATTGATAATCATTGAAGTGTATGAAGTATGCGGTTGGCGGTCTTGTCCCATTTGAGGTATTTGAACAAAGTATACATGTATGCGACGACTTTTTGCCGCCGCTGTATGAACAAGAAACAATAAAATTGTTAAAGGAGATTATGAATGACATGGAAATCAAAGAACTGAGAGAGAAACTGAGTGAGCAAGCGTTTAAGCTGAAGAAAGCCCGGGCAAACGGGACGATGGTGATGCAGGAAACCGAAAGGATGAAGAATCTGCTGGTGAATAACTGCGATGCGATTATTGATGTGCTGACGCGTGTTGAGAAGCTGGAGCAGGAAGTTGCTGTTCTGAACATGGAACTGGATGATGCTGAGCGTGAGCTGGATGAAGCGAAGAAGGATACCTCTGTAAAGAAAACCACCGCAAAGAAGAAAGAGGCATCTCCGGAGGCCAATGAGTAATCGGGTCGATACGTCGCTGGCATACGTTCCGTTCAGTGAAGATAGGGTGGTTGCGAAACTGATACGGTCGAGGGCCATGTAGGACGCATCCTTCTACCCGACTACGGAGCCGCAACATTTGACGGTAACGGATGGCGTGTTTGCTCTGAATGAAGACGTGATCTGTATTTATACGGATCTGGATTCGCTGATTGAGCGCACAGATCTTTCGCCGATGGAGCGTGATACGGTGAAGTTCCTGATGAAGGGGTACACACTTCCGGATATTGCGGAGTATTTCGGCAAGACGCGGCAGACGTTTGAGGTGATCTTTAAGC
>Ga0310691_10002871_pt1 | contig 21768 bp, 19 predicted proteins | sample 176DNAGHGlowgp2_FD_203887 | JGI IMG/M metagenome (GOLD analysis project Ga0310691, IMG submission 203887) | Sheep rumen microbial communities from Palmerston North, Manawatu-Wanganui, New Zealand - 1766 DNA GHGlow gp2 (v2) (version 2) | ecosystem: Host-associated > Mammals > Digestive system >...
AAATAGTCGTACCTTTGCACCCGCTTAGAAGAAATGATCGCGGAGTGGAGCAGTTGGTAGCTCGCCAGGCTCATAACCTGGAGGTCGCATGTTCGAGTCCTGCCTCCGCAACAAAGAAGGTCGCTTAGCCCAGAAATAAAGGGCTTGCGACCTTTCAGGGTTTAATACTCGGACATAATTCGGACAAATGTTATCGTATGCGTTGGTTGTTCGCAACAAACGTAAAAAAAATGTTTTCCAAAAAGAAACCGGACAATTTCCATTTTAAGGTGGTGGATTTCATTCCGCCCCAGCGTCATGACGGAAGGGAGAGCTATGTGTGGTTCTCCCAGGTTGACCCTATGACGGGTCGTATGAAGAGGAAGAAGTACATGCTTGACCGTTTCAGGGAGGGGCGTGAGCGTGACGTGGCGGCTAACCGCATCATCGCCAACATCTATAACCAGGTCAGCCGTGGCTGGAACGTGTGGGCTCCTGAGAACACGACCAGGAGCGACAGTCTCGTCGACGAGGTCCTTGAGCGTTACCGCCTATACCTTATTAATATATATAAGAAGGATGTCCTGAAGCGGAAGACCTTCTTCGACTACACGTCAAGGCTGCGGATACTCACGGAGTATATCGGCGAGCAGCTGCAGCCGGTGACCTACTGTCACCAGCTGGATCAGGCTTTCTTCGTCGATTTCCTCGACTACCTCCTGCTTGACCGTGACCTGTCTCCGAAGACACGGAACAACTACCGTACATGGTGCAGCACACTGTGCTCATGGATGGTCGACAAGAGGTATCTCCTGGAGAACCCCGTGCAGTACATCCACCAGCTTCCGGAGCACGGCAAGTTCCGTCAGCCGCTGGAGCACGCCGACCTCAGGAGGCTTGGACAGTACCTGGATGAGAACAACAGGTATTTCCTTCTTGCCGTGATGATGGAGTACTGTACGGCGATACGCCCGACGGAGCTGAGTTTCATCCGTCTTAACGATATAAGCATCAAGGAGGGCAGCGTCTTCGTCTCCAGCCAGATATCGAAGAACCGCAGGGACGGCAAGATAAAGCTGCCGAACAGGATTATCAGGCTTATGCTTGACCTCAACACTTTCGACCATCCTGGAGGCAGCTTTCTTTTCGGGCGCGGATTCATGCCGTCGGACAGGAGGCAGGACCCGAGGCATTTCACCCAGGAGTTCAACCGCTGCAGGGAGGTTCTTGGTTTCCCGAGGTACTATCAGTTCTACTCGCTGAAGGACTCCGGTCTCAGGGACATTGCCAACCAGGTCGGCATAGAGGTCGCCCAGAAGCAGGCTCGCCACAGCAGTGTGGCGACCACCAACCAGTACCTGCAGGGTCGTGGGATGAAGGTCTACGACGTGCTGGCTGACTTCGAGGGTTACCTATAGCTTTATCTCGTGGAAGTACCCTGTCTTCAGGCGGTCGATGCCGTCTGCCGTCACCCTGATCTCCACCTTGGAGCAGAGGTACCGCTTGTTGCGGAAGTTGTATACCGCAGAGGGGTTTGGTATTCCGTCGCAGAGGAACTGGTAGCATATCTCGTTGTTCACGTCCACCGTCGACTCGATCTGCAGGCTTCCCCTGTGGAGCTCTCCGATGTAGTGCTGGTTGTCGTACGGGTCCACAAGGCACATGGACCATGGCAGTATGCTGCCTATAAGGTAACTGTTTCTCATGTCCGTGAACGAGGAAGGCACCTTCTTCAGCGCGTCGTTGTCTATCGGGTGGGCGTACTCCCCTACCCACATCAGGGCGATGCCCGTGCTGTCCTCCTCCTCCTCTGTCGTCGAGGAGTCCCCGTCCTCCAGCACGTTTGAGACGGAGACGTATCCTTTCTCGTCGTAGTCGATATACTCGTTGCCCTTGTCGTTGTTCACGACGGGCAGCCATGCGCGTGCCTTCAGCTCATGCTTCTCAGGTAGCAGGACCGGCACGGAGACCCAGAAGAAGTCGAAGATGTCATACTTCATCTGTACGGGATACATCCTCAGCTCGAGGAAGCTGTCTGTTTCCAGGTTCCTGTAGAGGGGGCTGAACATGCCGAACTGCTGCAGGATGTACTGTCCCGTGTCCATGCCCTCATCGTCGTATTTGTGCCCGTAGAAGAAAAAACCCTGCGGGCAGTGGAATATCGTCGTGAAGCGCTCCTTCTCTGTCATCGACTCGAAGTCCCTTATCATTTTGCTGAAGGAGTCATAGTTCTTGACGGGGAAGTTCCTCATCAGGTCAGCCGGGAAGTCGTCCAGCGTCCTGTCCTCACCGTCAAGCAGGTATTTCAGGTTTGATCCTCCCACATACTGGATGCCGTCCTCGTCGTAGTTCGTCTTGAACTCCTCCACGACATCGTATGTGACATCGTTGGATGCGCTCATCTCATTGTTGCGGACGATCCGGACGGATTTCCTGGAGTCGTCGAAGACGAAGGAGGCGTTGAAGAGGTTGCGGATCTCGTCAAGCAGTCTGTCAACGGTCCAGTGCGGGAGGGCATATGCGATGTTCAGGGTCTGCCGTGCGCTGGCGATGACCATCTCGTTCCATGGGGCGCAGTCGAACTCGTTCAGGGATATCGTGTATCCCATGTACTCGAGGACTTTCCGGAGCACCATCATCAGGTTCGGCTGCACGGCGGCGTTGGTCAGCAGCTGACCGGTCTTCCCTACTCCATCGCAGCGCATGCAGTGGTTGGCGATAAGCTCGTTGGTGGCATCGTATATGGGCTGGAACACGTAGCTGTACTTGTCTCCGACATACCCTTTTTGAGCCACCTCGTCCTCCACCCACACTCCTGAGATGGCGATATTGTCCCACCATTTGTTGTAGACATTCTTCGGTCTGTACTTGTCCGCCACCCTCGGGTAGTTGTCTATGCGGTCGATGAACACTTTCTGGAACGCCGACTGGTACCGTATGTTGTTGTACCCTCCGAGGATCTGCAGCTTGACAGTCGTCTCCGTGACCTCCGTCACCCTTCCGGAGCCTCTTATGAGAAGGAGGTTGTCGGCATATAGCTGACAGTCGTCGAACACCTTGCTCCTCTTCGACACGTCCATGCGGTGGAGGTTGCCGAAGAGAGCGGCGTTCTCGGGTACTGACATGGGGAAGATCACGTCCATGGTGAACGAGTCCCCGTTAGCCACGAAGGGGTTCTCCTTGGTGACCTTGATCTCCGACTGGATATCAGGGTATCCAGGTGTGTTGTTGATATAGCACTGTATCATTTCTGTTTCTTCAGGTTTTCAAGGTGTTTCAGCTGCTGGTAGAGTCCGTTAGGACCGTCGAGGACGACGAAGCAGGGAATCGGCTCTGCGAGGCGGTCGCTCAGCCCTGCGGCAGCCTCAGACAGCTGCTCAGCCGACTGTCTCATCTCCTCATTGTCTGTGCTCACGTTGACGACGGGAGCCACCACGCTGCCGCCGGTGCCGAGCTGGCGGGAGATATCCTCACGTGTCAGGCTCCCGACGGTATTGTTGCGCTGCGCCCGGTCTATCATGTCAAGCAATGGAAGGACGTTGGGGTTGTTGACAGCCTGGTGGTTGGCTACGAACTCTCCCTCATGCACCACGCCAGCCTCCCGTCGGTACTTCCTGCCGCCAGTGAATCCTCCCTCATAGTATCCTGCCTCCTGTGCGGCTGCCTGCTTCTTGATGGCGGCGATCTGAATCATGCCGGCTGCGACAGCCATGGCTGCCGCTATTGGTGCCAGGATATATCCGATAACGGGTACAGCAGCTGCTGATCCGTAGGCGTTCAGTGCGTTCATCGCTGTCTGTGCGAGAGCCTGCGCTATTTGTATTTTCACCTGCTTGCGGTTGTACTTGGTCTTGATGGCTGCCTCTTCCTTCGCCTGTTTCTCCTGGAGCTTCTTCACACGCTTCTGGTTGTTTCCTGCGGCGGAAATCTGTTGCTCGTATTTCTTCTTCACCTGAGCGGTCTCGAGGTCTGCCTGTGCAGAGTAGAGCTGACTGGTGGCGGACATGATCTGATTGATGCCGTCGAAGGCTGACTGCATCTGCGAGGCGAGGTCCTGGCAGAACTGGGCGGTCGCCTGCTGCTTGGCGGCCATATAGTCCCTGTATGAAAGCTCATCACTTTCATACATCTCTTTAAGTTTGCTCATGGTAGCCGCATAGATGGCAATGTCACCGATAATGGGAATGTCGGCAGCGGCACCGGCACCTTCCCTTACCTCGCTCCGTGCGACCTTCGCGGCGTTAGCCCCTGCCTGTGCCGTTTTCTCGCCTTCCGTCGTGCCGTTGGCGTACTGTGCCTTGATGGCAAGCCGGGCACGCTGGTACTCCTCCTCTTTCAGAAGTCCCTGCTGGTAGAGTTTCTCCAGTGCTTTCAGCTCCATCTGCTCACGCTCTGTGTCACTCTGCTGCAGATAGCGGACCTTGACATCCTGAAGTCTTTCCTGGAAATCCTGCTCACGCTCCAGCTGGTGTTCCTTCTCACGGATATCTATTTCCTCCTCTATCTGCATTCTCTCAAGTGAACCCTCACGGTAGAGTCTCGCCTTTTCCTGCAGGAAGATGATGTCAGCCTGGTAGAGAGCCTCGTTAAGAGCGTCCTCGTTGCGGTAGTACTCGGAGTTCTCGTCGGAAAAGGAGGCACGGAGTCTCATGACGACCATCTGGTGCTCACGCTCCACGTCGTCCAGTCTCATCCGGACACGATCCTGGTCTCCGTCAAGAGTGAGGGCAGCCAGCTGTTTCTCGTATTTGGCATATTCGGCTTTCTCTCCTTCCCAGACCCTCATCTGAGCCTTCAGACCGTCCTCTCTTATCTTGTGCTGGTCGTTGATGAACTGTCGGTAGTTCTTCAGGCCTGCGCTGTATGCCAGCATGTTCTCAGCGAGACGCTCGTCAGTGACAGCCTTCTCCTCTCTGGATTCCTCACGGAGTAGTCTGATATGCTCTTTGCGTGCTTTTTTCTCCTGGTTGGAATTCCCTCCAGCGCTCTTCTTGGCAGGAGTATAGGTTGTGTCCCCTTTCGGTTTCTCCTTCTCCTCATTTCCGCCCTCCAGTTTCCTGCGCTGGTTTTCCATGACTGCGTTTATCTGCCGGGCTGTGTCAAGGGTTTCCTGGGAGTTTCTCTTAATACCCTTGACGATATCCAGCTGTCTGTCGTATTCCTCCGTCTGTTTCTCATGCTCCTTTGTTATCTGTTCCTGAAAGGCTTTCTCCGATACGCTTCCCTCCGCCTGAGGACCCTGCGTCTGCGCCCAACGGGTAAGGGCTCCGCCGCCCTTCTCCTCACGCTCACGGGACTCCCGCATTCTCTCCTCATATTCGAGGTCAGCCTTGAATCTGCTCTTCTCTATGTCCTTTATCTTTCCCTCGGCTGCCTCCAGACGGTACTTCTCCAGTAGAAGTGCGTTGTACGACTCAAGCGCACGGGCGTTCTCATAGTATTTCCCGGTCGTCTCGTCGAGACGCCCGTTATAGCCTGGGATGATCTCGTTAAGTTTCTCAACAGCCTCCCTGCGTTTGTCAAGCTGTTCGTTCTCGTCCCGGGCTTTTTCCACAAGGCGTGATATTTCCGCACGCTCCTCGGCAGCGTTCTCTATAGCGGTTTTATTGAGGTCATTGACGATTCTCTGTTTAGCCTCGTTTCTCCCCAGCACGTCGATAAGTTTCATGACACCGGCAGTCAATGCTATGACAGCCGTGGCGACAAGACCTACAGGGTTTTTCATGAGGACCTCGTTCCATATCCGTTGCAGGGCTATGGTCTTTGTAATGGCTCCGTTCCATGCGAGGAGGACTATAGTCCTGGTTTTCAGCCATGCGACCCATGCCTTGTGGACGGCGATGCCCGCTTTGTTCAGGGCAAGCTCCATTTTCTCCAGAAGGACAGTGCGCTGCGTCCAGAGATAGTATGCTTTTTTGAGGACGATGTACTCGGCAAGGAACATGGAGAGTTTCGTTATGGCACCGATGTTCCGCATAAGGAAGCCAACGAGGACGGAAAGCCCCTTTATGATCAAAGAGGTGCTGCTTATCGTGTATCTGACGACAGGCATAAGTTTCTCACCCAGCTCCACCGTCATCTCCATGAACTGTTTCTTGGCTTTGTCGATTCCGGCTTCCACGGTGTTGTTCATGGTGGCGTACTCCTTCGACACGCTGGTGCCTTCCTTGTATGCCTTCGTGGCGAGCTCCTGACGTGCCCTGACATCGTCGATCTTATCGGCGAGGGTAGAAAGGACACCCACGGCACGGCTCCCGTCCAGTCCCATGTCGTCGAGCATCTTCATCATCGTCTGCGGGTCTGCTTTCTTGAGGTTGTCCGCAAGTGCCAGGATGGCGGCGTTGGCGTCCGTCTTGAGAAGATCTGAGAACTTCTTCATGTCCATGCCTGCGATACGTGCGAATTTCTCTGTGTCGGTCTGCATCTTGGTGAGCATATTGCCGAAGGCGGTGGCTGCCATCTCGTCACGCAGCAGGTTCTCGTCCATGACGGCACCGAAGCCCATGATCTGTGCCTGTGTCAGTCCGAGTTGCTTGCCGAAGCCTGCCACACGTGCGGTGAAGTCTACCAGGTACCCCGCCTGTGCCGAGGAATTCTGTGCCAGTTCGTTGACGGCGGAGCCGGTGGCGAGCATGGCGCCTCTCAGTCCCATGTTCTCATCCTCACCGAACGCCATGGCGAGCTTGCCGACCTTGTCTATGGCATCATCACCGAGGTCGTCACCAAGCGCCACCTTTATCTGGTTTGCCGCGTCGACGAAATCAAGGATATCCTGTCTGGAAGTCTTGCCGAGTCTTCCTGCCACACCTGCCAGCTCGTTGAGTTCCTCCCTGCTGGTACGGGTGTCCATTTTCTTCAGGTCCTCGTTGAGATCCCTGACGGCAGCGTCTGTAAGACCCGTGTATTTCCGTGTGTCAGCCATCGCCTCCTCCATGGAGGCGTAAGCCTTGACAGATGAACGGATAGCGACAGTCAGTCCCGTCACTGCTCCGACGATCTGTGTAATGGCACCCCAGTGTGTGTTGAGTCCGACAATGAATCTTTTCCAAATCGGATCCTGCTTCTTGACTTCCTCTGTCGCACTGGTGTATTCCCTCATCTCCCTGCGTGCGTTCTTGATGCGTTCCGCGAGAGCCTTCCACTCCTTCGAGTTTTTCTCGACGGAGCCGTCACGCATCAGTTTATTGAGGCCTCTCACCTCTTGTTTCAACTCGAAGTAGTTCTTTTTTGAGAGTGTCTGCAGGGCAGCGGAAAGACCTTTTGCGTGACGGGTTTCCTCCGTCAACTGACGTGAGACAGTCTTCAAGTACTGCTCTGACTGTCTTATCTGCTCCTTGGTGGCAGAGGAATCCTTTCTCTTGAGTCTGGACAGTTCTTCCGCAGCCTCCTTTTGTTTCTTCCGGAGGGCTTCGACACGGTCTTCAGCCTGTTTGCTGTTTACTTCGATTATCGCCTGAAAAGTCTCTTGATTAGCCATAGAAAACGGTATATTTGTTTTTTTATTGCAAATATACCGTTTCTGTCAGGTGTGTGAAAATACTATCTAGACACTCCCCAGAGAAGGAAAACTCTTTTAGCCTTGCCTGACACATCGTGAGGATCTTTCCCGTAGAGAGTCCTTGACTCGCCTGTCTTGAGGTTCCTGACACGAAGGGCATAGTGTGCGCGTTTCGTCATAAACGCTTTCTCCACGACAAACCTACCGCTGACATCTCTTACGCTGTGCCGAAAGGAATTCCATCCCACAGGATCCTCCTGCATGGAGGTCTCTTGTGGTAGTCTCTTGACGATAAGGAACACCATGATCCAGATAAAGGGAAGCAGTGTTAAAATCTCCATATGTTTTTCCTTTTTTCTGTTGCAAATATACGAAAATTCCTAATAAGTTGTATCATTCACGGTCGAAAAATCTCAATTTCCCTGAATTTTCGGCATGAAAATAAGAGAAAAGCGACCTACCCTCTCGGGCAAGTCGCAATACAGTATAACTATTTATTCAAACTACTTTGAACTTCGAATTACTTGCGTTACACTACTAATCTACTAAAACAATCACCTATGATCTAAAACAATACTAATATTATGATACTAACTAAAATGAAATCTCATTGCGCTTGCGCGTGAAGGCGAATATCACAACGGCGGCGATGACAGCCAGCAGGACCCCGGAGCCCACAAGGCGCAGCTTTTCCGTCAGAGACGGTTCCCTGACGGTGGTACGCTCCCTTTGCAGTTGCTGCCTGGTGTCCCTTAGAGCCTCCAGCAGTCTGTTGTTCGTCTCTACGGACTCCTCGGCGATCATCCTGTAGATGACGGCGGAGTCTGTCACGGAGCTCATGTGCTCCCGGTCGTGCCAGTGCTCCTGGGAGACGATATTCCCCTGTGTGTCCTTGACGATGACGGTGGAGTCCTTGATACGTACGGAGTCACGCACGGATGTGGTGAGCAGGACGGAGTCCTTGATACGTACGGAGTCACGCACGGAGAAGCTGTCACGTATGACGACGGAGTCCCGTATGGCGGTCTGCTGCCTCTCCACGGAGCTGGTCGTCCTGCATCCGCACAGCCCAAACAGGGCGAGAAGCGGTAAAGTGATCAACAGTTGTCGCATCTTGTTATCTTGTTAAGTTCCGAAAATTCCGTCATGGCGTTGAAGCACGGGCAGGTCTTGATGTATTCCCATGGGTCGACAATGCCGTTGTGGTTCAGGTCCGGTGAGATGTCCCTGTGTCCCATGATGGTGGCATCCGGATATCTCATCTTCAGCTTCGCCACCCAGTCGTAGAGAGCCATCTTCTGCTGCTCGGTGCGGTTGTCGATTCCCCTCGGGTGCTCCTTGTCGATTCCTCCTATCCACGCCACGTGGATGGAGTGGGCGTTGTAGCCTTTCACCCCGTTGGCGACCTTCTCCTCGTCGAGCAGCTGGTGGACGTTGCCGTCGCAGTCTATCACCCAGTGGTAGCCCGGTGCCGACCATCCCTTTGCCTTGAACTCGTTCAGCAGCGACTTGATGGTCGTTGTCTTCTGGTATGATGCCGTGCAGTGCACGAAGATCCTTGTGATTCTCCTCATTCCTCACCTCCTCTCTTGATATACTCCCCATTCTCGTTGAAGTCCTTGAAGCGCTTGATGAAGCTCTTGGGGAAGATGGGGATGACGGCGTTGGCGTTCTCCATGACGGATATCGCCTCCCTGACGAGCATGTAGACGCACAGGTATGTCCCCATCCAGTCCGTCGCCCCCATGGTGCTTCCGTTGACGGTGAAGTTCGTGAGGATGTTGGCGAGGATGAGCAGGAGGATGTAGACGGCGATCTTCTTCGAGAACTTGGCGAAGAAGCTCTCGCTGGAGGCGTCCTTGTGCACCAGGTGCTTGAGTATGCCCAGGAGAGTGTCGACGGCGACAGCCATCCCTATCCACTTGGCGAACTCCCAGTCCTGGTATACGTACCTCATGATTTCCGCCCCTATGCTCAGCGGCAGGGCGACGACCAGGGAGATGACAGTAACGATTTTCATATCGGGTTGGTTTTCTTTCCGCAAAGATAGGAACACGCATCGGGATATGAAAATACGGCAGGGGACTCCTGCCGTATTACGGGAGGCTCAGGAAATTCCGAGCCATTTCTTGGCGAGGGCGACCGCCGCCTCGCACCATTGGTTGTAGTCTTCGTACTCCTTGGGGTTGTCCTCGTAGTCTCCGTTCCCGGCGTGGCGGTGAATTGCCATCTCCTGGGACACGGAGTAGCGTGAGCGGATGATGGCGTTCGCCACCTCACCGTAGTCGGACGGGTTGTCGCACGGCATCACGGTGCCTCCGTCGGCCTCCGTGCCCGTGTATTTGTAGGCGGTATACGCCTGCTCGTCCTCCTGGTGCTCTTCCGGAAGGTAGTCCTCGACAATCTCCTCATTGAGGTAACCGATGATGTGTGAGCCGTCGTACACCATGTACGTCCGTGGCTCCTTGTAATAAGCAGATTTTTCCATATTATGTGAATTTAACAAAGGTTTGTCCGTTCCTGCCCGTGAACTGCCGGATGACTGTCGGGCATGGAAGGTCCTCGATGGTGAAGTCGTTCACTGCCTGGTCTATCAGTATCTTCGACCCCGTGAAGCTGTAGTACTCCGCGTCGATGAGTGTCGGGTCGCCGCGCTCGTCCTTTTTCTTCTCGAAGACGTACTCCTCCTCGTCGTTGGTGACGAATGTCTTCAGGATCTTCTTGAAACGGATGGCTAGAGCCTTGTTGGGCTTCGACTTCTCGACTGTCTCCGGAGCCCCGTCCGACTTCTCCACCTGCACTAGTATCTTGTCCTTGTCTATCTTGGAGTCCACAATCCTGTAGTCTATCAGCAGGATCTTGACCTTGTTGTCCTCCTCCTTGTTGACGATGGAGGAGAACTTGACCTTCTGGCTGCCGTTCATGTCCGGGAAGGGTGCCCTCACCCTCCTGGACTTGATGATCTTGCCCAATGATTTTTCCATACCTATAGTCTTGAATAAATGTATACTGTTGGCGTGCTTGGCGTACCCGAGGCGGGACGCCTGCCTGATTCTTATATCCTCCTCCCCGTATCCTTTCCTGCGGAGTCTGTGCACCTCACGGCAAAGTTCTTTCTTGTTCTGTTTCCCGAGCATTGTCTGAGAGTGCAGGAAGGTGTAGCCTACCATTCTTATCCCCGCCCATGTAGGGCGGACGTTGTAGTCCGTGTTGAGCCTGCAGAGGAAGTCCCTTGTCAGGTGCATGATGGACAGCTCCTTTGCGATATGCAGCACGGCCTTGTCCTCATGCAGCAGCAGGATATTGTCCACGAAGCGGAAATAGAACGGCAGTCCCTCCCTGGCGTAGCGGTGGAACTTCCCCGCCAGCCATGACGGTCCCCTGCAGAGCTCCCGGAACTCGTCGGGAGTCCTGGCGGTGACGATCTTCGCCTCGACGTACCTCCTTGTCCAGTACGCCAGCTTGTCGGGGTTCTCCGCTATCCGGAAGAAGCGCATCGCCATGCGGTCGAACGGGGCAAGGTATATCTGTCCGAGGATCTGCGACACCTTGATGCCGAGTGGTATCCCGCCGGGATAGCTGTCTATCACTTTGTAGAGGAACCTGCGGAACTTCCCCGGCTTCACGACCCTGTCGACGGTGTCCTTGAGGACCTGATGGCTCATCAGTGGGAAGTAGTGGTGGATGTCCATGGGGATATTGTACATCATCTCCGACTGGGTATGACTGTACAGCTCGTTTCTCAGGAACCTGAGGAACGCATGGGTGCCGAGCCCCGGCTTGACGGCTGGAGCCCTCCACGTAGAGTAGTCATATAGTGACTTCTCGTAAGGGAGTATCGAGGCGCTCTCCGTGACGTGGTCGCCGATCGGAGCCTTCGCCAGTACCCTCACCTTCCTGTTGAAGATGACCTTGGGGGTGTACCCCTCGGGCACCCACGTCTCGTCGGCAATCATCATGACGACATTCTCGAGGTTTCTCTCGAGATCTGCGTCGTACTCCCTTACGTAGCCACGGTTGTGCTTGGAGTCGGAGTAGTTGTCATAGGCTCTTCTGGCGTTGTCCAACGTCTCCATCTCCGCGCTGTCGCTGAGTCTGCGCATGGCGGTGTCCGTAAAAATAAAAGAATAACTGTCGGTGTTTTAGACGGTGTCTTCAGGCGGTGTCTAAAATCGGTGTCTTACAGGTCGGTGTCTTACAGGTCGGTGTCTTACAGGTCGGTGTCTTACAGGTCGGTGTCTCTGGTGTTACTCGGGTGTTCTGCAAATCCTACCCGGCAGGTATGCCGCTCGCCACAGATGGCTACGAGGCTCGCTGTCATCTTTCGATATGTTCGACCTATGGGTCGGGCTCTCCCCCTTGTCTTTTAAGGTCTTGTAGAGGAACGCGCCCAGGTTGGCATTGGCATTCGAGACCGCATTGTTGCCGTTGAGGTACAACGAGCCGGCATTGTCACCATTGTCAGCATTGCCAAGCAAGTAAGCCGCACGGAGCCGCGTGAGGGGGATCTACCCGCAACGTGAGTTGCGGTGCAAAGGTAATACATTTATTCCTATCCAGCAAGTCAAAGAGCGATTTTTTTTATTTTTCCCGTCCCCCACAAGTGAGGGACGGGAGGTGTACCTTGCTCTCTCCGAGAGCCTTATATCCCTAGTCCTCCATGCACCAGATTGGTTCCGTCGTGAACGCCTCTGCCCATTCGCAGAGGAACGCGCCCAGGGCGGCAGTGGCATGCGAGACCGCATAGTCGCCGTCGAGGTACAACGAGCCGGCAGCGTCACCATTGCCAGCATTGCCAAGCAAGTAAGCCGCACGGAGCCCTTCTACAGCTGCAGGGTTGTAGTATCCGTCACCATAGAAGGTGGATGCGGAACCTCCGAGCTCGCTGCCTGGGAAGAACGACAGGTTCTTGAGAGTGTACTCCTTTGGGTACTGCCACCCGGCGGCTTCCGCCACGGGTCCCGTAGCTATCTGCACGTTGCCGGCAACGCTGTCAAGGTTCATCAGACTTCCGTCGATGTCGTTATTGATGAACAGCGACTGTGACTTGTCAGCGTTGCAGCGGAGCAGCATGTTCTCTGAGATAGCACCAAGGTATTTGTAGTCGTTCTTCAGACCGTAGAACGAGGGGATCTGCGAGATAACCTTGGTTAGTCCGTTCTCGGTAATGGATGTTGTATTGATTCCCGTATAGTCACCATTGCTGATGCCGACGTCAAGGCGGATATACGGGTAATATCCGAAGTGCTCGTTCCAGTTATCCGGAAGGTCAATGCCCTGACCCGTCCCGCCCTGACGGAGCCCGTCGTCGTCCAGACTGGCATTGAATGCCGCCTGGATATTACGGTTGCCGAGTATGACACGCTTGAGGGCTGCCGTCACATACTGCATCACACGCTCGTTGGCGAACCACAGCGTCCCGTTTCGGCGTGCCGCCTCACGGAACGTCTTGATGTTGAGGTTCGTCGCCGGCTTGCAGAGCTGGGAGTTGTACTTGTTGTCAAGCGATGCGTCGTTGTTACCGCCACGGTACTGGGCGGTGCCGTTGACGGCGCTCTTCAGGATGTTGTTGGTGCGGTCCATGGCGGCGAAGCCTGCGCATGAGCGGCTGCCGACAGGGATGTAGTAGTTCCAGTAACCGGGACGGGGAGCGCCCAGCGAGAAAGTCTCATAGAGATACGCCTCGTCCTCGTACACCTGGTAGTACATGGGAACGTTCCATCCCCAGTTGTAGTGCCCGGAGGCTCCGGTCAGGTCAGCTGCGGCCCCCGACTCCTTATAGTTGTGGTTCGAGGCTGAGAGCTTCTCCCTGGAGTGGTTGTTCTGCACCAGGTACCCTCCCAGCCCGATGGTGCGGGCGAAGGATCTTCCGAGGTCGAGGTCTCCGACAGCCTTACCGACTGTCGTCGCCATGCCTTTCTGCCAACGCCGTCCGAACCAGGGGACGTTCCCCTTGATGCTGCTGACTGCGATGAGACCGACCTTTCCTGCCTTGGAGTCATATCCCACCAGATGGGTGTTTGCTCCCACGTTCAAGGACTCGTAATCCTTTACTTTCTTCATTAAAATCTGTGTCATATTCTCTTAATTTATATTAAAGTGTTCAAGTCGCATCTTGGACGAATCCGGATATGACATACCACACGCCCTGGATCGCCTTGATGGTCACGAGGTTGTTCGTGTAGACCTCGATTTTCGTCTTGCGCTGCTGGAGGCCCGGCTTGATGACTATCTTCTCTGCGTCGTAGGTCGTCTGGGGGAAGTATATCCCTCCGGAGTGCTGGATGTACAGGGCTCCCGAGTATCTCATGGTCTGGGGGATGATGAACTGCAGCTCGAGACCGTCATAGTCCGTGGGACTGGGGAGCGTCAGCGTAGCAGACGCGCCAGACGTGAAGAATACGTAGCACGTCGACTTGTCCGTCTCCGGGTTGACGGTCATGTTTCCCGTCACGTTGTAGGTCCTGCCGTACGTGGCGGCGGCTTTGATCACCCCTTCGACCGTGACGTTCTCGAAGGTGCCCGTCTTGCAGGTGACGTCGCCGTTCTTCGCCTGGAAGAGGACATTGCCGCCAGCGTCCTTCATCTCTATGGTCTCCACGCCAAGGTTCTTCACCAGCGCGTACTGTGCGAGAAGTATCCTGGTGGCGACGAAGTCAAGCTGTGTGGACAGGCTCCAGTAGCTGCTGCCTCCCGCCGTCCCGGGTTTATTGTTACCGGACTTTGTGTGGGAGACCCTGCAGTCGTAGTAATAGCCGCCGCAGAGGACGATGTCGATGATGCCCTCGTTCCTGCCGCCTGAGCAGAACCCATAGCCGGAGGGGAGGGAGTCCCACTCCTGGGGACCCCTCACCCTCACGCCACGCGGTGCCGGTATCAGCTCTTTCTGTGTCACGAGATTTGTCATACGCTAATCCCTGTGGGCGTGAGTCCTTATCAGTACACCGTCAACCGACACGACGTTGTCGTAGGTGACGGCGGTGATGTCGAAATCCGTGACGACAGTGCCGTCAGACCTCTTGGTGATGACGTAGGAGAAGGAGAATCCCGAGACCTCCTCGCCGTTGTCCCTCCGGTACACCTTCGGGGAGAAGGTCGCCCTCTCTCCCGGTGCGATGGTGTCGCCGAGGATGCTGCACCCGTCGACCACGTAGAGGGGGTCGTGGATGTCCGTGACCTCGAAGGTCTTCTGGTAGGTCTTCCCTGAGTACGTCATCACGCAGCGGAACATCTCCGAGCCGTTGACGGCTGCGTCGAACAGCTTGATGACGTTGCCGCTGATCTCACACACGCCCGTCTGGTTGGTGAGGTTCTGCCACGCGCCGTTGACCAGTCTCTGGAACTGTGCCGTAGCGCCCTGCACCGTGCTTCCAGCCAGCTGCAGGTAGGCGGAGAACTGTACCCAGTCATTGTCCGACGAGAGGACGTTGTCCCCGGACCCGTTCTGTCCGACACAGGACAGGAGCACGTCGTAAGCGTCGCCGACGCTTGACATGATGGGGATGGTCTTCTGGCAGGTGATCTGCATGCCCCTGTAGGATGACACGTAGTAGATGCGCTTGTCAGTCACGTCCGTGCGGGAGGGACCGACGAGGTTCCCCTTGATCCTCAGGGCGGGGAACGTGGCTCCGTTCAGTGTGACCGTCGTCTTCTCGAAGCGGTCCTGGAAGGCAGCCTTGACGTTGCCCTGCGAGTCCAGGATGCCCGCGGCGTCCGTGATATTGTTGTAGTACCACTGCTGACCCTCCGTCTCCGGGACGATGATCCTGCCGAGCTTGCTGGAGTAAGCCTGCGGGAAGAGGACTGCCGGGTACTGTGAGAAGTCGGTCTCCTTCACGGCGAAGGTCGTGGGGTCGTAGTACTGCTGCAGACCGTGACCGTCGGCTATCTGCAAGCCCATGTCCGGGGTGACGGTGTCACCGTCCTCGTACGCGTACAGGTTTTTGATTGCGTAGATATCCATAATTCTTATTTTAATAGGTTTTTGACGAATTCCTTTGCCTCCTGGACGGAGACCTCACGGGCCTCCCTCCTGATATTGCCGGGAGCGTACTCCACGTCACTGTCGTTGACGAGGTACCCCTTTTCCTCGCTGCCGTTGCGGAACGAGGTCACTCCGAGGGTTCTGGCGTTGTCCGCCGATATGATATAGTATTTCGTTGTCATAGTCTACTCCTCCTCTTTCTCTGTTGTCGGGAACTGGGCGACGAGGAGGGCTCCGTCGTCGTCAGCCAGGGCGTACCCGTCGTCGTCCGTAATGGGTATGAAGCAAGTGAGCTCCCTGACGAGGACTCCGTACACCGGATCCCCGTCCTGCAGGTCCCTCCTGCGGATGATAACGTCCGGACCGTATCCGACGCTCTCCATCTCCCCGCCGCCTACGGCGAAGAATATCTCCATGTCGAAGTATCCCGCCGGGTCCTTGATGTCTCCGGAGAAGCGGTTGGTGACCTTCGCCTCCAGCGCCACCGTCTCCGTGTCGCTGAAGACGTACTTACCTGTCACCGGGTTGATGTCCTCGAGGTACTGTCCGTACCAGCGGCGCAGCCTTGTGGTGAAGGACTGCTTGTTGCCTGGCTTTCCGTAGGCGTACGCCTCCACTTTCAGCAGCACGTCCTGTATGAAGTCCTGGTCGACGATGACCTGCTTCGTGTCAGCGCCGCTGACATACCACAGCCGGCTGGTGAAGTCGTTGGACCACTCCTCCTCTTCCTCGTCCCACCAGAACCACCTGTACGTGCCCTCGCTGTCGGGGACGGTCTCGTTGCCGTTGCGCAGCTGCACGGGGATTCCGAAATGACCCCACCTCTTCCACGGGACGAGGTTGACCTTCGAGGTGAAGCCTCCGTGGTCAAGCGTGACGTTGCTGGTGGCCTGTGCCTCGGTGGTGAGGTCCTCTGACCATTTGAAGTGCTGCACCTCCTGGCGGCGGGTGTCCGTGAAGTCCGCGGAGAACGTGACGTGCACGATCGTCCCCGTGGCGACGTTCGTCCTGATCGTGGCGGCGAACGTGGCGGGATCCCACGTCACGGGAATGTTGGTCTTGACACCGCCCGTGTCGGCGACGGCTGTCCATGACACGTTCCTCATCTGGGATGTGTAGTCCCCGGACGGTATCGTCCCCTCGGGGTCCGTCACCAGCAGCTGCGGCTGCAGGACGTAGGGTGTCAGCGTGCGGTCGGGGCTGAACGTGCCCGTCTCGCCGTCGTACTTCTGTATGGCGCTGCCGCCCAGCTCCCTCATCTGGAAGATGTACGACAACGGGGTATGGACTACCCTTCCTCCTTTTTTCCTTATCTTAGTCATGTCGTTGTTGTATATGTTTCTGATAACTCTGTCTCTCCTATGACGACGGAGCAGCGGAAGGCTACCTGTGAGCCGCCCTCCCACTGTCCGGAGACGTCGGTGTCCGACGACACGGGCAGCCGGAGCCCCGTGCTTCCCTTGGGATGGCGCAGGTTCCACGCCTCGTCTCCAGCCGTGTCCTCGCTCTCCCTGGTCCACTGGATGTTCTCCCTGCCTATCTCCTCCTCCAGTATGCGCATCTCGGCGTTGTAGAGGACTGCCACCAGCTCCGTGCTCCATATGGTGCCCCCGCGGAAGGTGTCGCCTGCCGTGGAGATGATGTCGAGCGTCATGTTGGCTCCTCCGAGAAGGCATACCCAGTCGGGGTTGTTGAAGCGGGGCTCACGGCCGACGGAGGGAGCGGACACCGCCGCCCTGAAATAGCAGCCGCCGTGCCACACATGGTCCGTGACATAGCGCTGCTCCGTCTCGTCGAACCCGTGGATGTACCGCCTCGTACTGTCCCACAGCCCGCAGTCCCTTGCGGTGTACTGCGGGTTCCCCTGATAGTCCAGCTGGATGATGTCCTGCACGATGAGACCCCGGGCGTAGAGGTACGGGTGGTTCCTGTTGACCGGGAGGTCGCGCAGGAAAGGAAGGTCTGGCGGCAGACCGAGGAAGGCGGAGTAGTTCGTCTGGTCGATGATGGGTTTCGTGACCCCCTGCAGGAACAGCCACCTGCCGTCCGTGCTGGAGACGAACATCACCGCCTGCCGTGTCTCGTCGGCGGGGTTGCCCCAGCGTATGGCCTTTGCTGACGGCTCCGGAGGATAGTTCACGCCTCCCGGAACGTCCTCCCCCTCATAGAGGGAGACCATGAGGACGTTGTTCTCCACGTCGACGGAGTTCACCCGTGCCCAGCTTGTCTTGTACGTCCTGGCACGGTCGAGGTTGTTCATCACTATCCTCAGGCAGTCGTACGCGTGGAAGGTGACCCGGTCGTCGTCATAGAGCTTGCGCATGGTGAGCCTCCACTCGTCCGGCGTGACCTGCTCCACCTCCTCGATGATGGCGTTGTCGGTGAAGAAGGTGTCGCCCTCCAGCACGTTCTGGTGGTTGAAGACTATCTCGTTGAAAATTGCGGAGCCCTCGACGAGGAGACGACCGCAGGTGATGCTTCCGTCAGGATTGAGGCGTATCTCGCCCGCCTCTCCTATGACGGCTCCCGCCAGCAGCCTGAGGAGGAAACTTGTGGAGTCCTCCCTCTCTTTCGACAGGAAGGGAGAGTCGTCGCCCGTCAGGTAGTCCAGGATCATGATCATGGCGCTGCCTATGCGGGTGGCGGTGTTGGCGTGCGTCATCCGCTCGTCACGGATGCGCTCCAGGAACTGTCTTATGGTGTCCTTCTCTGTCGGCATGTTGCGAATTTCCGAAAAATATGCTGAATATGAAAATACTACCAGCGGCTCATCGTCCCCGTGACGACGGTGCCCTTGCTGCCCTTCACCTCGACGTTGCCGAAGACCGCCTCCACGACGTTCGAGAGCGTTCCCATGTACTGCTCGCCGTAGAGGGCTGTCTCCACCTCCGTAAGCACGGAGATGCTGCTGTCGTAGCGGGGGTAGAACCAGTCCCTGCGCTGGCGCGGCTTGCCCATCCTGTGCTCCTTGCGGTACCGCTTGTCAAGGAAACGCAGCCCGTTCTCGTCGTCCTTTCCGCTGTTTCCCCTGCGGTAGCCGTTGCCGACCCCCCGGGCGACATAGATACCGTACAGCATGAACTCATGGAGGATCTCTATCTGTCCCCCCGTGTCACGGACTCCGCCGCTGATGGTGTTGTGGAGCCGCATGGTGTCCACGATCGCCAGCCGGCGGATGTTCTCCTGCCAGATGGTGACCATCATTCTCGTCCACTCCTGCTCCCAGCGGCGCACGTCCTCCTCGGTGACGGGTCGTCTAATCTCCCTCCCACTCATTCTTGTCGTATTCAAGGTTAACGGGCTCCGAGACGTACAGGGTGAAGTGCAGCCCCGTCATCCCGGAGAGGTAGTACCTGCCTATCTCCTGGTTCGGGATCGCCTGCGTGTCGAAGTACGTGCCCTTGTCACGGTACAGGTACTTGTCACGGACGATGCGCTTGACAAGCTGCAGGAACAGCTCACGGCAGAGGTCCAGCTTCTGCTGTCGGTCCTCCATGTTGTCGTGCTCGTAGCCGGCGAGGATGAAGACGGTGTACGCCCTTCTCTTGAGGAAGTTGAAGGCTCCGTCCTGTGACGAGAGGTTGCCCGTGTTGGTGTCGCTCACGGCGATGAACCTGTCGTAGTCACGGTAGTGCTCGAAGAGCCCCTCGAGGTTGTTGGAGTTGGAGATGACCACTGTGTGGAATCCCTCCCTGGCGGCCAGCTTGTTCCTGTCCGCCATCTCCCTGAAGTAATTGATTGCGTCAAACATTCCTTGTGCTGTTTTTGGTTTTCAGTTCCTCGGACTCGCGTGCCAGCGCGTCAAGCTCGAAGAGCGCCGACCAGGTGTCCGTGTTGAGTATAGCGTCATTCTTTGTGATATCGCCCTTGGTGAGCAGGCGTATCTGTGCCGTCATCATCTCCTTCTGGTCCATACGGCTCCCTGTCGACTGTCCCTCACGGACGGGCTTGAGGAAGTGAGGAAACTCACGAGCGAAACGGCTCTTCACCGCTGAGTACCAGAGGAATACGGAGCTTGTCTCGTAGTCCTCAGCATCAAGCGTGTCCCCCTCTGGCACCTGATAGAGGATCTCAGCCATCAGCCTCAGGAGCCTTGCCTCCCTCGAGGAGAGGAACGCCTGGTAGTAGTTCTCCAGCATGAGGTACTTCCCGAACGGCATGTCACGCAGCCACATGTTGCAGGCTTTGTGCCTCCCGATGCGGTCGATGCGGTCCGTCATCTCCTCCGGGCGGCACGTCCAGTCCAGCGTGGCGATGACGGAGGGGAGCAGCGACGGGGACAGCAGGAAGGGCTTGCCCGACCGTACGCAGAGCCATCCCGACTCCGTCTTGCGCTCGACGAGGAACCCTCCGAAATAAAGGAGGGCGGCTGCCTTGACCGCGTCCGTACCCCTGCCCCCCAGCGTATGGTGGAGCAGGAGGACGTGGCGGAGGTCGTCCTGCGACAGTCCCTGCCATCCCGTGGGAAGGTTCAGTGACACCTTCCTACATAAAGAAGAAGGACGAATCCTCCCCTGTGTTCTTGACTCCCTCATGGTGCCGTGCCTGGTATATCTTGGAGTTCTTGTATGTCTCTATCTCGTCGGCGTGGTCCTCGATGTAGCGCAGCAGCTGGTCGAACATGCCGCGTTGCGGAGGCGTGTGCGTCTCAGCGTCGGATATCAGCCGTCCCATCAGCCTGACCACGAGACCGGCGACGCAAAGGTGATGACCGTCGAGCGTCCCGTGACGCTCAAGGTCGATAAGGTGGTCCATCAGCTCGTCGCCTGTCTCCCTGCGCAGCAGCCTGTCCGCGTCAACCGCCTGTGCGGAAGCCCACAGCCACCTGTCTGCGGAGTACTCCAGCGTGGTGAGCTCCCTCATGTGGCTGATCCGCCAGAACAGGGTGTCGATGACCCTGTGCGACAGGGGGCTGTCCCCCCACCCCTCTATGCCGACCAGCTTGTCCGTGAGGCTCTCACGCAGCTCGTACTCCTTCAGCCGCACCTCAGCCAGCAGGCTGTCCACACGGGACTTGCTGGCGGGTGCCGTGGACTCCGTCGACACGACCCCGAACCCTGTGGCTGTTACGACAAGGTCAAGGCTGCGTGCCGTCTGTGCGAAAGCCGTGTTGGCGACGAGGTCGGAGATGATTCCCCTCGTCTCCTGGTCTTCCTCGGCCCGGCTGACGAGCCCTGCCCCTATCATCTCCCTCACTATCGAGGAGTAAGCCCTCCGCATGGGCTCCACCATGCGGCTGTACACGCTGGTGTCGTTGGCGGGTGTCTTGGCGGCAGGGACGTATTTCTCGAACACCTCCTTGGTTATTTCCTGCGTTACGCTCATAGGTTACCTCCTTCCTTTGACTGTTGGTTGTTTGTGCTGCCCTCCACGGCGTCGGTCTTCTTGTCAAGCGTGGTGAGCAGTATGAGCGGGACGACGGGCTCGACCCTGTCCTCCCATCCGTTGAAGTAGATGATCGTGTTGTGGACGGTCATCATTATGTCGTGCGGCAGCGTCTCCAGCGACTGCTTCATCGTGAAGAGCTCCCGCTTGTCGGAGCCTGAGTTGTTCATCTGCGCCTTTCCGGGGACGGCACCCGCCAGGTTGGGGTGCACGTTGTCGTCGTAGCAGAGGACGTTCGACGCCTCCGCCACGTCGTCGTTGTACTCGGACCCCGCCTTGGACGTGTCCACCACGTTCACCTTCAGGAAGTGGCGCTCCTTGCCGTCTATCAGGGACTGGAACTCGCTCCACAGCAGCTTGTCGGAGTTCTCGGATCCGGAGAGGTACTTCTTGAGCTCCTTGATGAACTCGTCCTTCATTTTCTCGAACTCCACCGTGCCGATGGTGATGCCCTTGGCGCGTGCCCTGTCCTCCCAGAACTGGGTGTTGATCTCCACGTGGTAGCGGATGGACTGACCGTTCCTGATCTTCGCCCTCTTGGCCTCCGTCAGCAGGCGGTAGATGTCATACCAGCCGTCACGGAAAGCCGCCGAGTAGGCGGGAACGGGATAGTACCTGCTGCCGACGGTGGGGATGCGGCACACGATGGCGTACTTGTGGCATGTGGCGGGCGCTGCCTTGAAGTATCCCAGCTCGTCCTTCCTCTTGCCTGTGCGGGCGAGGAGGTCGCCGTACGGATCCTGCTCGTCCAGCAGTGGTATGACCTCGGCGTGGCTGGGTGAGTTGTTGTCCTCCCAGTCCGCGAATATGACGTTGCTTACCCTGCCGTTCTCGGCTTTCTCGAAGCGGCAGTGGCACGCCTCCTTGTGCACGACCTTGACGATGCGCCTGTTGTCACGGGAGAGAATGAGCACCGCCACGG
>Ga0310691_10002872_pt1 | contig 21767 bp, 16 predicted proteins | sample 176DNAGHGlowgp2_FD_203887 | JGI IMG/M metagenome (GOLD analysis project Ga0310691, IMG submission 203887) | Sheep rumen microbial communities from Palmerston North, Manawatu-Wanganui, New Zealand - 1766 DNA GHGlow gp2 (v2) (version 2) | ecosystem: Host-associated > Mammals > Digestive system >...
AGTGGTGATGCATCACGCGTCATTGAACGAACAGAGGGCCAGCGTGTTGCCTCTTCAGATGCGATCATTAACAATCATGTTCCTAACGCCGTAAGTATAGACACGAACAAGCCTGTAGGTGAAATCCCCATTCATGGTGGTATGTCGTCTTCGGGCGCACGTACATATGAAATACCCATTAAGACCTCCGGGGGAATGCATGGTTTCACCCCTCAAATCTCTCTCTCATATAATAGCCAAAGTCCGAACTCTATCGCAGGTGTTGGTTGGTCTGTTGGGGGATTGTCGTGTATCATGCGTGGATCCAAGACTCTTTATTATGATGGCAAGACCGAAGGAATAAAAATGGATAATACCGATGCCTTCTATTTGGACGGTATGCGACTGATACAGATTTCAACGGGAAATGGTGTTATTACATATGAAACTGAACTAAATAATATCATGGCGAAGGCATATGGAACAACGGATGCCATCTACTATTTTGAAGTTTTCTACCCTGATGGTCGCAAGTGCATATATGGAAGAACCGCTGACACCGAGAATAGATTGGAATATCCCTTGATGTCGAATAGCGATTTGCATGGAAACGCCATCAATTATGTCTATACGTTTCATAATAATCACTACAACATATTCCATATAGACTATAATGGATACCAGATACTCTTTGGATATGATGACTACAGGCCCGATACAATCCGTGCCTATCGTGCAGGACTCGACATAGCCGAAAATCGTCGACTAACCCATGTCACGTGTAAATCCGGTACACATATACAGCGTCAATACTCATTGGAATATTCTGTGCAGAATCATCTTTCACTTTTGACAAAGGTTGATTACACAGAAGAGAATGCATCTCTTAATCCACTTCGTTTTTATTATGGCGAGGATTTAGCCTTAACAAGCTATTCGCAAGCCAATACAACCATCTTTGACAATTACTATTCAATTAGTGACCCGACGCAATTCATCGCTATCCAAGGAAAGTTTGACTACCACAACAATGATGACGGCATCATTATTTATCCCAATAGGGATCCGTATTGGCGAGAATACCGATCGACTTCTCAGAACTATTTTCAAAACTTATATGATCCGACCAACCACATCTTTGTGTATGGCGGTATCGGTGGCGCGACAACAGCAACGACTTCATCATTAACACTTGGTGAGGGATTCGTTGATGTTGTCTGTGCCGATGTTGAGGGCGCGGGTTACGATCAGGTCATCAAAATCAACAATCGTGTTGTTAATGGTCAGGATCAGGTGGATTTTCACGTTTACCGCACAAATCAGTCTGGAATCCTATATAAAGACTACACAAGATCCTTTTCTTTTACTTCAATATTTACGGACCAGGGTGGTCACCAGAGCATACATCCCAAAAAATTCTTAGCAGGTGACTTTAATGGTGATGGTAGGATGGAGATCCTTGCAGTAGCTTCGCATCACCCTCTAAACAATGATAATCGTGCCACTCAGTGTTGTCTGATAGATATTCATAACAATCAGATACTGTTTCAAAGCACTCCGTTCACGTTTGCAAGAGTGTATTGGGGTACAGAACAACCTAACGCGGAAACAGCAGAAAAGAAGTCCAATAAATTGGTGGCAATGGATTATGATGGAGATGGAAAAACAGATTTCTGTCATATCGCACCAGCCAAGACGGAGATATATTCTTTTGAACCTTCTGCCAACGGATTAGTTTTGCGGAAAAAGGCTGAATATACAGGAGTCACTCAAATGCTGATTTACTTCCGGCGGATTATGCCTTGTGACTTTAATGGGGATGGATTATGTGATCTTTTAGTATCACCTCCTACAACAAATGGCACCTCATGGAAAATACATCTCTCGAAAGGCAACGGACAATTTGTTGCCAATGATTTTACCGGTCCTTCTATGGCATCCAACGCACATGCATTTGTCCGAGACGTGAATGGCGACGGCTTGGATGATATCATTTCTTTCAATAACAATTCTTTTACCGCCTATTTGACGTATGACAACAAAGTAGGTAACGGGATTCTTTCAACATCATATCCCACTGGAAATTCGCTCCTTATTCCCATTGACATTCTTAGCCATGGGAACACAACGCAATTGCTAAGCATCAAGAATAACGTAGCAACCAGGTATTCCTTCCCCCGTAATGACTCGAAAGAAGCGATGATGACAGGTATGGCAAACAGTCATGGCGTAGTAGAGAAGAATGCATATACCCTTCTTAATGAAACAGATGACCTAATAGGTTCCCAATACCCTGCCACATTCCCATATACGACCACAAGATCTTTCCTCCCTGTGTGCAGACGCTCTGAGACGTTCCTTAACGGCGATATGACAAAGTGGGAATACCAAAGATATACAGATGCTATCTGCCATTTGCAGGGACAGGGTTTCCGCTGTTTTTACAAATTGCAGGAAACCCGCTCAGATGGGGCGAGTGTCACAAGGACTTTTGCTCCTGACAAATACGGAGCAATGGTCAAGGAAGAAACCTTCCTTGGGGATGATATTCTGAATAGAGAGTTCACTTATACTTCAACCGTTCAGAGTGACAAAAGAGCTGTCATTGCGTTGTCGCAGAAAACAGAAGAAAACTATCTCACAGGCGTTTCCTCCACGTCATCTTATACCAATAACACCTACGGACATCCTCTAACAGAATCCACGAATTATTCTGATGGAATATCTAAACAGATATCATATTCTTATTCCAGTAACCCGACTGTGGGGGATGGATATTATATAGGATATCTCACCAACCAAACAGTAACAACGACAAGAAATGGTTATACCTCCACGGATAGGACGCAAATCACATCGCATAACAAGTGTCAGCCCTTGGAGAAGATAACATATAAGAATAATCTGTTAACCCTGCAACAACAGATGACGTATGATACCCATGGGAATCTGATATCGGAAACAATGCGTAAATACAGTTCCAACAACAGCTTAACGACCTCTTATCTGTATGATGCCAAGGGCCGATTGACCCAGAAGACAGATCCCATGGGACTCGTCAGCCAAATTGCATATAACGATTTAGGGCGGGTGGCAACGACAACCGACATCAGAGGGGAGGAAACGCATTACACATACGACAGTTTCGGACGAGAGATCAGTGCATTACTTCCAGATACCACTGTTCGAAGCACCTCCCGCACATGGACTTTCGAAGGAACTAACGGCCTCTTTGCAATCACGCAGATGCAAACAAACAAGCCAACGACGAAGACGATATATGATGCCCTCGGACGGGAAGTTCGGAAAAGCGACTTGCGCTTTGATAGCATATATCGTAATATAGACAGACTTTACAATGATAAAGGACTGCTGTTCAAAGTGTCGCGACCTAAAAGAGGCGGTAATCCTTCTCTATGGAATGTATATAACTACGACAATCATAACAGAATAGCCTCCATCGTGGAAGCATCCGGACGTGCGACGACATATAGCTATGATGATTTGTGCATCACAACCACAGAAAACGGTATAGCCACGACTCGTACCTATGATTCGTTAGGCGACCTTGTGGAAGTGACGGATCCTGCTGGGACTATCAGCTATAACCTGGATGCGAACGGCAACCCCTTGTCTATTAATGCACCTGGCAATGTTACGACAACGTTCACTTACGACACCTACGGACGGAAAACATCCATCTCAGACCCGAGTGCCGGGACTATTTCCTACACTTATGGTGATGATGGTAATATAAGCCAAGAAACCGATGCAATGGCCATCGTCACATCATATACTTATGACAGCTATGGACGTTTGACGGAGAAAATCTGTCCCGAATTCACGACTGATTATACCTACAATCAGTACAGTGAGCTAACATCCATTGAATCCTCAAACAACACGGAAAAAGAATTTGTTCGTGATTGTCATGGGCGTATTTGTGAAGAGTATGAAAGCGTAGACGGGAAATGGCTCCTAAAAAAATACTGTTATTCTCTTGGTAAATTAGACTCCATCCAATATCAGGCTAACTCAGGCCTGCAAGCATCTGAGCACTATGAGTATTCCAATGGACACATGGCTAAAGGCACGTTAAATGGAGTGGTTACAATTTATCAGCTGAATGCTGAGAACGAACAAGGATTACCTGTTGCCACCCAAACAGGCATCTATAGCCACGAACACACCTATAACACGATGGGAGCACTTACCGCACAGTGCGTAAGACGACCTGCTGGCCTTTCGACAGATGATATCATTCAAAATTTCTCCTATAATATAGATTCACAAACCGGGAATATGATTTCCAGAAGAGATTGGAGAAGGAACGACGCAGAATATTTTTATTATGATGCGCTCAACCGTCTAACGGTATATGATAATGATACGACTACATATGACCTCAAAGGCAATATCCTGCGCCAGAGTAATGTCGGGACATTTGAATATAATACGCCTCAAAAAACATACGCCATCTCGGATATGTCGCTGAATAGTAGCATCGCCTCAACAAATTTGTTGACATTCAGCTACACCTCATTCCGACGGCCATCTGTCATTTTTAAGGGAGCCGACACAAGATTCCTTTTTACGTATGACTCGGAAGGGGATAGGAAAGTAATGAAAGAGACCATGGGATATGGGCATCGTCCTTCAACGGCATTCCACTATTATCTCGGTGATTGCTATGAATACCATACGTCATTCTTTATTATACAACCTCACAAAGAGTTCCTTTATCTTTTGGGTGATTATTATTCTGCTCCTGCTGTAATTGTTAGAGAGAATAATAACAATACCCTTTATTATATTCTTCGTGATAATTTGGGCTCTATCACCCACGTCTTGGATGAGAATGGAAATGTGCAAAAGGAACTGAGTTATGATGCGTGGGGACGACTGAGAGACCCGCTAACGCACGAGGTGTTTACGCATAATAGCCAGCAAAGTAACATCTTGGGGCGCGGCTTCTGTAGTCATGAACACCTCACATCTCTCAATCTCATCAATATGAATGCCCGTATGTACGACCCGGCTATTGGTCGGTTCATATCTCCAGACCCCTATGTGCAAGCTCCGGATAACACTCAGAGCTTCAATCGTTACAGCTATTGCCTTAACAATCCATTAAAATATACAGATAAAAGCGGAGAATTATTTATAATTGACGACTGGTTATGGGGTGGACTGAAAGGACTTTTCAATGGTGGAAATTTCTGGGAGTCTGCAGTTCGAAGTGCGAAAAATTCTGCACGGATATGGCGCGGGCTTTTTACCCTCAACCACAGAAAGAACTTCGGAAAAAAACTTGGAGAGTTCTTTTCAAGATTCACTTGGCAATTGCCACAAACAGTTGTGGGCTTCAGCTATGCTCAGCTTATAAATGCTTTTTACCAAATAGATAATATTGATTACATGGATGGAGCTGCAGTCATCGCGTCAGATAGATTCAATACGGGCGCAGTTACATTGGGGAACTTCATATTTGGTGGTTCTGATATACGAGGCTCATTAGCTAATGATACTTTCAAACATGAATATGGTCATTATCTGCAAAGTCAAGATTTTGGATGGGCTTATTTGTTCTGTGTTGGCATACCCAGTCTGAAAAGTGCAAAGAACAATGATGGCAAGATTTATGAGAATGCACACAAGAACCAACCACATGAAGTGAACGCCAATATAAGAGCTAATGAGTATTTTAATAAGTACTATGAAGATGTCCCTGCATGGAATACAAAATCGTACCCTCTAGAATCAGAATTAGGTTCCGATGTAACCCCCAAATGGTGGCAATATCCAGTCGGCTACTTAGCTGGACATGTGGCTTCACCATTATCCGCAATCTTTAATACGTTTACACCCTTAATTGGAGCATTCTTCTAAAAAATCCACACCTATGAAAAAGTTCGCATTCCACCTTTCACTCTTGTTTTTACTATTGGGGTTGACACAGTGCAAGGAATATGTGTATGAGCCACCAATTATCACAACCGTTATAAACAATAGTGACTTGAACCTTTTTATGATAATGGTTGACGGGGATAATCCAGACACCATCAATCTCAATGATCGGTTAGTAACGGACTTTATCTATGATTATACCCCACCTAAGACAAAAGGTTACTTTGACTACTCAGATTTAACACGTGACGAATACATAGCGCAGCATCCCATTCAGCAAATCTTCATTGGTGATGCTCAAAAGTTGGAAGCTGCCAAATGGAAGATAAGACCCGAGTTCATCCTTAGGCACTTTGAAGCAGACCGCAGATGGTACGAGGAGCATAACTGGACCATTACATATCCGTAAAACATGAATATAACAGAAGCCTTAAGAACCCTTTTAGAGGATATAATCGTTATGAGTCCATAAAAATACATGAAGTTTTGGGCTGTTCAAAGAAATGGAGTATCTTTGCGCTTATATAAACCATATCAGCATACAAATATCATTACATATCATGGAAGAGAACCTGGCCATACAACTCTTTGAAGGTAAAAAAGTTCGCATCGCATGGGATGCCGAGCAGGAGAAGTACTATTTTGCTGTTGCGGACATAGTACAGGTGCTAACAGACACCGTGAATCCACGCGATTACATCAAGAAGATGTTGCGACGTGACCTAGAGTTAAAATCCAAGTGGGGGACAATTTGTCCCCCTGTTGAAATGTTGGCACCAGATGGTAAACGAAGGAAAACACAAGCCGCTGATTTGCAAGGTATATTCCGCATCATCGAGTCCATTCCTTCTAAGAAAGCAGAGCCTGTACGTCAGTGGCTAGCTGAAGTGGGTGCTCAACGTATCGATCAGATGATTGACCCTGAACTGACCTTCCAGATGGCAGTTGAAGACTACCGCCGTCAGGGTTATAGCGACCGATGGATCAACGAGCGTATGCGCTCTATTGAGATGCGGAAGGAGTTGACCGACGAATGGCATCGCTCAGGCATCCATGAGCCCAAAGATTTTGCTATCCTGACGAATGTACTCACAAAGGCGTGGAGTGGCATGACCACAGGTGAATACAAACGCTACAAGGGCCTGACAAAAGAGAATCTACGCGATAACATGACAAATATTGAACTTGCCCTTAATACACTTGCGGAGGTGGCAACCACTGAATACTCACGCCAATCGAACCCGCAGACGATGGCTGAGAATCAACGAATTGCCCAAGAGGGGGGAGAAGTGGCACGCGACGCCCGTCAGACCATGGAGCGCCGTCTTGGTCGTTCCGTGGTTTCATCTGAGCGTGCTTCTGATTACATCAAGCCCATCGAAAAACAGGATGATGAGGCTCTTCCCTTTTCAGGCGATAAATAACCCCAAACAAAGCAAAGGATAGAAATCCCAAACGAATCCCTTATATCCCAAAGATTACGGCGTAACTTTTGTTAATGCACAGGACCAATTGGACATGCTAAAAGCACGAAACACTCTGCCATACTTCTATATATTCCTCCATTTCTAATAGCAATTAAATATGAAAGTACAAAAAGGCAGTTTAATAGTTTTATTCTTGTCAATCTTTATGTTCATCCGATGTGACCATTTCCCGTTGGTCGAGCATATTGGTGGTTATGATTTCATTACCTTCAGGAATAATAGTGATGATTCATTGTCTCTGTACATTAACTATGATTACCCTGATACTGTTTTAAGAAAATATCTTGATGTGGGTTGTGGGATTCCTCACCAAGAAACAAATGTGAGTGCTTATGCTAATCGTGAACACTTATTTAAGAATCATCTGGTAGTCCAGATTTTCGTTTATAAGACCAACGATGTGAAGGATTTTTATAAGACCCATGATTATAATGAGCCTCTTGGTGGGCATCATCTTGAACTTAAACGCTATGAGCTGACCCGTGAGTGGCTGGAGGAGCATAACTGGATTATTGATTATCCATAAAAACATCAATATGAAGAAACAGATTATTTGTATTCTCTTAGCGCTGGCAGCAAGTGCTGCCAGCGCTCAAGACAACAGCGCATCTATCAACTATGCACATCATGTAGTAAAGGCCAGCATCGGTCCGTCGCTGACATACACCAAGATGTTTATCCCGATATTGGTTCCTTTTATGAAGACTTTAGTCCATGGTGGGAATTATCGGATGTATAATCTCGGTGGGGTTGATGCTACAGTGTCCTATCAATACTTCTTGCGCTTTGGGCTTGGCATCGGCGTTGACTACACCTTCAGCCGCACTTGGATGGCCAAGGATTTCGGTCATTTTAGCCAGCATTATATCGGCCCCGAAGTGGTGTATGCCTATCGTGGATGGAAACACTGGGGCGTAGAGGCTGCCGTCGGCGTAGGGTATATCCGCTTCAAAGATAATGTCCTTATCGGATACCAAGAGGAGTGGATGCCGGCCCCCATCCCTTATCCGGAGGGGAGTCAGGTCACGACTCAGAATGCTCTTGGTGTCATGGCACGTATAGGAACAGAGTACCGCTTCAATAAGCATTGGGCCATAGGTCTGGATGTCCACTTCTACAGGACCTCCTTCCGCTCCGACATTGACGTATGGCTTCCTGCGTATTATGAAAATGGCTTCTCGCGTGTCAATGCCCAACTCTGTGCCCACTATATCTTCAAATAGCAGACGATAATCACGTTATGAGTCCATAAAAATACATGAAGTTTTGGGCGGTTCAAAGAAATGGAGTACCTTTGCGCCCAGATTGAGCAACCGCAGCTTTCTTGATATCTTCTCGAACGGCTAATTCAATAAGATCATTCTCAGAAAGACGGCTGCCGGCTCACGCATCCTTACGGAAGCGTGGGCTTTGGCAGTTATAACAGACTGAGAATTGGCTTTAGCCGGCCAGAGAAGATTTTTGTTATTAACTCTCCAAAATACAGCCCCACGCTCTCCGTTTTTTCTCCATCATCCATTTTGTATCACTTTTAATTCATAGGATTATGAATGTCAACGGAGAAGACCCGGGAGAACTGGGAGGACTCGGCGATGTGCTGCCCGCCGAGGTCCTGAAGAAACTGAATGAGTTGTTGGAACGCCTGCACCAGGCAGAGCATCCCAACCATGGCGGCAACATCATTAACATCTATGCGTCGGGTAGCCAGCATGTGGATAGGGTGGAGAACCAGTATATAGACTCACCCCCCCGCCCCCTCTCTTTCAAAGAGGGGGAGGTTAGGGATGGGAGAACAGAGGGGAATGCTATGCCCGAAGCGCTGAGCACGGAGGCGGCGATGGAGCTATGGCAGAAAGTCCTGGAGGCGGGATATGTGGATGACCGCTATCAGCCGGCCATCTCACGAACGCAGTCTGCCATCTTGGCCGATGAGATGGCCGTGCGGCTGAACATCAAAGATAAATGGAAGGCTTTTGAGACGCTGTGGAACCGGCGTAATATGTACCGCGACTACCACGATGCCCTTGACCAGCGACAGTCTCTGCAATTCCGCGATACACTGAGAGCCTTGTTCCGATAGAAACATCTAACGGGATCACAAGGTACATTATACCCCCTACATATACGTGCATTGTAGGGGGTATATTATTGTGGCTTGTCATACCTTTGCGGCGATTCGTTAACCCTCAAACAAGAAAGACAGAAATGAAAGCAACGAAAGAAAGTAGCAAAGAAAGAAAAGAAAGCAAAGAAAGTAAGAAGGCTGTTGTTGTTGCTGAGGCCTTAAAAACAACAACAACCAACGCGGGCGCGCGCGAGTACCCTGTGGACCAGCCCCTGGAGGTGGTCACGGAGGCGGACCTGCAGTATTTCGTGGAGGTCTTCAACGGGGAGATGTGCCGCATGCAGGCCGTCATCCCCGCTATCGACACGCTCGACAGCGTATGCCGCCACCAGCTGAGGGCGCTGCTGCGCAAATACCCCATGGCGAAGCTGGAGAAGATGGCGACGATGGCGGCCGAGAGCGACTTTCTCAACGGCGGCGGGCAGCGCGGCTTCAAGGCGGATCTGGAGTGGCTGACGCGCGAGGCGAACTTCCTGAAGGTCGTCAACGGCAAGTACAGCAACATCCCCGCACACCGCCGGTGGCGCGACCCTGCCATCGTGCGTGCCGAGGCGGAGGCACAGCGCCGCGAGCTCGTGCGCAAGGTGGAACAGGAGATACACGAGGAGAGGGAGCGTGCATACCAGGAACGGAGCCAGAAGGCCGCAACCGTAGAACAGATACGTGCCATTCTGGGGGACCACTGCGTTATATAAAAATGAAAAGTGAAAAATGAGAAGTGAAAAATATCTGGAAGAGGTGCCGGTGAAAGCCTATGGAAAGGGGGAACTGGCTGAGATGTATTACCCTGACAGCAGCCCGTCATGGGCGCTGCGACTGTTCAACGCCGACCTGCGTCGTATGCCGGGCCTCACGGACACGCTGCGCTCCCGCGGCTGGCGACCCTCCGCCCGTCTGCTCCGCACGGACTGGGTGCGCATCATCTTCGAGGCCATAGGGCCGCCGTAAGCCCCTCCCCCCCCGTCCCCTCCCCCGTAGGGCGGGGGGATAATTATCTGACGGAACAGGTGATTATCTGACGGATCAGGTAGTGAACATGCGGAGCGAGGAAAGGGAGGTGGTACCTTTGCACTCGCAAACGGGACACCGGTGGGTGCCCATCCGGGAGCCGGAAGAAGCAAGACACCCAACCATAAGATGCAGCATCTTACGCGCATAGGATTACTAATCTTAGCACCACAAGATGACTAATCTTAACCCCATAAGATTGCTATTCTTCCCGCTACCGCCTACGGCATCCCTGAGAACCCGTTGCACCGCCTGCGCAGGCATGAGTTCATCCACACATTATCATTCACCTAAAAACAACAGTCAGACATTATGATTCCGTATTCTATCGTCATGCGTCAGAACCCCGCACACCCCGAAGAGCCCAAGAAGGCATACGCCACGGCACAGGTCATCGAGGTGCTCACGCTGGAGAAATTCGCCGAACACATCAGCTCCCACGGCGCCAAGTACGCTGAGGAGGACATCACCGCCGTAGCCATCCTGCTGACCAAGTGCCTGGTGGAGCAACTGCTGGAAGGCAAGAAGATCCAGATGGGCAAGCTGGGCGAGTTCAGCGTATCGCTCTCTTCGGAAGGCGCCCTGACAGCGAAGGAGTTCACCGCCGAAAATATCAAGAGCGTGAACCTCATCTATTCACCCGGCACCGCCTTCGACAACCTCATCAAGAAGGCCAAATTCGCACCTGTCGCCACCCGCGCCGCACAGGCCGCCGCGCTCCGCGCACAGAAGGATGGGCAGACGACCGCCGACTGGTCACCTGTCACCTCCGAGAACGAGGAAGGCGAGTAAGGGCCTCTCCCCTAACCCCTCCCCCGTAGGGAGGGGGCCTGCGGGAAGGGGCATAAAGTGAAATCAAGTAATTACTAAAACATTAGAACAATGACCCTGTAAGCCCCACTACGCGCTAGCCGCTCCCCTCCCTGACGGGAGGGGTTTGGGGGTGGGTCTCCTATTATGAAACAGACAACAAAGAAAACATTGAAGCGAATTGGTGAGATCATCATCACCATTGTCACAGCCATCCTCACGTCTATCACCACAACCAGTTGCGTTGGATAGTTGACAGTTATGCGAACGATCACATTCATCATCCTTCATTGCTCGGCCACCAGGGCCGGGCAATGCTATGGCTTCGAGCGCTGCCGCAAGGACCATATCCGCCGTGGTATGCAGGATATCGGGTACCATTATTATATTACGCGCGACGGCACCATCCACACGGGGCGTCCGCTGAGCCAGAACGGGGCCCACTGCAAGGGCCACAACCAACATTCGATAGGCGTATGTTACGAGGGTGGTCTGGATGCCTACGGCGAAGCGGCCGACACACGCACGAAGGCACAGCGCAAGAGCCTGCGCGCTCTGCTCACGCAGCTCCACGGCGACTACCCCGCCGCCATCATCCTCGGGCACCGCGACCTGTCGCCGGACATCAACGGTGACGGCCGCATCACGCCCAACGAATGGCTCAAGCAATGTCCCTGTTTCGACGCTCTCCTCGACTACGAAGACCTGCAGCCGGAAGGGCTGTTCTGATGAAAAAGAAACCCGCCTTCAATTGTGAGGCGGGTTCCTTGTTATTGGGGTTTCTTATTACTCGGGTTGATAGATGAGGGTGGTGAGGCGGTCGGGATTGAAGATGTCGGCGGCGATGGATTGAAGGGTCGCGGGGGTAAGGGCTTCGATGGACTGGGCGATCTCGGCGGGAGTGAGGACGCGGTGGTAGTGGAGATACTGCTTGGCCATCGCGAGGGCTACGTTCTCGAAGTGGTCGTAGCTGATGCCGAGTTGCCCGAGGAACTGCTGCTTGGCAGCGGCGAGGGCGCGGGCACTCAAGGGACGGTCTATGAGGCGGCGGAGCTCGCGGTGTACGAGGCGGAGGCAGCGACGCAGGTCGCCGGGGTCGCAGCCGAAATAGACGGCCCACACGCCGGTGTCGGTGTAAGCGGTGAGGTTACTTTCCACAGTATATACGAGTCCCGTGCGCTCGCGCAAGGCGAGGCTGAGGCGCGAGTTCATCGCTGGTCCGCCGAGCAGGTTGCTCAGCAGCAGCAGGCCGTAGTAGCGCTCATCGGTGGCGGCATAGGCACGCGCACCGAGCATGACGTGGGTCTGGTGGACGGGCTTTTTATAAACAAAAGACCCACCCCCCTGCCCCTCCCTTGTAGGGAGGGGAGTAATTACCTTTGAGAATGTGGATGCGGATGCCTGCTCAAAACATTCTACTCCCCTCCCTACAAGGGAGGGGCAGGGGGGTGGGTCCACCTTAACATTTCCTTTTATAAACAGCACGGCGCGGGCGGGGCTGTAGGTTCGGCGGGCGAAGGCCTGGAGGTCGGAGGTGCGGTATTGGCGCAGGCGGTCGGCATTGCCGAGGATGCTGCGGCCGAGAGGGTGGTTGGGGAACAGGAGGGCTTCGAAGTCATCGTAGATGAGCTCGGCGGGCGAGTCGTTGTAGCTCTCGATTTCATCGATGACCACCTCCACTTCTTTGTCGAGCTCCTCCTGGGGGAAGGTGCTGTTGAAGACGATGTCGAGGAGCAGGGGGATGGCACGCTTCAGGTGCTGGCGCATGAAGGTGGCGTAGTAGATGGTCTCCTCCTTGCCGGTGTAGGCGTTGAGGTCGCCGCCCACGCTTTCCATGCGATTCAGGATCTGCATGGAGGTGAGGCGCTCGGTGCCCTTGAAGGTCATGTGCTCCACGAGGTGCGCCATGCCGCTCTCGCTGTCCAACTCATGGCGCGTGCCGGTGGCTACGGCGATGCCGGCATAGACGACATCCGTGGCCGAAGGGGCAACGATGACGCGAAGACCGTTTTCTAAATTGAAAGATTGAAACATTGAAAGATTGAACTTTTGGAGCAGCGAGAGCAATCAAGCTCGCTTGAATTGCCGAGTCGTGACAAAAGTCAGCGAAGCTAAAGATTGAAACATTGTCGTAATAACGTTATAACGAGATAACGTAATAACGAAAAAAATCAAAACTCTTTGAACTGCGGGTTCTTCCGTTCCTTGATGGCCAGGCACTCCATCTCGATGAGCCAGGTGGGACGGCAGACGGGGGCCAGGGTGATGACGCAGGGCGTGTGTGGGAAGCGGTTGTCGAAGAGCTGGCGCACGGTGTCGTAGTCGCCCGTATCGCGCAGATAGACGATGATCTGTGCTACGTCGTCGAAGGTGGTGTCTGCCTCTGCCAGCAGGGCTTCTACGTTTTCCCACATGCGGTAGGTCTGTTGCACGATGTCGCCGACATGGACGACCTCACCCTTATTATTGATGCTGGCGGTGCCGCTGATATAGACATGGCTGCGGTCGCCGTAGTCGATGACGGTGCCGCGCTCGAAGGTGACACCATATTCATAGGTGGGGTTCAGGTGGGTCTTGGCATAGAGGTAGCGCTGCTGCTCGGGTGCGAAGCCCACGAGGGCGTAGGTGCCCAATTGTACCAATGCTTTTGTGTCGGCGGGCGAGCCTCCGATGCCTGTGGAGGCGATGAAATGGGTGTTTTTCGTGAGCCCCTGCGCCTCGAAGTTTTCGCGGCGGGCCCTGACCATGCCGGCATACTGCGTATCAACATCGCGGACATAGAACCAAGTGCGGATGCAGTTGTCGGCCAGCGTGGCACCATAGCGCTGCAGCAGTGCCTCGTAGTCCGTGAGCAGCGTGGTGGTCTGCTGGGCGCTGTCGCCTTCGGGGGCGCACATTCCCATCCGCCACAGGTGTTGGTAGCCGTTGTGGCTGGCTACGACGAGGTCGTCGCGCTCCTCAACCTGCATGTCATGGACGAGGTAGAGCCAGACGGCCACCTTCGAACCATCGAGGGGCGGCTGCTGGATAAAGCTCGTGGCTGCGGTCTCGTGCTGCGAGATGGCTGCCACTTGGTTCGTGGCATCGCTGAGGAAATAGCGCTTGAAGACCACGCGGGCGCCGGCACATGCCGCGCTGTGCAGCAATGCCTCTTCGGCCTGCTGCAGGCGCTGGAACTGCCCGGCAAACAATTCGCCGCGCGGTTCTACGTGGAGAATCGCGTGATGTTCGGTGATACCAGCCTCTGTGCTGAAGGTGGCGAGCTCCACCGAAACACCTGTTTCCGAATATGGAATCAATGTGTAATCCATGCGGTGCGTGGCAAAAACGCTGCAAAAGTAGTGCTTTTTTTCGTTAGAATTGCGTTCCTCGCGAAAAAATTCGTTACTTTGCACCCGAAATACTTAAAAATAGGTAACGTGGACCAAGAACTCAACACGCTTATACACCCTTCGCCCCTCCCTAACAGGGGAGGGGATGGGGGAGGGGCTTCTTCCGATTTCGAGAACGCCCTGCGCCCCCTTCACTTTCAGGACTTCGCCGGCCAGACACAGGTGGTGCAGAACCTGAAGGTCTTCGTGGAGGCGGCGCGTTATCGCGGCGAACCGCTCGACCACACGCTCCTGCACGGCCCTCCCGGACTGGGCAAGACGACGCTCTCCAACATCATTGCCAACGAGTTGGGCGTGGGCTTCAAGGTCACCAGCGGTCCCGTGCTGGACAAGCCTGGTGATTTGGCGGGCATCCTGACCTCCCTCGAGCCGCAGGATGTGTTGTTCATCGACGAGATCCATCGTCTGTCGCCCGTCGTGGAGGAGTACCTCTACTCGGCGATGGAGGACTACCGCATCGACATCATGATCGACCGCGGCCCCAGCGCGCGCTCGATACAGATTGACCTGAATCCCTTCACGCTCGTGGGTGCCACGACACGCTCAGGCCTACTCACGGCCCCCCTGCGTGCTCGTTTCGGCATCAACTTGCATCTGGAATACTACGATGCCAAGACGCTGCAGGGCATCGTCCTGCGCTCGGCAGGCATCCTCGGGCAGCCCATCGATGCCGATGCGGCTGCTGAGATTGCGGGACGCTCACGTGGCACGCCGCGTATCGCCAACGCCCTGCTGCGCCGTGTGCGCGACTTCGCACAGGTCAAGGGCAACGGGCGCATCGACCTGGAGATTGCGCGCTATGCCCTGGAGGCGCTCAACATCGACCGCCACGGTCTCGACCTCATCGACCGTAAGATCCTGCTGGCCATCATCGATAAGTTCAAGGGCGGCCCCGTGGGCATCACCACCATCGCCACCGCCATCGGCGAAGACCCCGGGACCATCGAGGAGGTCTATGAACCCTTCCTCATCAAGGAGGGTTTCATCAAGCGCACGCCCCGTGGCCGCGAGGTGACGGATTTGGCGTATGAGCACTTGGGAAGAGACCCCCTCTCCGCTCCCCCTCAAGGGGGAGAATGGTTACCTTTCAAGGATTAAGCATCTCATCTTCCATGATTTCTATTCAACAACAAAATTGTCAAATACAAACTACTCTCCCCCTTGAGGGGGAGCGGGGAGGGGGGCTCTTCCCCATCCTCACCCGCACCATCTACGGCAAGCCGCTCGTCTATCTCGACAACGGTGCCACGACGCAGAAGCCGCAGTGTGTCATCGATGCCATCACCGACGAATACCTGAATGTCAATGCCAACGTGCATCGCGGCGTTCACTATCTCTCGCAGGAGGCCACACGCCTGTATGAGGAGGCCCGCGAGACGGTGAGAGCGTTCATTAACGCCCGTTCCGCTGCTGAAATCGTCTTCACACGCGGCACCACGGAGAGCATCAACCTCGTGGCTGCCACCTTCGGGCAAGCCTGCATGCAGGCGGGCGATGAGGTCATCGTCACCGAGATGGAGCACCACTCCAACATCGTCCCGTGGCAGCTGCTGCAGCTGCGCAAGGATATCAAGATCAGGGTGTGCCCCATCACCGACGACGGTCGCCTCGACCTCGACGTGCTTCCCACGCTCTTCTCGCCCAACACCAAGCTGCTGGCCTGCACCCATGTCAGCAATGTCCTCGGTACCGTGAACCCCGTGAAGGACATCATTGCGATGGCGCACGCCCACGGCGTCCCCGTCCTCATCGATGCGGCGCAGAGCGTGCCCCACATGGCGGTCGATGTGCAGGCGCTGGACTGCGACTTCCTGGCCTTCAGCGGCCATAAGGTCTATGGCCCCACTGGCATCGGTGTGCTCTACGGCAAGGAGCAATGGCTCGAGAAGCTGCCTCCCTACATGGGCGGCGGCGAGATGATTGGCAAGGTCAGCTTCGAGCGCACCACCTTCAATGTGCTGCCCTACAAGTTCGAGGCCGGCACCCCCGATTATGTCGCCGCCCGTGGCCTCGCCGTGGCCCTCGACTTCGTCAGCGGTATCGGTATGGACAAGATTGCGGCCTACGAGCATGAACTGGGTACCTACGCCTATGAACAGCTCATGCAAATCGAGGGCATGCATATTTACGGACCCGCCCCGAGTCCTGTCATCTCCTTCAACATCGCTGCTCCCTCCTCCGGGGAGGCTGGGAGGGGGCCTTTCATCCACCACCTTGACCTCGGCACCCTTCTGGACCGCCTCGGCATCGCCGTGCGCACGGGTCACCACTGCGCCGAACCCCTCATGCACCGCTTGGGCATCGAGGGCACCGTGCGCGCCAGTTTCGCTCTCTACAACACAAAAGAAGATGTCGATGCCTTGGTGGCAGGCATCGACCGTGTGCGTAAGATGTTCTGAGATGGTGGTGGCGAAGTAGAAAACCTTATTTTCCCGTCAGGATGCGTTTGATGCTGTCAAGTTTGTTGAGGGCATCAATGGGCGTAAGGCTGTTGATGTCGAGGCCGAGAATCTGGTCGCGAATCTGGCTGAGCACGGGGTCGTCGAGCTGGAAGAAGGAGAGTTGCATGTGGTCTCTCTCAGGCATGGCCCCTATCTTGGCACCCATGCCGAGGCCTTCGCGGTCGGCGCTGGCTTCGAGCTGGTGGAGGATCATCTCGGCTCGCTTCACGATGTCCTTGGGCATACCGGCCAGGCGCGCCACATGAATACCGAAGCTATGCTCTGAGCCTCCGGGCTCCAGCTTGCGCACGAAGAGCACCTTGCCGCGCACCTCGCGCACGCTGACATTGAAGTTCTTGATGCGTGCGAAGTGCTTTTCCATCTCGTTGAGCTCGTGGTAGTGGGTGGCGAAGAGCGTGCGGGCGTGGCCACGCTGGTTCTCATGGATGAACTCCACGATGGCCCAGGCGATGCTGATGCCGTCGTAGGTCGAGGTGCCGCGACCCAGCTCATCGAAGAGGATGAGTGAGCGCTCCGAGATATTGTTCAGGATGTTGGCGGCCTCGCTCATCTCCACCATGAAGGTGCTTTCGCCCACCGATATATTATCGCTCGCGCCCACGCGCGTGAAGATCTTATCGACCCATCCGATGCGGGCACTCTCGGCAGGTACGAAGCATCCCATCTGTGCCAGCAGCGTGATGAGGGCCGTCTGGCGCAGCAGCGCACTCTTACCGGCCATGTTGGGACCGGTGATGATGAGGATCTGCTGGTTCTGCGTGTCGAGGCGCACGTCGTTGGCGATATAGCGTTCGCCCACGGGCATCTGACATTCGATGACGGGGTGGCGGCCCTGGCGGATGTCTATCTCTGTGCTGTCATCGACCACGGGGCGTATGTAGTTGCGCTCGGCGGCGGTGGTGGCGAAGGAGAGGAGGCAGTCGAGCTGTGCCACGAGCTGCGCATCGCGCTGTATGTCGGGGGCAAAGACAGCCACGTCGGCAACGAGTTCTGTGAAGAGGCGTGTCTCCAGGGCGATGATCTTGTCCTCGGCGCCCAGTATCTTCTCCTCGTACTCCTTGAGTTCCTGTGTGATATAGCGCTCGGCGTTGACGAGTGTCTGCTTGCGGATCCAGTCTGCCGGCACGCGGTCCTTATACGTGTTGCGCACTTCGAGATAGTAGCCGAAGACGTTGTTATAGGCCACCTTCAAGCTCTGGATGCCCGTCTGTTCCGCCTCGCGCTGCTGGAGTCGCAGGAGGTAGTCCTTGCCGCCGGTGGCGATGCTGCGCAGCTCGTCCAGCTCGGCATTGACACCCTTAGCGATGACGTTGCCCTTCTGCACCTGCAGGGGCGGGTCGGGCTGCACCTCGCGGGCGATGCGGTCGCGGATGCTGGCGCATAGGTTCAGCTGTTCGCCGATGCCGCGCAGCGTGTCGTCGTCGGTCTCCATGCACACCTTCTTGATGGGTTCGATGGCTTGCAGGGCAACGCGCAGCTGTACGATATCGCGTGGCGATACGCGTCCCACGGCCACCTTCGAGGTGATGCGCTCCAGATCGCCAATGACCTGCAGCTGCTCAGCGATGAATTCGCGGAATTCGGGGTGGCGGAAGTAGTAATCGACGACGTCGAGGCGGTGGTTGATCTGTGTGGTGTCGCGCAGCGGGAACAGCATCCAGCGGTGCAGCAGACGTGCACCCATGGGTGTCGTGGTGTGGTCCAGGACATCCAGTAGCGAGCGGCCGCCGTCGTTGAGCGGTTGTATGAGTTCCAGGTTGCGCACGGTGAACTTGTCGAGTCGCACGAAGCGCTCCTCCTCGATGCGGCTGATGCCCGTGATATGCTGGAGCTGCGTGTGCTGCGTCAGCTCCAGGTACTGCAGGATGGCCCCTGCGGCGATGACCCCGGCGCGCAGGCCGTCGATGCCGAAGCCCTTGAGGTTCTTCACTTCGAAGTGGCGCGTGAGCTTGTCGTTGGCCGTCTGGCTGGTGAACACCCAGTCGTCGAGCTCATAGGTCACGAACTTCGTGCCGAAGCATCCCTCGAAGAGACCCTTGCGGCCGCGCTCATAGAGTACTTCCTTGGGGGCGAAGTTGCCCATCAGCTTATCGACATAGTCCGCCGGGCCCTCGGCCACGAGCCATTCACCCGTGGAGATGTCCAGGAAGCTGACCCCCACGAGGTCCTCCTTCATGAAATGCACGGAGGCGAGGAAGTTGTTCTCGCGGTAGTTGAGCACCGTGTCCGTCATCGCCACGCCCGGCGTGACCAACTCCGTGATGCCACGCTTCACGAGTTTCTTCGTCAGCTTGGGGTCTTCGAGCTGGTCGCAGATGGCCACGCGGCGCCCGGCACGCACGAGCTTGGGCAGATAGGTGTCCAGCGCGTGATGGGGGAAGCCGGCCATCGCCGTGTTCTCACCCTCGCGACCGTTGTTGCGCTTCGTGAGCGTGATGCCGAGAATATCTGCGGCCTCCACGGCATCCTGCGCGTAGGTCTCATAGAAGTCTCCGCACCTGAAGAGCAGGATTGCATCGGGATGCTTTGCCTTCAGGTCGAAGAACTGTTTCATCATCGGGGTGATTTCGGCCATGTCTTCTTTTCGTTGAACGTTTAGCGGTTATCGTTTAGCGTCTGCAAAGGTAAGGAAAAACTTTAAACCTTAAACCATCAACTATCAACTTTTTCCTCACGGAGGCATTTTTTCCTGCTTGGAGCGCTGTGAGAGGGGGGTATATAAAAACAGAAACGGCCCTTCTCACGAAGAGCCGTACCTAAAAGCTATGAACAAATCTTTGTTGAATCTCTCAGAATAACTTTTAGAGAACATCTAACGATGTAAGTCTCTTGCTTTTTCTGGGCGCATCACTGCGGCAGTTGTGCGTGGCTATTCTGAAATGGAAACCCCCGAAGGGGCATCCTGCAATCAACTTACCTTAACTAACTTACCTAAAGATGAGCCACCGATGCGGCTCGGGAGATGAAAACCTTTAAAACTAACCTAATACCATGAAAAACCGTATATTGTAGATGTATCTGTCACAGACACTTTCTAATCTTTATCAGTTGTCTTTCTCTTAAGACAGTGCAAAGGTACGCAGAATTCGTGTAATGTGTACACTATTTCCTTTCCTTTTTCTTTCCATCTTTTTATTTTATTGATATACATCAAGCCCCCCGCATCGATTGCGAAGGGCTTGCTCTGTTTTCGTTACCGTTAACCTTACCGTTTTCGTTATCGTTAAGGTTATCGTTAAGGTTAAGGTTTATTTCGGCTGCTTGCCGATGTAAGCGAGGATACCGCCATCGACATACAGGATGTGTCCGTTCACGGCATTGGAAGCCTCGGAAGCCAGGAAGACAGCGGGACCGGTGAGCTCCTGCGGGTCGAGCCAGCGGCCTGCGGGGGTCTTGGCGCAGATGAAGCTGTCGAAGGGATGGCGGCTGCCGTCGGGCTGCTTCTCGCGCAGAGGTGCCGTCTGGGGCGTAGCGATGTAGCCCGGGCCGATGCCGTTGCACTGGATGTTATACCCGCCGTACTCCGAGCAGATGTTGCGGGTCAGCATCTTCAGACCGCCCTTGGCGGCAGCGTAGGCGCTGACGGTCTCGCGACCCAGCTCAGACATCATGGAGCAGATGTTGATAATCTTACCGTGACCCTTGGCCATCATGTCAGGCAGCACAGCCTTGGAGACGATGAACGGAGCGTTCAGGTCGATGTCGATGACGCGGCGGAAGTCAGCGGCCTCCATCTCGTGCATGGGCACGCGGCGGATGATGCCGGCGTTGTTCACGAGGATGTCAATCGTGCCAACCTCTTCCTTGATTTTTTTCACCAAAGCCTGCACGGCGGGCTCGTCGGTGACGTCGCAGACATAGCCGTGAACTTTGATGCCCTTCTCGGCGTATGACTTCAGACCCTTGTCCACCAACTCTTGGTTGATGTCGTTGAAGCAGATGGTTGCGCCCTGCTCTGCAAAAGCACTGGCGATAGCAAAACCGATGCCGTAGCTGGCACCCGTGACGAGGGCTACCTTACCCTCGAGGGAGAAATTAAGATAAGGATTCATAGTTAATGTATAATTGATAAAGTATAATTGATAATGTATTATAATTACGAATGTGGGGGCAAAGATACTGCGATTAAATTAAAAATTAAAAATTAAAAGCTAAAAATGAAGGAAAAGATTAAAAAATTGCCCCCACCCCATGTGAGGCGGGGGGCATTGTCATTGGAAGAGCCCTTCAGGCTGCAGGTCTTCGTAGTCGAGGAGGGCATCGATCTGGGCGCAAAGTTACTCCTTTTCTTTGATTCGCCCAAAACTTCATGTGTTTTTTATGGACTCATAATTTTTTCAGGTTTGAACAGGATTTGGTTAATTGGGGTTATTTCTTTCTTTACGTTGCTCTACAACTAATAGACGCAGTGGACGAAGATCGCTTTGAAGAGCCCTACCGCGTCATCACGACGCGGCGGGGCTCGGTGTGCCTATAGGACTTGGCGTTTACTAACTGCTTTATTGAAATCAAGTCTTACTGCTTGCTCTTCTCCTCGCGGGCTCGTTTCCGTTCGCTCTTGCGCATGGGTTGGCGGTTGAATCGCCAGACGGCGTGG
>Ga0310691_10002874_pt1 | contig 21754 bp, 35 predicted proteins | sample 176DNAGHGlowgp2_FD_203887 | JGI IMG/M metagenome (GOLD analysis project Ga0310691, IMG submission 203887) | Sheep rumen microbial communities from Palmerston North, Manawatu-Wanganui, New Zealand - 1766 DNA GHGlow gp2 (v2) (version 2) | ecosystem: Host-associated > Mammals > Digestive system >...
GGGTGAGCGGACGATCAAGACCATTGTTGGCTCAACGACAGTCGAGGAAACAACGCTTACGGACTACTCGGACGGACACAACGCAGGATACACCGCCGGTGGAAGCACGGCGAAGGTCAACACAGTTTATAAGATTGATGCACTTCCTGAGGGGAAGAGTGCAATCGGGCTGTCGGCAGCGGACTCCTACTATCAGATCACTCCGGCCTATGTGAATAAAAGCGGAGTGTCCGTGGCTACAGAAAACATCACATACATCAAGACGCCGGCGGCATCCACCGAGGTTACTGTGGACAACTGGCAGAGGAGCAACTTCGGACAGGATACGACAAAGCGAGCTTCGAAAACGCTGTCAATCCCTGTTTCGGTAAATGTGAACGGAGTTACATACTCGAATACATTCACGACCGGATCCATGTCCCTTGAAAAATACGACAGCACCTATGTGAATGTCTACATGGGATCAACAATCATCGCAAGGCTCGCGTTATTCGACGATTAAGGGAGGCCAGACATGAAGGAAAAGATTGAGAAGGTCTACACAAACATCCAGAACTTGCAGCTGCAGCCTACGAAACACAATACCATGCTGATCGCGGATTGCCTGCTGCTGCTGGAGGATATTTACCGGGAAGCCGGCAGCTGCGTGCAGCCGGCGGCGAGCGAGGAGCTGGATCCGGTGATCCGGGCCGAGGAGACCGAGGAGGAGGGCGAACATGGCGAAGACGGAGAATGAGGCCATCCAGGAGCCTGAGGAGGAGATCCTGCCCGGGGTTTACCTGGCGGACGGCACCTACATCCAGGGCCACGCCGGATACGCCAACGGCGACCTGTGGATCTGGACGGAGGCCGATTCCGGGCAGACGCTGGTCGGGATGGTGACCCTGTTCGCCGATCCGGAGAAGACCCGGATCATCCGGGACGTCATCAGCGAGCGGACCATCCAGCAATGGGAGGGATTCACGCGGATGACCACGGCCAAAATCGACGAGGACGGGATCATCAGCATCCGGATGCGAAGGGGGGATTAACCGTGTTCGACTTCGACAGGGAAACCTGCAATATCACCATGCACCGGGGAGACACCGGGAGCAAATGGATCCACGGGACCCGGCAGAGCGGCGCCGAATGGACCGCTGATGACCGCTGCCTGTTCACCGTGCGGAACGCGCAGAACGAGGTCGTGATGCAGCGACTTTATCGGCTGGATGATCAGTGGGGCGCCGGGAATGGCTGGTTCCTGATGGAATTCCACAACAACGACACCGACACCTGGGAGAACGGCACCTATCAGACCGAATGGCGGTATGACGTGAGACCCCTGTGGGAGGGGGACGCGCCTACCGGCCGCTGCGTGGATGCGCTGAACGCCGGGGTGCGGATGGTCGAGGGCAGCATCGTCCGCACGCCCGTCCAGGCGACGCTGACGATTATGGACGTTTACGGGGAGGTGTAACACATGCCGAACAACGAGAACACGAACCTGAACGAGGGCGTGGAAATGGTGGTCGAGGACGCCAACGTCATCACCACGCCGATCGATGATACCCTGACCGTCAGCGGGGCCGCCGCGGACGCGAAGGCCGTGGGCGACGCGCTGGATCTGAAAGCCGACAAAAGCGAGATTCAGACCCAGATCAAAGTCAACGGGCAGACCGCCGACGCCCAGGGGCTGATCCTGGTGAACGCGGACCACATCCCCATGAGCAGCGCGAGCGGGGCCCAGACCGTGGCCGAGGCGATCGATGGGATGGAGAGCCAGACCGCCGCGGACATCCCCATGAGCGACGCCGCCGGCGCCCAGACCATCGCCGAGGCCATCGCGGCCATCGGGGAGAAAACCGCCGACGCCATCCGCATGAGCGGGGCGGACAGCCGGACCGTGAAAGCCGCCATCGACAGCATGGCGAACGAGCTGACCCAGCTGGCGGAGACCATCGAGGGGCTGGACGAAAAAACCGCCAACGACATCCCCTACGAGGCCGGCAGCACCGTCAGCACGCACGCGAAAATCGCCGCCATCGACGACACGGCGGTGCGCAGCGTGAACAGCATCTTCCCGGATGCCACCGGGGACGTGGCCGTGGAGCGGGTGCCCTACGCGGACAACCTGAGCACGGATGACATGAACCAGATCGACGGCACGTTCATCCGCCGGACCGCCGGCGGCAGCGGCAGCCTGCAGGACGGGAACGCCTGGGCGCTGCGGATCATGGGCAACCGGGTGCACGACGGATTCGTGCCGGAGAGCCTGGCCATGACCGTGATCCCCATGCCGAGGCCCGTGCCGGAGGTCATCACCGCGACGCTGGACGAGGCCACGTTCGAGGCCTACGTCTCCGGCGCCGGGACCTACACCCTGAGCTATGACGGCACCGCCTGGAGCGCAAACCCGGCCAGCTACGGCCTGACCATCAGCAACGAGCCCCTGGACGGGGACGTGATCACCATCACCTGGGACGGAACCAACGACGCCGTGGTGACCATCTCCGCCGTGCCGAGGGTCGCGCCCGCTGCCATCACCGCCACGATCGACCGGGATGTGTTCGTGGCGTATGTGAACCAGAGCGGCACCTACACGCTGACCTATACCACCGACTGGAGCGAGGACCCGGCGCTGTACGGCATCACCGTGACCGGGGACCCCCTGGCCGGCGACCAGATCCGCGTCGTGTATGTGAAAGAAATCCGCGGCACCATCCGCGTGGCGACCCCCAGCCGGCTGGTGGCGACCGGGTGGAATCTGTACGAAAGCGCCGAGGGCTATGCCCGGGTGGTGCGGTATTCCGACCAGTACGGCTACCGGATCGACGGCAGCTACACCGCCCTGGCGTTCGCGGAGACCCTGAGCGGCGATCAGACCGCCATCACGCCGGACAGCAACGGGCTGTTCAACGTGACCGGGGACGGGTATGTGTTCGTGGACGGCGCCGGCAGCGACACCGCCATCTACACCACCTGGAGCGACTGGACCGGCGGGACGCCGGACAGCTATCAGGCCTACACCGAGAGCAGCGTCCCCCTGAGCGCGATCCTGAGCGGGAATTTCCCCTATGGCCTGTGCCGCGTCGGGGACACCCGGGACGAGATCGACATGGGGACGAAAACCGCCATCAGCCGGATCACCCGGATGGCCTACAGCGCCGAGAACCTGGAGAGCGCCCGGGCCAGCGGGCGGGCCTTTGAGTACGACGAGAATTATATCTACATCGTCCGGGCTACGCCGGTCTCCAGCGCCATCACGGTCGAGGAGGAATACACCGTCAGCGAGCACGGCCTGGAGTTCTTCGACGGGACGGCCGTGGCGGTATACGCGGAAATTCTGTACGGCACCAACCTGAAGGACAAGCTGAAGCGCGACGTCTTGACGATCAGCGCCCAGCAGCTGACCGACGCGCAGAAAGTCCAGGCCCGGAACAACATCGGCGCGGTCTCCCAGGCGCTGGAGAGCGGGCTGGCCATCCTGGCCAACGGCGACACCCACGCCGCCATCACGGCGGGGCAGCGTGTCTATGTGAGGAATCACAGCACGCTGGCTGAGGGGCTGTACAAGGCGACCGCTGCGATCCAGACCAACGGGCCCCTGACCACCAGCAATCTGACCACTGAACCGTCCGGTGCGCTGAACGATCTGAAGGCCAGCGTTGATTCGTTAAACAGCAATTTTCCGTATGCAAATGGTTTAACAAACGCATGGACACAAGAAGTCACAAGCTGCTCTGGAACAATAATAGAGAAGTTGAAATGCGGGATCTTTGGGGATTATCTGTATTGCGCTGGTCGTGTAAGAATTGATGTTACGTCTCGTACTGGTGCAAATGCTGGCATTTTGATCACGATTCCAAACGGGAAGATGATAGATGGAAATTTCGATGTTGCAGTAGGCGATTCGTCTTATGCTACCGAAGCGCGAAACGGCGAAATAACAATTTTGAGAGGGTCTAACAATGAGACACAATTTTACGTTGTCGCATCCGAATCATCTGCAAATGTGCAGGCTAATAAAAGGCTGGTACTAATTGTTGCACCGACACTGATTAAGTTAAAATAATGGGTGCTAACGGAGATTCTTAATTTTGCCATTTTACGAAGTAACGGTGCCGAAAGGTTAAATGTCCTCTGTTCACCTCGTTGGTTCATTACCGTCAGAGGAAACAGCCGCTTACAATGATTGTCACTTTTTACGAAGTAACAAAAGAACAAAAGAACACCCCGGCCATGGCGGCCGGGGGATGATGAAAGGAGAAAACCATGGAAAAATTCTTCATGCACCGGATCAAAAAGGAAGGGACCGTCTTTACCTGCGGTATCGAGATCCACGACACCCTGGAGAGCGCCGTGAAATCCTTCCATGGGTACATGAAACAGGGTTTCGGGAACCCCTCGTTCCCGAACATCACCTATGTGAGCTGCTTCGTCCAGGACGGCGCCGGCCGGATCCTGCCCGAGTACGCTGCCTCCTGGGTGAAGCCTGGCGAAAAGGCGAACAAAATCTTCCTCCACCACATCCGCGAGGAGAACGGCACCGCCAGCAAAGCGATTGATGTCCTGGATGACATGGACGCCGCGCTGTATCGGTTCCACGAGGAGATGGAATACGGATACAACAATCCGAACCATCCTCGCGTGACCTATCAGAGCTGCATGATCACCGAGCTGCTGAGCCCCGTCACCCTGCAGAGCGAAACCTGGGAGAAGGCTGCGGAGCCCGAACCGGAGGAAACCGCTGCCGAGTAATCAGGTGTAAACCCGCTGATGCTCCCGCTGGAGATCCGCCTGGCACTGTTTCGCGTAGATCAGGGTCGTTTCCGGTTTGGAATGACCCATCAGCGCCTGCAATTTGTCCAGAGGCATACCGCCGCGCAGGCCGCTGGTGGCGAACGTATGGCGCAGACGGTGCGGGAATACATGCAGGCCGCAGCGGGAGGAGATCCGCGTGATCTCCTGCTGGAGCGATTTGATGCCCAGGCGATGATGCGGGCTCCGGATCGTCACGAACAGAGCCTCGTTTTCGTCCCTGCGCGTCTCCAGGTATTTCCGCAGCGTCAGCTCCGATTCCGCATTGAAAAACGCTGTCCGGCGCTTGTTTCCCTTGCCGTGACGCACCAGCACCGACCGCTCCTCCCAGTTGATGTCCCGCAGGTTTACCGCGCTGCATTCGCTGACCCGCAGGCCCGTCGAAAACAGGAAATCCACCAGTGCCTTCTCCCGGATCGTCTCGCAATGCCAGCGCAGCAGCTCCAGCTCATAGGACGAAAGGGGAGATCGGTCCGGCGTCTGGAATTTGATCTTTTCCACGTTCGCGCACGGGTTCCGGAGAATGTACTCGTTGCTCACCAGCCAGGTGAAAAATGAGTTCAGAATCAGCCTGATGTGGTCCAGATAGGAATCCGACGCGCTGCGGCTGTTTTTGTAATAATACAGATACAGCCGGATGTCGTTCGCCCGGATGTCCTGATAGCATTTGTGCGTCCGGGCGAAAAAATCAACCAGGCGTAATTTGTATAACTTCAGCGTGCCCAGGCTCAGATTCTCCACCGATTTGCTGGCGATGAAATATTTCACCACGTCCGGCAGGCCGTCTGATGGGATCAGATCCAGCGGTTTCCGCGAGATGTCGTAGGACGGCAGCGTCGAATCCAGGACCGCCAGGATATCCCGGACCTGATCCTGGGGGAGCGACGCCAGCAGCTTCGCAGCGAGTTCGTTGCGGAAGGTTTCGGAATTGTCAGACATAAAAACACATCCTTTCCTTGTCATCTGCGGAAGGATGTGCTAATATCTCTCCTGGAGGATGTCCCAACCACATCTTCCGCTAAGCGTTTGACGGGCCCTAACCGCCAAGCGCTTTTTCTATGCTTCTGTCGGAATAAGTATACCACAGGAAGCACAAAATTGGAACAGTTTTGACGAAAAACGAACAATTTTCTTGTGCGAGGGAAATGAGATGAGCATACCTGTCCGGGAATTCCTGGCGAAAACGGAGGCCATCGCGGCGGAGGAGCCGACATACCAGCACGGACACGACGGACATGACGGATTCTGTGACTGCATCGGGCTGATCATCGGCGCGATCCGACGGGCCGGGGGCCAGTGGCGCGGGCTGCATGGGAGCAACTACGCAGCGCGGAGCGAGCTCCGGGAGAAGATCCAGCCAATCGCCGGCGCGGGAGAGCTGCTGCCGGGGGAAGTCGTTTTCAAGGCGTACGAGCCCGGCCAGGGCGGCTACAACCTTCCGAAGCGGTACGATCCCGGCGGGGATAGCTACAACGGAGACCTTCGGGATTATTATCACGTCGGAATCGTGGAGAGCGTCTCCCCTCTTCGGATCAGGCACATGACCAGTCCGCGGATCAAGATGGACACCAGCCTAGGCAAGTGGGCCTGGCACGGGAAGCTGAAAAAGATCGAATATTCCGGCGAAGGAGGCGGAGGCACGATGGAAACGGTGATTATCTCCGGAGGGAATCCGGAGACGTCGATCAACATGAGAAAGGCGCCCAGCACGTCCAGCGCAATTATTGACAAGATCCCCCAGGGCAGCGAGGCCACGCTGATCGAGAACAGCGGCGCCTGGGCAAAACTGACATGGAACGGCCGGACCGGCTATGTCATGAGCACGCTGGTGCACACGAAGGGCGAGCCTGCCGGCGACACCGTCACCGTGAGCAGGGAAGAGCTGAAAAAGATCTATAATGCCATCGGGCTGCTGTTGGGAAAGGGGTGATCAAGATGGAAACAGCAAACAAGATCATCGGATTTGCGCCGGAAGCATTATGGATAACCATCGGCGTACTGATTGCCGTCGGGGTCATCGTGAAGCTTGGCATGGATCTGGTGATCAAATCAAGAGAACTGAGGAAGCCGAAAGTGAATGACGAAAAAAGCAGCCAGGAAAAGCTGCATAGCTATCATGAGCGACTGACGAAGCTGGAAGAAACTACCACCCGACAGGATGAGGAGCTGAAGCTGATCCTTCGCTCCCAGATGGCAATCATCCACCACATGGAAGACGGAAACGGGATAAACAAGCTGAAGGAAACCAGGGAAGACATCGAAGAATACCTGATCAGCGGAAAGATCAAAGAAAGGAAGGGAGACTGAAATGGAGAACTGGAAAAAATGGTTGAAGGCTGCTCTGATCCGGGGGATCCGGACGTTTGCGGAGGCTGCGCTGGCCTACATCGGCACCGGGGCCGTCGTCCTGGGGGACGTCAACTGGCTGGGCGCGCTCAGCGCCGGAGCCTTCGGCTTCGTGACCGCCATGCTGATGGCGCTGGCCGGCCTGCCGGAAGTCGAGAAGACTGAGCTGCCCGATGAGGGATACGTGGAATAATAGGTCAACATTAACAATGACGACCCCTGGGGAATTCCCCCGGGGGTCTTTTTTTGTTTGGCGCTTTTGGAGTGCATTGCGGAGTACATTGCGCGCACCTAAAATGCCCAAAAATGGCAAAAAAGAGACTTCCGAGGAAAATCCCCGGAAGCCTTGATTTAAGCGGAGAAGCCGGGATTTGAACCCGGGCTGCGGTCACCCGCACTACTCCCTTAGCAGGGGCGTATACAATCCTTATTTTTCAATGCTTTAAGGCACCTTAGTACATTGCGGGCGCATTGCCCGTTTTGATCATGTTCACGGCTGTCCTGGCGTCTTTGTCGTCCGGGTGGGCGTATCTGTCCAGCATCCGAGTGGTGGACCAGCGCATGATCTTCTTGACGGTCTGGGGTGCGATCCCTTCTGTGACAGCCAGCGCGGTGGCCGTGGTGTGCCGGCATGAATATGGTGGTAGTTTCCTCGTTTTGGCCACTTCCAGCGCTTTGTAGTAGTCCTTATAGAACTTCTGCTCAGAGCGTGGAAAGGGCTGCTTCAGCCGCCGCTGAGGAGCTGTGGCGATCATCTCCTCCAGCACAGGGATGATCACATCCGGGAGATAGACAGTTGCTTTCCTGCGGACTTTGGTTTTGTGTCCTGCTCCGATGATCTGCCTGTTCTCCAGATCTATCATATCCTCTTTGAGGCCCATAAGCTCCGCGGGCATCATGCCAGTATAGATCAAGGTCAGCGGAATTCCGGCCTCTATGCAGCCATTCTCCCAGGCTTTCCAAAGAGATACTTGCTCCGTCTCGCTGAATGGTGTTTGCTCTGTTTCCTCCAGAGCAGGAAGCTTGATGAACTCAGGAACATCTTTTGATGCGAAACCTTCCGCTCCGATGATCTTATACAAGTTAACCATCACAGTTCGCATGTCTTTTGCTGGGTAAAATGTCGATGTCGCGTGATCAACTACTTCCTGCATCTGGGCGCTTGTAATACGATTTACTTGATAATACCAGAGAGGTTTCCAGCGCTTCCAGGCAATCGCGTAATTTGTCTGCTTATCTTTCGACAGCTCTTTCAGCCTATTCTCTTTGTACTGGTTCCAAATCGTTACAAGTTGCGGAATGGGTTTCTCTTCTGTGAGAACCTTCAGCTGCTCCAGGCAGTAGGCCAGAGCGTCCGCTTTCTTTGCGAAGCCCGCCTTGGTTTTGCAGATCTGATGATATTTCCCTTCATCGTCCGTGAAGGAATGAATGGTCCACTTCGCCGTCCAGGATCCATTCCGTTTGTAAGCAGTCCCCTGCTTATTCCCTCGCCTGGTGGATGAGCGCTGTACAGCACCCAGCAGCCGACCGCACCAGGGGCAGTATCTCGCCTCCGCGGGCGGCTCTTTTTTGCATTTCGGGCAGATCATGAGCGCCTCCGTCAGTTCAGGTCGAAGGTGTAGACAGAATAGAAGAAACTGGTTGGATTGTCTTCGTCCATGGCTTTCTCCTGATCGTTGGAGAAGATCAGCTTCAGCTCCGTGTGCTCTCCGGTTTTTGCGTGGACGCCTCCGCCTGCTGTCGTCTCCCATGTGCCGGTATACGTCCGGCCGAACGCCTCGCGATCCGGGTGATGCATGAAGGTCATGTAATAGCAGACCCCGTCTTCGGCCAGATACAGATATTCCATGTAGGGCGCCCGCTCCTTCGTCAGCTCGCTGTGTACCCAGGCCGTCCCCTCCGGCCACGCAGCTGAGGCAGCTGCCGGCAGCAGGATCAGGACGGCCAGGATCAGGGTGATCAGTTTCTTCATGGCTCTTCCTCCTTGTATTCAATATATTTTTCGTTGTACATGTCCCCGCGGAGGATGTGCTTCCGCTCGTGAATGTATGTCGCCTGGTTGGCCTCGCGGGTCAGGCGGGCATTCAGAACGATGTAATCTTCTCCGTCATCGTCGTGATAGCAGAAGCCGCGGATGCTGGTGGGGAGATCCACCAGCACCGCAGGCCGTTCTTCATTCATCCGCATCACGCTCCTTCACGATCCGCTCCGCCATCTGGATCATGAAATCCACGTCTTCCGGCTTCATCTTGCTGGACCGGTCAAACAGCAGGCCCAGGCGCGGATTCTGGTGAAGAGCTTCAAGCCGGATCTGATCCTGATAGTCCTGCATCCCGTTCTCCGTCGTCAGAGTGGAGTACCTGACCCCCAGCAGATCGGCCAGGCGCTGCATCGCATCAATGCGCGGGTACTTTTTCCCGGAACACCAGTCCGAAACTGTCGCGGACGAAACGCCCAGCTCACGGCAAATGTCTGCCTGCGAAACGTCCCTGCTTTCCATGAAATACCTTAGATTCTTCACAAAAATTTCCCTCGCTGTATCTGGCACCGTGATCACCTCCTTCCTTAGTATATGCGAAAAAAGCGAGAAAAACAAGCCAAAAGCGAAAAAAATTTCGCTTTATGCTTGACATCTCGCTTTAAGCGAGTATAATGGACAGTGTTGAGGGGCACCGAATGATCGAGGAGGTAAGGAAAATGTTTGAAACAGTCAAAGTCGTGAACGGCTACGAAATCACCCGGCTGATTGGGAGCCGCGGATTCTACCACGTGAACATCTGGGAAGATGGCGCGTGGGGTGAATATCACACCTTCCGCACGATCAAAGCCGCGGCTCAGTTCTGCGAGACGCTGCCGGCACAGCACTGACACCGACAGACGGGGCCCCCGCCGGGGGCCTCGTAGTCGGTGCCAGGCATCGAAATAACGAAGAAGGAGGAAAAAACATGCCGGATATGAAGTACCCGCCCAAGATCTCCCTGGCTGCGGCCAGAGTCAACGCCGGGCTGCTGCAGGAAGTCGCAGCGGTCAAGCTTGGGATAACGCCGGAGACGCTCCGGAGCTGGGAGACCGGGAAGACTGTCCCCGGTTACGACAAGGTGATGGCCATCTGTGAACTCTACCAGTACCCTGCCGACTATATTTTTTTCGGCAAGCGCTCGCTTTAAGCGAGATTCGAGAGGAGGGAGAACGTGAGCACGAAAAACGGCGTATGGCACGACGCCAGGCTGGATCCTCCCCGACCGAACCAGGGAGCCATGCTGGTGATCCGGGAGATCGGCAAGGGCGCAGCTGCCTACCGCAAGTACGACTTCGGGATCTACACCAGTTCGATGGACAGCCCCAGCAGCCTGCGGATGGACGGAACCTGGAACAAAGGCGGCGTCATCTTCTGGATGCCGCTGCCGAAGATGCCGGAGGTGGAATGATGAACAACGAAGACGCCCTGAAGAAATTGGCCGTTTACTGGGAGATGGGCCAGAGCTGGGTCAGCGCCACGGAGGCCGCGAAGATGCTTGGCTGCCAGAGCGCCAGCCTGACCAACGCCGCCAACCTGAAGGGCACCCTGGGCTCGCTGCAGTTCTTCTGGGCCGGGACCGTGCTGAAGATCAGCGTGCTGAGCCTGGTGCGGTTCATCTCCGGAGGCTACACGCTGCGGGAGGTTTTCGGACAGATGGGAGGCGTGAAAGGATGACCAACATGGTCCGCTGCCGGCTGTGCGGGCGCCTGATCCTGATGATGGACGCCCCCGGCGGAAAGCGAATGCCCTGCGAGACGACGATGGTCCGGTTCGTTCCGGATCTGAACGGTTCCAACAAGTACCTGACGGACGACATGGTCACGATCAGGGGCGTCGAGCCCATACCCGGCGACCGGGACGTTCACATGGGGTACATCGATCACAGAAGCGTATGCCCGGCGAGGGCCGGGGAGAAAAGGAGTAATCACAAAGATGAAAAGCATGTACTACACATTCAGCCAGGATGAGCTGGAAAACAAGATTCGCGAGCTTGCGATGCGGGAGATGCTGACCCCGTCCTACACGGATGGGGTGCATGATAAGAAGTATTACAAGGCGATCCCGTATTACAACGACGCAATCCGGACCTTTGCCGATGTGCTGATCAGCGAGCTGATACCTGATGCGGAGGCCAACAATGCAGATTCCTGACGCGCCCTGGATCCGCGACGCGGAGCGGAACGGATACCTGGTGAGTGATGACCCGGAGCCAACCTGTCCGATCTGCGGGAAGGTCTGCGACGACCTGTACCTGATGGACGGGGACGTGGTGGGATGCGGGAAATGCATCCGGACGGTGGACGCAGCGCAATGGCTGCACGATCACAGAGAGGAGCTGGAAGAATGAAGCGGTTTTTTATGGACAGCCAGGACGCAGTGGAGCAGTGGAAATTCGCCAGCGCGTTCGTCGGCGTCGCAGCGGTCTGGTTCGTTGTCCTGGCCGCCTCGTTCGGGATCATCTGAGAGGGAGGCGACAAGATGGACGCGATTGAATGGCTGGGGACGTGGGAAGACCTGGGCGCCCCCGGACGGCACTGCCGGATCTGCCCCGCGGAGGGCGCCTTCGGGTACCCGATTCCGAAGAGCTGCTACGGCAGCCGGGCGCCGAAGCCGCCGGAGGGGCCGGTGTATTCCATGTGGGACCGGGTCAACCGGGCGATTCCCGTGGACGGCACGGTCGGAGAAGACCCGCCCAGCTGGCTCCGGAGCCCCCAGGCGCGGTTCTGGCTGGAACCGGAGAAGAAGAGCCTGCTGCAGCGGTTCCGGGAATGGCTAAATAAATGAAGGAGGATGGATATCTGAATGGATTATCAGGACTTTCTGAATAACAAAACATTCGTCCTGGAATCGAAAGGATTTGACGTCGAAAAGGAAGATCTGAATCCGATGCTGTTTTCATTTCAGCTGGATATTGTCAGATGGGCGTTGGCAAAAGGCCGCGCGGCTGTCTTCACGGATTGCGGGACAGGAAAGAGCGCTATTCAGCTTGAGTGGGCGAACAAGATTCACGAGCTTTCCGGCGGTGATGTTCTGATCGTAGCTCCGCTTGCTGTAGTCGAGCAGACGCGACGAGAGGGCATTAAATTCGGGATTAACGTCACTGTTTGCGCGTCTCAGGAAGACGTCAGGCGCGGAATCAATATAACGAATTATGAAAAGCTGGATCATTTTATAGCAAACAGATTCCAGGGCGTCGTTCTCGATGAAAGCTCAATCCTGAAGAGTTATTCCGGCAAAATGCGGAATCAGATTATAAACGCATTCATGGAAACGCCATATAAGCTCGCATGCACGGCAACGCCAGCGCCGAACGATTATATGGAACTTGGGAACCACGCTGAATTCATCGGAGTAATGACAAGGGCAGAAATGCTTGCCATGTTCTTCTGTCACGATGGCGGGGACACGTCCAAATGGAGACTGAAAGGGCATGCGCGGGACCTTTACTGGCAATGGATGGCAAGCTGGGCCGTATTCATGGATAATCCGCGAACACTGGGATATGACATTGAAGGCTACGACCTGCCGCCGCTAAACGTTGAGCAGATCATTGTGGATGGCGACGCGCCAATATATCAAACGATGAGCCTGATGGAACGCAGAGAAGCACGGCGCGAATCAATGCCTGAACGCTGCCAGGCTGCCGCGGATCTTGTTAACGGAAGTGAAGAACAGTGGATTGTATGGTGCGACCTGAACGCTGAAAGCAACCTTCTGCATAAACTGATACCGGACAGCGTAGAGATTCAGGGAAGCGACAGCCCGGAGAAAAAGGCCAGCGCGGTTATTGATTTCACGAATGGCGATACCCGGTGTATCGTTTCCAAGTCAAGCATATTCGGTTTCGGCGTCAACTGGCAGCAGTGTCATAACGTGGTTTTTGTCGGGCTGAGCGATTCATATGAGCAATACTATCAGGCGGTTCGGCGCTGCTGGAGATTTGGCCAAGATAAAAACGTCAACGTTTACATCATTATCTCCAAGAATGAGGGCGCGGTTCTGGAAAACATCAACCGGAAAGAAGCTGACAGCCGGCAGATGATAAACGAGATGGTGAAATATACGAAGGATATCACAAAGAAGGAACTTAAGCGGACATCACGACTGAGCGCACCTTATAACCCGAAGAAGGAAATGGTGCTTCCGCAATGGGAGGAATTCAACCATGAATGTGCTTGACCAAGTAGTCAAACAGAAATACGCCATTTATAACGGCGATTCGTGCGAGGTGATAAAGGGGATCCCGGACAACAGCATCCATTACACGATCTTTTCCCCGCCTTTCGCATCCCTCTATACATACAGCAACAGTGATCGGGACATGGGGAACTGCAAAGGGGATAAAGAATTTGCAGAGCATTTCCGCTTCCTGATCGATGAGCTTTACCGGGTGACAATGCCGGGGCGGCTGCTGTCATTTCATTGCATGCAGCTTCCGTTGTCAAAAGAACGTGACGGCGTTATCGGGTTGAAAGACTTCCGCGGGGAGCTGATCCGGATGTTTCAGGAGGCCGGGTTTATCTACCATAGCGAGGTCACGATCTGGAAGAACCCCGTCACGGCGATGCAGAGAACGAAAGCTCTGGGGCTTCTACATAAACAGCTCAAGAAGGACAGCTGCATGAGCCGCCAGGGAATTGCGGACTTCCTGGTTACGATGCGGAAACCTGGGGACAACCCAGAACGAGTGACGCACACAAACGAGAGCTTCCCGGTTTACGTCTGGCAGCATTACGCGTCTCCTGTCTGGATGGATATCAAGGAATCAGACACGTTGCAAAGAAAGAGCGCGAGGGAAGAAAAGGACGAACGGCACATCTGCCCGCTTCAGCTTGAGGTCATTCGCCGTGGTATCGAGCTATGGACCAATCCGGGAGATATCGTGCTGGACCCATTCACGGGCATTGGTTCGACGGAATACGTCGCGCTGAAGTCTGGGCGGCGCGCGATCGGGTGCGAGCTAAAGCCGAGCTATTACAAGCAAGCTGTTTCAAATTGCATGGCGGCGCTTGAGGAAGGAGTGGTGGAAGATTTGAGCGATGCAAGAGCGGAATATGCCGCTGATAAAAAAGAACAGAGCCAAATTACGATTTTTAACCTGTTATGATTCCAATGACCATTCGAACACAGGGAAAGGAGTTTGTAAAAGATGATCAATAGAGGGCCGATGCCGGCAGCGGTCGGCGCGGTGGTTTACGGGACGGAGGGGGTCGGCAAGACCACATTCGCCTCGAAGGCTCCCGGGGCCGTTTTTATCGACACGGAGGGGAGCACGACGCATATGGATGTGGCCCGGTTCGACACTCCCCTGATCCTGGACAACGTGATCACGGACATCCGTTACGCAGCTGAGCACCCGGAGGAAATCGGGACGCTCGTGATCGATACGGTGGACAGCCTGGAAAAGCTGATCTTCCGCGCAGTCTGCAAAGAGAAGGGGCTGACCAATATCGAAGACATGGGATACGGGAAGGGCTACGTCTACGCGAAGCAGAAGATGCAGGCCCTGCTCGAGGAGCTGGATAAGGTCAAGAGTGCCGGCGTCCACGTGATCCTGGTCTGCCACAGCATGATCCGCAAGTTTGAGCTGCCGGACGAAATGGGCAGTTACGACCGGTACATGCTCAAGCTCAACGAGAAGAATATCGCGCCGCTGGTGAAGGAATGGGCCGACCTGCTCCTATTCGTCAATTACCGGACGGACATCGTTACGGACACGGACGGCAAGACCAAGAAGGGCAAAGGCGGGCAGAAGCGGATCATGTACGCCAATCACAGCGCCTGCTGGGACGCAAAAAACCGCTTCGGACTGCCGGATGAGATGCCCTTTGACTTCGACCAGGTGGCTCATATTTTCGGGAAGACCGATCCCAGGCCGGTGAAAGCAGAGACGGAGAAGCCCGCGGAGCGGGTGCCGGCGAAGGCCGTTGTGGAGACCGTCGAGAAGGTACCGGAGCCGCCGAAGAAGAGTGGGAAGAAAAAGGCCGAAGCCCCAGCTGAACGCCCCGAAAGCATGAAGAGCGACGACCCGGAGAAGGACGCGCTGTTGGAGAAGCTCTGGGGGATGATGCAGGCTTCGGAGGTGCCGGACCCGCTGATCGTGCAGGGCGTTGTCGCCGAAAAGGAATATTACGACATCGTCGTGCCGATCCGGGACTATGAGAAGGACTTTATCAGCGATGTGCTGATTGAGGCGTGGGCACAGGTGAATGATCTGTGCCAGACTAAAATCCATGATCTTCCGTTTTAAGAAAGGAGAAGAAAGACAATGGCTGAGAATCTGAAGACGTATGACTGGGACGATGTGACCGACCTGAGCGAGGATCAGGAGCGCGGAGGCGCGGAGACGACGGTGCTTCCGGACGGAAAGTATCCCTTCGAGGTGATCAAGGTAGACAAACAGTATTTCGACGGCAGCGCGAAGATCCCGCCCTGCAACATGGCGAAGGTGTTCCTGCGGATCGACGGCGGAGAACTGGGGACCGGCCTGGTGGTCGAGAACATCTACCTGGTCGAAAAGCACGAATGGAAGGCCGGCGCGTTCCTGCGGGCCGTGGGCGTGCGGAGCCACGGCGATAAGCTGGAGTTCCGGAAGCTGCTGCACGTGGACGGCGAGAAAGGCCGCTGCGAGATCTATGTGGACGAATACACCGGGCGGGACGGGAAAGCCCACAAGAGCAATAAGCTGAAGAAGTTCTTCGACAAGGAAGATGAGGCCCCGAAGAAGGCATTCACCAGGGGGGCTTTCTGAGATGATGGACATTGAGGAGGCCCGGGCGCTGCTCCGGCATATCCCATGCGGGTCCCTCAGCTATCAGGAATGGATGAACGTAGGCGCGGCCCTCCACAAGGAGGGCCTGCCCTGCGGGCTGTGGGAAGAGTGGAGCGCCTCGGATTCCGGCCGGTACCATGCCGGCGAATGTGAGAAAAAATGGCGAACGTTCGGAAATTACGCCGGGCGGGAGGCCACCATGGGGTCAGTCTACCATATGGCGGAGGAATTCGGCTGGACACCGGCCCAGGGAATGAAGACCTACGGCTGGGATGATGTGGTCACCTATGACGGGGAACCGATCGACACCAGCGGATGGCAGAAGGAAGACACCAAACCCATGCCGCCGCCTCCGGAAGGATACAACGCCGCGAAGGACGCGACGGATTACATCAGCGCCTTGTTTGAGCCGGAGGATAAGGTCTGCTACATCAATACGGCCTACCAGGACGAAGACGGCAAATGGAAACCATACGGGAAGACTTCCTCCAGGACGGCGAAGCAGCTGCTGGACAGCGTGAAGAAACACCCGGATGACATCACGGACACCTTCGGCAGCTACAACGAAGCCGCCGGCGTCTGGATCTGTTTCAATCCCATGGACGGCGAAGGCCGGACAAACAAGAACGTCACCAGTTACCGCTACGCGCTGGTGGAGAGCGACACCCAGGACATCGAAACCCAGTACCAGATCATTCAGGACCTGAAGCTGCCCGTGAAGATGCTGGTGCACAGCGGCGGAAAGAGCCTGCACGCCATCGTGAACATCGGCGCCGTGGACTACAAGCAGTACCAGGAACGGGTGGACTTCCTCTACACCGTCTGCCGGAAGCATGGGCTGGTGGTGGACACCCAGGATAAAAACCCGAGCCGCCTGAGCCGGTTCCCCGGATTCAAGCGCGGAGACCGGATGCAGTACATCGTGGACCGCGACATGGGCCTGAGCGACTGGGTGGAATGGAGCCACTATATCGAGGACGAAATGGTGGAGCCGCTGCAGATCCAGAACCTGAAAGAGATCTGGAACGCCATGCCGCCGGTGAAGCCTGAGCTGATCGAAGGGATCCTCCGGCAGGGGCATAAGATGCTGCTGGTATCCTCCAGCAAGGCCGGGAAAACCTTCGCCCTGGTGGAGCTGGCCATCGCGATCGCAGAGGGCCGGCGCTGGGTCGGGTTCCGCTGCCGGCAGGGCCGGGTGCTCTACCTGAACATGGAGCTGGATGAGGCCAGTTTCGACGACCGGATGAAGCGGGTCTATGAGAAGATGGAGATCGAAAACCCGCACCAGGAGAACATCGACATCGTGCATCTGCGCGGAAAGGTCGAGATGCTGGAAAAGCTGATCCCTCAGATTACCCGGACGATGAAAAACGGCAATTACAGCGCCGTGATCCTGGACCCGACCTATAAGCTGGGTATCGGGGACGAAAACGCAGCCGAGGCCGTCATCCGGTTCACAAACGCCATCGACCGGATCGCGAACGCCGGGGCTTCCGTCATCTACGCGCACCACCACAGCAAGGGCGCCCAGGGAGCGAAGGCCAGCATGGACCGGGCCAGCGGATCCGGCGTGTTCGCCAGAGACGCCGACGCGCTGCTGGACATGATCGAGCTGAGCCTTCCGAAGGAACACGAAGAGCTGATCCGGGCGGAATACGGGGAAAAGGTCACCGCCTGGCGAATGGAAGCGACCCTCCGCGAGTTCCCGCGGATTGAACCGGTCAATCTGTTCTTCTGCTATCCGCTGCATGAGATCGACGCCAGCGGTTTCCTGGAGAAGGCCAATCTGGCCGAAAACGAGCGCAGCATGGAAAACGGCCGCGAGATGGGCAATCTCGCGAAGAGCGCGAAGAAGGCAGACATGAAGGCCAGACTGCTGGACGCGATCAACCGGGATATCGAGTTCGATGGGAAACAGAAAACACAAAAACAGTATGCCGAAGAATTCGGGGTCACGGAGCGGACAATCCGGGCCTATCTGAAGGAGCTGGAAGAGGACATTTGAACCGGAAAAAAGCGGAAAATCCAGTTTATATAGGTATATTTCCTTCCGGTTTTACAGTGTCCTTCCTAACCGTGGTAAGGCGCCTGCTGCGCGCGCCTTCCTCCCGGTTAGAGGGAAGGACTGAGAAAGGAGTTTCCCGATGAAGTTCAAGCTGAAGATGATCCCGCCGACCGCCACCGCTCAGCAGAAGGGCGAGCGGGTCGTGGGTGGGTACATTCACCACTACAAGAAGAAGAACGTCCGGGACGCGGAGGCCATCCTGCGGGACGCACTGCTGCCGTATATCCCGGAGACGCCGATTACGGACAAGCCGATCCGGCTGGATGTGAAATGGCTTTTCCCATTTCCGAAGAGTGCGAAGAAGCACCGGCCTGGATGGGCCCGCTGGAAGATCACACGACCGGACGGCGACAACCTGAACAAGATGCTGAAGGACGTCATGACGGACATGGGTTTCTGGAAGGACGACGCGCTGATCTGTTCGGAAACCGTCGAAAAGTACTATAGCGACGAGCCTGGGATCGCAATCTGGATTTATGACGGCATGAGCATCGACCTGGAGGATCATTATGACTGAAGCGAAGCCGTTTATCAAATGCGTGGACTTCTGGCCGGAGAGGCTGACGAAACAGCAGCTGGCCGTCTATAAGAAAATGATGGAAACCGGCCAGATCCGGACGCAACACGTAGTTTACAACCGGAGCACCGGCAGCACAACTGTTGAATATTATTCAACAGCTCCCCATGAATGGATCCGGAAAGAGATGAAGGAGCTTGCCGGCACGATCGAAGTCGATCCGGAATAAGAAGGAGTTGAGACAGATGAACGAGGCCATGGAGAAGGTCGTGGCCATGATGGAAAAAAAGTACGGCATCCGCCGGCCGGAGACGCCGATCCCCGAGCCCGTGCCGGCAGCTGCTCCGGAGGTCCTGAAGACCAAACCGAACAAAGCCGAAAACAACTTTATGCTGGATCTGATGATCCTCAAGAACAGCCTGGCCGTCCGGAGCGAAGCTGTCAGGGACCGGCTTCAGCGCGTCAATCCGCACGCCTGGCGGGATCTCCGGCTGCTGCAGTCGCTGGTGGCGCGGATCCAGGACGAACTGATCCAGACCATGCCGGATTCACGCCTGGAATACTACTGGGCACTGGCCAGAAACGGACGCTACCATCTGGACGTCGAGGGCCCGCTCCGGCAGGGGCGAATGGTCTTGATCAGCGACATTAACCTGGCGTATCTGTGCGAGCTGGTGATGGAAAGCGAGTGCATCATGTGCCTGAAGGACGGAAAGGAAGTCCAGCGCTGCCCGGTCCGGAAGGCGCTGCTGGAAGTCGCTCCGCCGACCGAGGTCCTGGACTTCGGTTGTGAGTACACCAGCGCGGCTGGCCAGCTTGTCAATGGGAAGGAGGTCACGATTTGAGTGGATGATGTCAAGTGCCCGGTATGCGGGCGGACATTCTGCGTCCAGGCCCCGGCGGAATGGGTCTACAAGCGCCGGCATCGGTCCGGACATGAGGTGATGTACTGCTGCAGCTGGCACTGCTTCCGGCAGCTGCCAGAGAAGCTCAACCGGGGACGCAAGACCGGGAAAAAGGACGTTATCTTCGATATGATGCGCCATGGAAAGACAAACAAGGAAATCATGTTGGCCGCAGGGGTTTCTGACAAGACAGTCTCCTACTGGCGGGAACGGTTCACGGGGTAAGTATCGCCCGGATTAAGGTCGGCCGGTGAGCCGCTATCCGGGGATTGAGAGATTGGAGGGATGATGATGGTTGACAGGGAGAAGGTTATCAAAGGCTTTGAGTGCTGCCACGTAATGGTGCATGACCTTGGGCCAGATAAAACATCGTGTGGAATATGCCCGTATAAGGATGTGCAGACAGAAGAACAGATTGATTTAGGCGGGATTGAGTGCATTGCTGTTTTGCATGACGATGCCCTTGCCCTGCTGAAAGAGCAGAAAGAGCAAAAATTCTTTGTGCACTCTGATGGGAAAATCACTCCGCTTCCAGATGTTGTCAGATGCAAAGATTGCAAGTACGGAGAGAAATTATCTCCGGATTATGTTTCATGCCAAATTAGCGATGAGAACGAAAGCGGATGCCCTGCGTCACATAAACCGGACTGGTACTGCGCTGACGGGGAAAGGCGGGACGAAAAGACATGACGATTAACCTGTACAGGATGAGGCAGCTGCTCCGGCAGACGGTCAAGGTTCAGTGGCGGATCGAGCAGGAGGCGGCCAAGGCCACGAAGATCACAACAGTCCTGACCGGAATGCCGCGGGGCGGGTCTCAGAACAACCAGGTGCAGGACGGCGCGATCCGGATCGCCGAGCTGCGGGACGCGTATCGGGAGATCATGGATGAGATCACCAGCTTGCAGGCGGCGCTGGATCCGCTGATCAGCACGCTGGACAATGCGGACGACCGTGCTGTTATGCGCCTGCGATACATTAAGGGCTTCAGCCCGGAGGACATCGCCGAGGCGATCCACAGGACGGACCGGTCGGTCTACTACTACCTGAGCAGAGCCGAGGACCAGCTGGCGCGAAAGTATCCTGATCAGGTGACAAAGTAAACGAATCTGTTGCGAAAGACACGCGAACCAAACTTTTTCAGTGTATTTCAGAAACCTTAGCAGTATAATGATACCGTGAAAAGAAGCACCCAAGCGCAGGGTGCTTTTTTATTGGGGTGCTGCCGGTTTTTCTTCAACTCCTCCCGACATGCGGGTCGCACTCTTTAAATGGCGAGGTGGGTCCTGAGTGCATCATGATGAAGCAGTCGAGCGGTTCTATACTACGAAGGCCTGGAGGAAAGCGCGCCAGGCGAAACTGGCCGATACCGGCGGGCTCTGTGAGCTCTGCATGAAGAAGGGGCTGATCGTGCCGGCTGTGCATGTACACCACAAGGTTCACCTGACTGGCGAGAACGTGAATGATCCGAGTGTCTCGCTGGACAGCTCCAACCTGATGGCATTATGTTCAGATTGCCATAGCGAAATACACGCGAAAACGAAAAACAGAAGGTATAAGGTAGATAAGGCGGGGCGAGTGCTTATATATGGAGAGCAGAACTTGGAAAGTGTATAAACACACTGCACCAAATGGGAAGGTTTACATCGGTGTTACGCATCAAAAGCCAGAAAACAGATGGAACGGTGGGAAAGGGTACCGGTCAAACGCTCGTTTTTACAATGCAATATGCAAGTATGGATGGGATAACTTTGGACATGAGATAGTTGCGGAAGGTCTTACGGAAACCGAAGCGATCAAAATGGAGACAGAACTGATTGCAAAGAACAACAGCGCAAACAAACAATATGGTTATAACGTGGCGCTTGGAGGGCATAACCAATCGGAAGAGTCAAGAAAGAAAATAGGCGCCACGCGAAAAGAACGCGGCATTGTTCCTCCAAACAAGGGGAAGCGATTGTCAGAGGAAACACGAAAGAAGATTTCAGCGTCTCTCACTGGGCGACGGTATCACGTCTCAGATGATGCGAGAGAAAATATAAGAAATGCAAAGATAGGAGAAAAGAATCCTCATTATGGGAAGTCACTAACCTGGACGGTAGAGGCAAGGCTTGCGAAATTACAACGGGCTGTGATTCAGATCAAAGGAGATGAAACAGTCCGATACGATAGTGCGAAGGTTGCGCAAAAAGAAACTGGAATATTGAGCTGCAATATTTGCCGTGCGTGCCAGGGAAAACGAAAGACAGCCGGAGGATTCAAATGGGAGTACGCATAATCCCCCCATCCGTTTTTTTGGAAATCCAAAATCGGGGCAGGGCGGGGTTGAAGT
>Ga0310691_10002876_pt1 | contig 21745 bp, 1 predicted proteins | sample 176DNAGHGlowgp2_FD_203887 | JGI IMG/M metagenome (GOLD analysis project Ga0310691, IMG submission 203887) | Sheep rumen microbial communities from Palmerston North, Manawatu-Wanganui, New Zealand - 1766 DNA GHGlow gp2 (v2) (version 2) | ecosystem: Host-associated > Mammals > Digestive system >...
AATCCCCATATAATATAATATAAATTAATAATAAATATTTTAATTAAATTTGAATATTGTTTGTTTATATTAATTTATATTAATTAGTTAAAATAAATATATATTATCCAAAAAGATTAAAAAGTAATATATAAAATGGATGAGAGTTTTTTAAAAAAAATAGAAAATAAAGAAGGAAACAAAATTCGAAATAAATCAGATGAAGATTCTTCAAATTCATCTAAAAATGAGAAAAATTCCTTAGAATATTTTGATAATAAAAGAGATTCAGAAAATTCAAAAAAAATAAGAAAAAAAAGCTCAGAAGAAAGAAGCAGTCAAAAAAGGAAAAATAAATCCAAAAGTGAAAATAGAAAAAATGAATCAAAAAAAAAGGATTCAAATGAAAACGAAAAAAAATCAAGAGACAATTCTTTAGATTCAAATGACTCAAATAGCAGGGACTATCATGATGAAACAAATGAAAGAAAAAAATCTAAAGGAAAAGATACAATAAAAAAAGAAAAAAATGATGAGATTAATAAAAAAAATCTTGAATCAAGTAATGATGAGGAAATAAAAAAAGGAAAAAATTCTAGAGAAAAAAAAGATAAAGAAGGGATATCAATATTAAAAGAAAAAATTGATGATAAATCTGATAAGGATAAAGGAAATGAAAAATCTAAAATAAAAAACAATAAAAAAATAAAAACAAGAAAAAAGTATAGTGAAGACTCTAAAGATAGCAAAAGAGATAGTGAATCTTCTGATAGTAAAAAAAAAGATGATAAAAAATTGGAAAGTGAAATTTCAGAGAATGATGATTCTTCATATTATAAAAATAAAAAAAGAAAAAATAAATCTAAAAAAAATAAGAATAATTCAAGCGATGAAAGTCACTCAAGAAAAAATAAAAGATATAAAAAGAGTAGAAAGAAAAAATCATATGAAAAATATTCATCTGATTCATCCAAAAAAATAATGAAAAATAATAAATCAAAAAAAAGAGATTATAATTCTAGTGATGAATTTGGAAAGGATAAGATAAAAATAAAAACAACAAAAGAATATTCAAATGATGATACTATAGAAAATAAATCTTCAGACAAAAATAATAAAAAGAAAGTAACTAAATCTAAAATTAAATATGATAACAAAAATAGGAAAGAAAATCTTTCATCTAGTGATGAGGATAATTCCAAAGAAAAAAAAATTAAAAAGGATAAAAGAAATAAATTAAATAGTAGTAAACATAGGGAAAATTATTCATCTTCAGACAAAAAGGAAAAAAAGAAAAATAAAGAAAATAATGATTCATCTCCGGAAAAAAAATCAAAAGTAAAACATAAAGAAGATAATGATTCATCCTCAGAAAAAAAATCAAAAGTTAAACATAAAAAAAATAAAGATTCTTCATCCACAGAAAAAAAGGTAAAAAAGAAAAAAAAAGAAAATAAAGAATCATCCTCAGAAAAAAAATCAAAAGTAAAGCATAAAAAAAATAAAGATTCATCTGAAAGGATTAAAGATAAATGCAAAAAGGAAGATAATGCTAAAGAAGAAGAAAATAATAAAAGGGAGAATAATGAAAATTTAAATTATAATCAAAAAAATTCTGAAGAAGAAAATAATGAAAACTTAAATAATAAGGAGGAAATCTATAAATCGAAAGAAAATTACAAAGATAAAGATAAGGATAAAAATAATTCTAAAAGAGAGAAAGAGAACATAAAAAAAAGAAAAGATGATTCAAATGAAAAAAAATTGGAGGAACAGGAGAACAAAAAGGAAAATAATGATGATTTATCAAAAGATAAAAAGGAATTGAAAAATTCTAAAAAAAATAAGGAAAGAGAAAAGGATTTATCAAAAGATAAAGAGGAAAAAAAAACTAAAAATAAAAGTAAACATAAAAATAAAGAATATAATTCATCAGATGAAAAAGAAAACATTTCATATAAAAAAAATAATAATAAAAAGCATAAAAATAAAGAATATGATAAAGAAGATAATTCAAGTGATGAAGAAAAGAATAATTCATCAAAAAAAAAGAATAAAAATGAAAGTTTTGATGAAGAAAAAGATTACTCAAAAAAAAAACATAAAAAAGGTAAAAAAGAAAAAAAAGAAGAAAAAATTTCTCAAAAGGATGGTAAAAAGAAGAAAAAACATAATCAAAGAAATGGGGATGATGAAAGCTCTTTAAACGAAAAAAATAAATATAAACATAATAAAGGGAATTCATCTAGTGATGAAGAAGAAAAAAACTCTAATAAAAAAAATAAAAATAGACATCGTTCAAAAAGTGAAGATAGTCACTTATCTAATGTAAAATCAAAACATAAAAAAAATAAAGAAGAAAATAGTTCTTCTTCTGAAGAGGAAAGTTATGAAAAAAGGAAAAAAAGAAAAAACTCTTCAGATTCTTCGGAATATTATAAGAATAAAAAATATTTAGACTCAAAAGAAGAAAATTCTTCGGTTGAAAGCTCTCCTAAAAAGTATAATAAATCAAAAAGAAAAAAATATGACTCTGATGATGATGACAATTTTTCATTAAAAAAAAATAAGAAAAAACAAAAAAATATTAGTTCTGATGATGAGTCAAGCAAAAGAGAAAAAGATTATAATTCTTATAAAAAAAAGCATAAAAAATCAAAAAAAGGAAAAAAAAGAAGAAAAAAACCTAAATTAAAAGATAATGATGATTCTTCTGAAAGAAAGTATAAAGAAAGTGATGACTCCTATGAAAGAAAATCTAGTTCTAAAGAAAGTGACTCCTCTGAAAAAAAATCTAAATTAAAAGATAGTGATGATTCCTCTGAAAGAAAATCTAGTTCTAAAGAAAGTGACTCCTCTGAAAAAGAATATAAAAAAAAAAGTTCTAAAAAAAAAGAATATCATAAAAAAAAAGGAAACAAACATGATAAAGACAGTGATGAAGAATCTGATGAAAAATATCATAAAAAGAAAAAAATGAAAAAAGAGCATATTAAAAAAGGGAATAAAGATAAAAGTAATAATTATAATAAAAAAAAATCAAAAAAAAAAAGAATTGATTCATCTCAAAAAGAAAAAAGTAAAAAAAAGAGGAGCATTTCAAGTGATTCAAAAAGCTCAAAACACAAAAGTAATTCCGATGAATCAAGAAGAAATAAATATTTAGAAAATTCTTCTGGTTCTTCTTCTAAAAAAAGTAATAAAAATAAAAGAAGTTTTTCAGAAAGCTCTAGTGAAGAAATTAAAAAAAAGAAGGATGATAAAAATAATAATTATAATACTTCTTTAAAAGAAATGATAGATGATGTAAAAAATGGAGAAAAAAAATTAGAAGAATTAAGTAAAAGCTCAAATTCTGAAATGAAAATTGATGAAAATGATGAAATAGAAGAAAAAGATCAAATCACAGAAATAGAGAGAAAAGAAAGTGATGATATAATTTCATATCAAATTGAAGGAAATAAAAAACATTTAAAAATAAAAGATTTAAATCCAAAAAATAAAACAGGAAATTTTTTAGCTAAAGAACAAAAAAATGATGAGAAATATTTAGAAAAAATTGAAAAAATAACAAATAAATTTTTAACTTGTGAATCATCAATAAATAGATATATTGAAGAATTTACTGATAGTCCAGAAAAAATAAAATTTTTTAAAGAAAATGGTTTTATTTTAACAGAAAAATCAAAAGAAAGACTTGCATTATTAATACATTATAATTTAGTTGGAATTCCAGTTTTACTTGAAGGAAATACAGGAACATCTAAAACAAGAACATCCTTAATAGCAGCTAATTATATACATAAATTTATTAAAAATAATGAAAGTAAAAGAAAATTAATTAGATTTAATTTAAGTGAAGAAACAAGAATTGATGATATGACTGCAAAATTTGTAAGTGATGATAACTCAATTACTGGCTTAAATGTTAAAGAAGGTCCTTTTGTTAAAGCATATAGAAAAGGATATATTTTATTATTAGATGAAATTAATTTAGCACCACAGAATGTTTTACAATGCATACAACAATCATTAGATAATGAATTATTAAGTGTAGAAACTAATGGAAATAGTTTATTAGAAGTGCATAAACACAAAAATTTTGCATTAGTTGCAACTCAAAATCCAAATAAAGGTGCTTTCTCTGGAAAAAGACATGAATTATCAACTGAATTTGTATCTAGGTTTAAAACAATTTATTTTCCTGAAATTGATAAAAATGAAATGGAAGAAATTGGAATTGGAATTGCAAAAAATATAGGATTTATTGAAGATGAAAATAAAGATTCAAAAAAATATAATCTCATAAAAAATATAGTTGATATACATTATAAATGGGTGAAATGGAATAAAGAAAATAATTCTCAAAATGAAATTTTATGCTTTACAATAAGAGAAATTGAGTCAGTTATTGAATGTTTAAATAAAAATGAAGATATATATGATGTCATAATGACAATTTATGGAGGAAGATATAGAAAAAATGTAATTAAAGAAAAAGATTCTGAAAGCCAATTAGAGAAAATAATTGAATCTTATGGAATTAGGAAAAAAAATAATGACAAAATAAGAACAATATTAAATCAATTTAAATATTGTTATATAAATGATAATCTTATTAAAGTAGTTAATAGTATATTAATATGCTTGAAAAATAAACAAAATATTATTCTTCTAGGAAACAATGAAAGTGGATTAACTCAAATAGCAGAATGGTGTGCTAAATATTTTAATACTATTAAAGGTCCTAAAGATGGAAAAGTAAGCATTTGCTATTGCACAAAAAATTTAGAATGTACAGAATTAATAGGAACTCAAAAATTAGAAAATAAAAATGGTAAAGATGAATTAATATTTGAACCTGGATTTTTATATAATTCAATAAAAAATGGAAATTGCGTAGTATTAGACAATATTAATGAAGCTCCTTCAAGAGTTATTGAGAGATTAAATGGATTATTAGATAAAAAAAATAATGAGAAAGAAAATTATTTTGAAGTTCAAGAAAATTCAAAAAATCCAAAATTGGAAATTCATAGGCATTTCAGAATTATATCAACATCTAATTTTGATAAAATTTCTCAAATTTCTCCTGCATTTTTAAATAGATTTCAAGTTATTACTTTGGAAAATCAAATTTCTTTCAAAAATGTTGAAGGTATAAAAAATTTAATAAGCATTTTAGCAAATAAATATCAATATGAATATTATGAAAATCATAAAAAAATAAAAAAATTTTCTCAAAAAAAGAAAAAAAAGAAGAGATTTGATGATGAAAAAAGAGAAGTTAAAGTAGAAATTAAAAAAGAAATAGAACTGAATCAAGAAGAATTAGCATTTTTGTTAGATAAAATAAAAATATTGTCAAAACAAATAAATCCAAATGATTTAAATAATATTTCATATTCAATGGAACAAAATATTGATGAAAATTCAAAAAAATATTTATCAATGTCTTCAGTTAATAAATTAGTAAGAAGTGTTATTATATTAAAAAATAAATTCAATCAAGATCAAAATATCACATTTAAATCGATTGTAAATTTTGTTTTTGAATTATTATTTGAAGAAGAATTAACAAATTCAAACGATATAATTTTAGATAAATTAATAAGTGAATTATTAGAAAATAATGAAAATAAAAAAGACTTAGGAGATGAAGAATATTTTTTTGATAAATCTCAAACTTTAAAAAAATTTATGGTTCAATTATATGCATGTTCTTTAATTAATCAATATTTATGTATTGTAGGCCCTCCTGGAATAGGAAAAACAATTGGAGCAAGAGCATTTGCATTTATAAGAGAAAGAATATTAAATATTGAATATAAAAATCCATTTTATATGCATGCATATAATCAATTTACAAGACCATCTGATTATTATGGTGTTTCATCAATGCAAGAAGGAAAACTGATTTTTAGAAGAGGACCATTAACAAAAAGTATGGAGGAAGGAAATGTATTTATAGGAGATGAATTTAATATATCATCTGAAGATTGTATGAAAGCAATTACTCCTTGTTTAGAATTAAAATTTGGTAAAAATATTATAATTCCTGGAATAGAAAATGAAATAAAAATTAATCCGTTTTTCTTTTTTATTCTTTGCCAAAATACTAGAGAAACATTTGGAAGAAAAGAACTACCTGAAAAAATAAAGGTTAAAATAAAAATAATTAATTACCCAGAGAGAGTGAAGGAAGAAATTGAAGAAATTTGTGTTAGTATATATAATAAGAAATTTGAAACAACAAAAAATGAAAATAATAAAAAAAAAATAGAAGAAGCTAAATTATGTGGAACTTTGATGATGGAAATAAATAAACAAGAAACTTTAACACCATGGTCTCTAAGAGATATATCTAAACTTTTTACAAGATTATATAAGCAATTTTGGCAAAAAGATAATTTTAAAGGAATGACAATAGAATATAATATATTATTTTATATTTTAAGCTCAACTAATTATTCCTTAGTAAATGAAAGAATTGAATTAATATGTAAATTAATAGCTAATGTATTTAAAAAAGAAAAATTATATAAGGAATTAAAAGATTTATATAAGGAAAATCCTATTTTAAAAAAAATAGACATCAGTGAAGAAAAAAGAAATTTGTATATACAAAAAGGAAATGTTACATTATATTATAGAGTATTTGAACAAGATTTATATAATGAATTAAAAAATCTTCCTAGTGTATTAGATGCACTATTTAAAATGATAATTTCAAGTGATGATGAACCTTTACTAATATCTGGACCTAGTTCTTTTAAAACATATTTAGCAGAAAAATTCTTGAAAACAAATAATATTGAAATATTATCATTAAATTCTGAAATAACAATGTCTCAATTGATAGGCTCAAATGTGCCAATTAGAAAAGAAGAATCTAAATTATTTTATTTAAAAGCAATATATGAAATTTTGGGAGTCACTAATATTGAATCTAAATTAAAGGATTTAAAAAATTTTGAAAGAAAAAATATAGAAAAAGAAAAGGAAAATATAGAAATAAATCCTGAATGGCTTGAGGATGCTTTAAATAATTTGGAAGAAAAATTGTTTAAAAATGAAGCAAATAATAAATTACAGAATAATAAATTACTAATTGAATTTCAACCTGGAATTTTATTATCAGCTGTAATTAAAAAAAAATCATTAATTTTAAAAAAAATAACTGATGTCAAGACTGAAAATTTAGAAAGATTAAATGAATGTCTCACAGGAAATAAAAAAATAACTTTAAATGAAGATATTCAAAATACATATACTAAAGAAGATAAAAAAGAAATCAATTTAGGAAAAAATTTTAGGATAATCGCAACATGTAATGAAGGTGAAGAATCAAAATTATCAGATGCTTTCTTATCTAGGTTTACTTTAATATTTGTTAATAAATATACTAAAGATGAGGAAAAAAAGGTCTTAAGTTCAAAAGAATTAGAAAGACTTGATAAATATATAAAAAAATATTACGAAAAATTTAAATATGAAGGAGAATTTTCTTTAGCTCAAAAAATGAATTGTTTTAGAATTTATGATGAAATAAACAAAATTAGAAATGGAGAGAATCACAAAGAAAAAGACAATCTTAAATTGGCAATATATATGCTTCTTCTAGGATTAACTCAAAATAGAGACAAAAGACCAGAGAAATCAGTAAATAAAACCAATATAGAAATTTTAAATTCTCTATTTAAATTTAAAAATTATTATGAAAATAATTTATCAAAAAGTCCTTTGGAAAAGGTTGGAAAGCATCATATTCATTCAAAAATATTTGAAATAAAATCCAGATTTTCTATAAATAATAATATAAATAATGACAAAGATATTAATGATGATATTATTTTTACTAAGAAAATGAAAAGTTTATTAGATACTATTCATTTTGGAATATCAACAAGGACTCCAATTGTTCTAGAAGGTTCTTATGGTCAGGGAAAATCAAAAGCAATTGATTACTATTGCAAACTAACAGGACTTAAGCCTATTAAAATTGTCATTACTAAATATACAAAGATTGATGATTTATTTGGAAAAATAATATTTAAAACAGTTAAAGGGGTCCAAACTTTGGTTGTTTCTAAAACAGATTTTTGTAAAGCTTTAGAATGTACTGATAATACTATTGATACTTTGATTATATTAGAAGGAATAAATAATGCAAGTCCTTCAATTTTAGGAATAATAAGCGATATTTTTGGAACAAGAAGCTCAAAAATAATAGTTAATGGTATTCCAATTAAAAAAAATTATATAAATCTAATTTGTATTTTTAATTCAAATGATGATATGACAAAAGAAAAATTACCTATAAATATAATAAATAATTCATTATATTTTATTGTGGAAAATCCTTCTAATATTGATATTAAAGATATAATATTAAATTTATTTGAAAGAGAGAATTCAAAAAATAAAAATAATTGCAAATTTACTCAAGAAGAAGCTCAACAATTTTATGATAATTTTATTAAAGCCAAAGAAATATCTGAGAATGGTATAGGAGAATTTCCATTCACATTAAATGAAGTTAAAAAATATATATCATTAAGGACTAATTTGCCTGAGATAGATAAAACATTTTTTATGACTATAATTTTTCAACATCATTTTACACAAGGAGAAAATATTTTGAAGGCACAAAAATATTTAAAATTAGATTCATTTCTATTTAGTCCTTACATTTCTTATAATAATAAATCTTTAAAATTCAAAGCTTCTAAAAAAAGTAAAAAAAATCAGATAGAGATTAAAATTAAAAAATCTAAACTAGATGAAGATAAATTAAAAAATAAGTTCGATTGTATGACTTTAACAGAAAAATTATGCTTTCTATTTTTATTATGTTGCATTAAAGCTGATAAAGTTCCTATAATTCAAGGCTTAACTGCATCAGGAAAATCTTATATTATAATGTTATTAGCTGAATTATTAGGTTATAAATTAAGTATTTATCAATTAAATGCTAATTCAGGAATTTCAATATTTACGGGGCAATCTATTATGAATGATAAATTTAGTAAAGATGAAAAATCTAAAATTAATGAAATATTAAAATTGATTGACTCCAATTATAGTTATGAAAATTTAAATTCAAAAAGATTAGAAAATATTTTTAAGGAATTTGATAAAAAAATAAAAGAAGAAAAAGAAAAAGAAAAAGAAAAATATGAAAAAGCAAAAAATGAGTTAATGCTTTTAACTTCAACTATGTCAAGGTTTAAAAAAGAAGATTCTGAATTTATAAAAGGAATAAGGGAAGGAAATTTTGTTTGCTTAGATGGAATAGAAGCAGCTACAGAACAAATATCACAAAAAATAGCTTCTTTATGCAGTGAATCAAAAACATTAAATATATATGAATCTGGGGATGATGAACTTATTTTTAATAAAAAAAATATCCATAAAAACTTTAGATTATTTATTATTTATAACCCTCTCTCAAAAGGAGCAAAAAAAATAGATCAAACACTTTTTAATAATTGCATTAAATTTACATTACCTTCTATTGATTTAGAACCAAGAGATATTACAACTTTATTATATAAAAGTATTAATAAAACAAAAAGTAAATCTTATTTTTGGTCTGATTTTTGTGGAAGATTGGCTTCATATCATATCTTTCAAGTTCAAAAAACAATGAATAATGTAGATATTATAGCAGGAGGAGCTCATTTTACATCAAGAATATTAACCTTTATTTATAAAGATTATAATAAAACTTTTAAAAGTTTTGAAAATCCAAGGATTGAAGAATGGCTTAAATGTATTTTTGATTCTTATTATTGGAGAAGTTATATTTCATATAGTGATGATAAAAAATATTTCATAAAAGATACTTATGATATTATTAAAAAACAACCAGAAAAAAAATATAAAGTTGATGAAGAATTAGATTTTAAAATTGAATTTAAAGAAATTATTGAAGATTTAATGGCTATACAAAATTATGCAATTGATAATGTAGAATATAATAATTTTAATTTTTCTATCTTTGTTGAAAATTGCTTAAAAATACCTTTAAATAAAGAAAAAATCAGAATTATTGCTAACAATATAGAAGATACAATATTATTATTAGAAAACAATATTACAATGTCAGATGAAATTAAAACAAAGTTTTATCAAATAAATATGATTAAGGATATTTTGAAAAATATTGAAAATAATTTTGATAATATTTCATCTTTACAAGAAATGAAAAAATTAGAAGATGATGAACTGTTAAAAAATAAAGATATAGAAAGTTATTTACTCCGACTAAAAATATTAAATCAAATATTAAAAAATCAAAATTCCAAACAAATATATGAGCCCTCAATTAATATAAATCTAATAAATAATCCTAATATAGATGATTTATGCATTGCTTTAAGTGATTTATTACAAAATAAAAATAAATTAAATTTTATTAATCTTATTAAAATTTTGTTTGAAGCCCCTATTTTATTTAATGTAATATCTGTTTTATATCCATTTGAAGAATTAAATAATGTTGAAGAAATAAAATTCAATGAGGAATATATTGAACTATGGTGTGGCTTATATGCAAAAAAAAACAATTTCATAGTTAGAATTGAAAAAATAAAATATTCAATTTTTTTTGATGAATCCCAAGAAAATAATATAATCCCATATTTCATTTTTAACGAAAAAAACTCGTTATTATTATCTCAAAATAGTTATTTATTTTTCAAAAAAAAATATTCATATATTGATATTGTGTCAGATAAAGAAACCTCTGAAATGATAAAAGACTGCTTTGATTATGCTAAAATAAAAAGAAAAAAAAAAGAGAAAATAAATAATTATAATTTATTTTCTTATAATGAAGCACCAATGATAGGTAGAATAATATCAATATTATTAAATTTAGAAAAATATCACAATTTAATTATATATCTTAAACAATCATTTAGTTATTTAGAAAAAGATGCAATAGAAATGATGGAAATTTTATTTAAAGAAATGAATGGTGAAAACTATAAATATATTATTGATAATTTATTTGAACTAAATTTTTTTTGTGATGATAATAGCATTTTATGGAAATACAGAAATAATATGAATAAAGTATTTGAAAATGAAGAAGAGAAAGATGGAGATCAAGAAATAAATTTCGAAAATGAAATTAATTTAGCTTACAAAGAATTAAAAAATATAAAGAAATTAAAAAAATTATATTTTGACGATAAAATAGTCAAGAAATATGAAAATAATTTAAAATCCTTAATAAACGAATTTGAATTTGCCAAAAGAAAAGATGATAATAAAAAAGAAATGAGAGAATATCATAATAAAGGTTCCAAATTATTAAAAAATATACAAAAATATAGCCAAGGAAAAGGTTTAATTGAAGAAGAAATTAATAAATTTATTAAATCAAAAAATATTAATAAAGAATTATATGAAAAATTAGAAAAAAAAGTTAATGATTTTATCGAATTTAATAAAGAAATAAATACTAAAAAAGATAATAATAATTTTACTTGGCCTAAAACAAAAATATATAATCAAACATGGAAGGAAATTAGTGAAGAATATAAGTTTTATGAATTAATATTTTGGTATTCAGAGATTGAACAAATAATAAATGATTTATTAAATCCTGAAATATCTTATAAAAATTATTTAAGGATTTCTACTGATTTAAATGCTCAACAAATACAGCATATTACTAATTTCATAAAAGAAAAAAAGAATGAAACTGATAATAATCAATTATCAAATGATCAAAGAAAGTTAGTAAAAAGTATGATTAGAGCAGAGCTTTTATTAAAATTTATGAATAATAAAATAAAATTAGATGTAATTCAAAATTTTGTTGAAGATATAAATGAAAAAATGAAATTGGATGATATTCAAGAAGATGAATATTTTTATATCCAAAATATTGCATCAAATTACTCTCCTAATCTAAAAATTAAAATACCAATTTTTGAACCAAAAGATATATTTCATTTATTTTTTAAATATGATGCAAATAATAAATATAAATTAGGAGAAGATATTATAAATGAGAAGTTAATAGGAAATATAAATAATAAAATAGATTTATTATTAAATAATAATTTCAAAAATTATAAAGATATAGCTAATGAAATTGGTTATTTATTATTTATAGAAATAACTGGGGATGAAAAAGTTCCAAAAGATGAAATTATTAAAATTATTACACAAAAATTAAATAGTTTAGAAGGTTTAAAGAAATCTGAACTGAAAAGAATTGGTGATTATATAAAATATATTCATAGTTTTAATGAAATAGTCTTTATAAATCAAAAGAAAGTTAAAAAAAGTTTTAAATTAGATGACTTTTATAATTTAATTAATGATGAAAAGAAAATTCTTGATGTCAATAATATTTTAAAAAAAGCAAAGAAAAATAGTGATATTTATAATCCTTCTTTCATTTATTATATTAATTGTTATCCTAAGTTTATAAATAATTTATTTAAATTTATAAATTCTTCTAAAGAATCAATAATATATGATATTAAAAAAGGAATTGAAATTGACTATATTCCATTTTGGCTATTTGTTTTAAGAAATTTATCTTCTTTAAATTGTATTGGTGATTTCAATTTAACTAATAAAAGTTTAGAAAATTCTATTCTTGAATATATTAAAAAATCTATTAGAGAAAACAAAAAAAATGATAAAAAAATACCTGTTGAATGGATAAATTTATTAAAAGATGCAAATGATGAAATTAAAAATGTTAACATTAATTCTTTTATGAGATATTTTAAAAACTTAGTAGAGAATATCTCAGATCTAAGTGATGAATTTAGAACTAAAATATTACAATTATTAGAGAAATATTATAAGCAAATAATTGATTATGTATTTGATGATAAATTTGATAAATTATTTACTCTTAATTTAAATGGAAATTCTCTATTGTCAAAAATTTCTTATTCTCCAAGTGAATACATGTATAATGAAATTAAAAGAGATATTAATAATTCTTTCAAAAAACATTTAGAAAAGTTCGGGGTATTTGAAAAAATAAAAGAATTTTTAGATGAATCAAAAAATAGAAATGAGAAAATAGAGAAAGAAATGGACAAATCTAATGAAATTTTAAAATCAGAAAAATTTAATGAATTAAAAAATGAGTATAACAATAAAGTGAATAAGATTTTAGAAAATATTTATGAATTATGTAATAAAAACAATAAATTATTTGATAAATTAAAAAATAAAAATTTACTTGAAGAAGAAGATCATAATGATTTTGAAAATTATTATAAATATTTTAATAAGTATTCAAAGTTTGGAATATCAAAAGATTCAAATGAATTTATAAAATATATCAAAATAAAATATGAAATTAAAGAAGAAAAAGAATATGAATTATATATATCGGACAATAAAATTATAGATTTAAAAAAAAATGGATGCCTTTATTTTATAATAAAAGAAAGTAAAGAAGATTTTATTAAAAAAATTAGTTTAAATGAAATTATTAATGATGAAAAAGCAAAAATAGAAGAAATAAAAAAAGATGTCACAATTTCAGAAAAAGAAGATGAAAAAATTGGAAAAGAAGAAGAAAATAAAGAATTTATAAAAGAAGATGAAAAAATTGGAAAAGAAGAAGAAAATAAAGAATTTATAAAAGAAGATGAAGAAAAAAATGATAAAGAAATAATTGAAAAGAAAGAAGAAGAAAAATGCTTAGACATAAATAAAATATTTAAATTTGATAAATTAGAAGAATTTGAGAGAGTAAAATTTATTAAAGATGAAGATGACAAAATTAGGGAATCAATAGAGCAAATAGAAAAACTTCCAGAAAAAGAAGACATTTCGGATTATGAAAAAATAACTTTAGGTGGTTATGAGAAAGAGAAGATTTTAGAAAAATTAAATGGAATAAATGATTATTTTAAGGATTTGGAAAAATCCATACAAGAGATATTGAATTGTGGAATAAATGATTCTAATTTATCTGTATTTCAGAGAAATTTAAATCAATTTTCAAAAGATATAAGTCATTATTTTAAAATAAATATGAATGATAAATTTCCTTCATTAAATGAATATATCAAAAATATAGAAAATGATTATAAAGAACAATTTTATTTAATTAATTTATATAAAAACTCATTTAGAAATGATATTAATAACAACATAAAAAATTTTTTAAAACTAAATGCATATAATTTATTTAGATTAGATTTCAAAATATTTAAGTTTCCTACAATAAAAGAAAAGCCATGGATTCATTTGGAAAAAATGAATATTAATTCACCCAACTTATTCATTCCTATTATTAATATAGATAATAATAATCTAAAATGCTGTTTTGATACATTAAATATAAATCTCGGAAAAATTTGTCCTATATATTACAAAGGTAAATATAAAATAAATATGATCTCATTTGTTAATGAAGATTTAATGTTGAAAATTGAAGATTATAAAGAGGAAAATAATTTAGAAAGAAATATAAATGAAGAGAATAATAAAAAAGATTTAGAAGAATTAAATGAAGAACAAAGAACTATTAATGAAAAAGTTAATCATTTGAATAATATTAAATATGATGGAGAAATTCAAAATCATGAATTAATTTCAGTTGAACCATATGCTAAAAAAGATGAAAAAACAATACAAATTTTTGTTGAAATTCCATCTAATTTTATAGAAGGGCCCATTTTATTATCTTGTAATCTAGTAATTAATACAATCGACAAAAAAAAAGAATGCAAAATTAAATTAAATATTAAGCTTGATTTAATACAAATAAATTTATTACTATCTTGTAAGCAATATAGCTTAATAAATAATTACAAATATATAAAGGAGAAAAATGCTTTACATGAATTGTATTATAAATTAGATACTTCATATTTATCAAGTAATGAGCAAATAGAATTTGAGATAATTAATGATCAATCAAAAGAAGATGTATTATTTTGTATTTCAGTAAAATCATTGGATAATAACACTTCTAGAAAGCCTAATTTAATATTTAATAATAGGGAAAATAATAAAATAAAAAATAATTTCAAATTAGAAATCCCTAATTATAATTCAGGGTTTCCAGAAGATATTCCAAGATTAAATTGCTTATATGAAATTATGATTAATGAAAATTTTATTATTTATATTATTATAGATGCTTTTATAAAATCTTATATATCGGAATTATTTATGTATGACTTTTTTACAAAAAAATATATCAAGAATGAAGCATTTATTTATTTAAATGATAAAGTTAAAGAAACTTATTCAAAAAAAAACACAAATATTATTTTGAGATTTTTGCTATTTAGTACTTATGAAAATAAGAAATTTAAAATAAATATAAAAGATTGTTCATCAGTTAGAATAATACCAAAGAAAAATGAAAATGAGATTAAAAATGGAGCTTGTGAATTTGAATGTGATTTAGAAATTAAAAATATAGTAAGAACCGATACATCTTTCTTATTTATAGAATCTTTAGAAAATGAAATACAATTCAAAATTAATTTTCTTCAAAATCCAATAATTAGTGAAGATAATTTAGAATTATATAAGCAATTTGGATTAATTGCATATCTTTCTCATAATAATAATTATAATAATAATTATAATAATAATTATAATAATAATTATTATAATTATAATAATTATTATAATAATTATAATCATAATTATAATAATTATTATAATAATTATAATAATTGTTATTATAATAATATTGTTAATTATAATAATAAGAATAATAAGAGTTATTATAATAATAATTATTATAATAATAAATATAATAATAAAAATTATAATAATAATAAGTATTTTGAAGTCCTTGTTGATAAAAATAATATAAATTCATTTTTAACAAATAAAATAATTTTTATTTCACCGTTTGAAAATGGAAGTAAGGTTATAGATTTTTCAAATATAAATACTTCTAAAAATAAAAATAAATATATTCCAGGTTTACAATATTTAAATTTGGATATGAAAGATAATTACGAGATTAAAAAATTTTACAATCTCAAAAATACTCAAATTATTTTGAAAAAAAAAAGTATATATGTTAAAAATTATGAAGTTGAAGGAGAATTATTTAAAACATTTAAAAATTCTTCTTTTCCTATTTTTGTAAAATATAATAATAATTTTTTTCCTTTAATTGATGAAAATAAAAATAAATTACAAGAAGAAAAAATAAAATACGAAAAAATAGAAATTCCTGGAGAGGAAGAAATAGAAATTAATTTTGATAATTCAGGTTGGTTTTCAAATTATACTTATTTAAATGATGCTAAAGAAGAATTAAATAAATCTAAAATATGTAAAATTGATAATAATTTACAAAATATTAAAAATATAATAATAAAAAATATTAATCAATACATTTCTAAATTTAAAGCATATTTTAATGAATATAAAAATAAAATTAGGGAAGATAATATTACATTTGAATGCCTTGTATATTCAATATTAAATCATCCAAAAGAAATGATGGGGATAATAACTGATTTTTTGCCAAAAGAGAAAACAATTTATTTAGAAAGTATATATGATAGTTTTTGCTCTAATAAAAATCAAAAAGAAAATGATAGAATAATTCATAATTTTATATGCTATCTTCATGATATATATATTGCAAAACAAACAGAATTTAATAAAAACAATAAAAAAATTATAATACCTAATGCTCAATTTCAAAAAAAGCATGAAGAATTATTGTTTGCATATTTTAAAATTCCATTAAAGCCTCATAAAGAAAAGCCAAAAGAATTTAAAAGCTACATCAAAAAACTAGAAAATAGTAAACTATTAGAGGAAAATAAGGATTATTTTAGAAGCAAAAAAATAAAAATAAAAGGAAATCTATCAGAAATTGCTGATGAGAATATCAAACCAGAAATATTAGATGAAAAAGATGATAATAATGAAATACATTTTAATTATGATATTAAAATAGATTTTCCAGAAATGAAATTATTTTATGATAGTTATGAGGAAATGAATTTAAAAAATATTAATGAATATTTGAGCAAATATATAATTTGCTGTAGAATATTTCCAATATATATTAGGAATTTAATTCTAAATAAAAAAGATCTAAATGATGCTGAACAAAATTTGGGTATTCTTATAGATATATATAAATCTATAAAAAAAGACCCATATAATGATTTAATTGCTTTAATTTCAAAAGAGTATATAAATATTTTTGAGGAGTTGGCTATTAAATTAAAAGAAGCAAAAGTTAGAATTCAAAAGTTAGGTAATATTGAAGCAAAAAATAAAAATGAATATTCATATATTCAACCTCCAGATAAAAAAGAATTATATAAAAAAGAAGATAAATGGGAAAATAAAAAATTAATTGAAGAAAGAATAAATAATGATATTCAAATGAATATAAGAAAAAAAATAGAGAAAAGTAGAAATATAATGAAGGGTAAAATGGATTTTGATTTAAATGAAACAATGATAAGTTATAAAGAAACTTCAATAGATAATGATGATTCATTAAGAGAGCTTAATAGTCTTATTGATATTAAAGTAGAACAAGAAAATCAAATTGATATAAAAAATTTAGCTAATAATTTTGAAGAATTGGATTTTGATGAAATAGAATTAGGAAAAGAAAACATAAATAAAGTTAATAAATTGACTACAAATAAAGTTGCTATTGAAAATGATTTAAATAAATTAAAAAGATTTGATTTTGAAAATCTTGAAAAAAAGTTCAACGAAGATTATGCTTTAAAATATATTGTTGAAAATTTGAAAAAATTAGGAAATAATTTAAATTCTCCAAATATGCTACTTTTTAAATATGAGAAAACAAAAGAATTTATGGAAAATAAAAAAATAAAGGGAATAAAAGTAGAGAATAATATTTTGAATAATAGAATAGATACACAAATTAAAAAAGGAGAAATATTATCTATTGATTCATTAATTAAAAATAGTAAATTTTTAACATTAAAAATAATAAATTGTGTATCTGAATTAAATTTTATAAAAACTAAGGAAGAAATTAATTTTAAGAATACTGAAGCCCATATACTCTTTGATTGCGCTAGAACAATTAGCTATGAAAATAGATTACTTAATATGCTATTTGTGTGTGGATTAGTAAATGCTTTAAATAATCTAGAAATAAATTATTCATTAAATTTAATTGGAGATAGTGCAATGAAAGTTAGAATTAAAGAAACTACTGAAGTTCATAATGAATTAGCATTACAAAAATTATATGATTGTTGCTTTATTAAAAGAAATGTAACTCAATTAGCAAGTTGCATTAAATATTTTCTTGATTATTCTAAAGATAATAATAAATCTATTAATAATGTTTATTATATTTTTTCAAATGGTTTTGATGATGAACTTAAAAAGTTAAATGCTTGGAAAGCAAAAATTTTTAATGAAAATAAGAATTCATTTTGCTTTGTTTTTATAAAGTCTAATATTTTAAATAAAGAAAAAAATAAAAATTATGCAAAAGAGTTAAAAAAATTATGGACAGATTTCTCTGAAAATTTCATAAAATGTAATAGCAATGGAAATTTAATTGATATATCCTTAGCAGATATTCAGAAAGAAAAAGAAATACAAAAACTTGTCATAAACTTATCTGAAGTTTTATTAAGAAATATACGAGATACTGATATTAATAAAACAAAAATAGAAAAGAGTAAATTTTATATTAATAATGAAAATGTTTTAGATGATGATTATATAAGTTATTTAAATAATTATATAAATGAAAATTTGAATAAAGAAGAATTGAATTCATTATATATTAAAAAAATTAAATTACCAATAAATATTAAAGATAATCAAGTTAATCAAAAAGAATTTAAAATATTTTGTCAAAATACTGGAAAAATTATAAGATATGATAATGAAAAACTTAAAATAGAGACTAAAAATAAAATTATAAAATTAGCTAGATTATTTAAAGAAAAAAAGGAGAATTTGAAACTAAAATATATGAATACAATATTTAAACCGAATCTTCCTACTCAAACAGTATTATGCGAAGAAGGAACTCATTTAGATATTATTGAACTAATCAAATATTCTATTAATAAAATACCTAATCCTAGATTATATAGAGAAATAAGAGATGGATTTGTTAAGAATTATGGAGTAAGTATAGTTATCGATACTTCACAATCTTGTCTAAATGATATTGCATTTATTCATACGTTGCAAACAATAAGAGTATTATTTAGTTCCTTTATTTATGATAATATTCCTTGCTTAGATGTAATAATAACAAGAGAAAAAGAGCCAGTAATTTTATGCTCAGAAAAATCCTCGAATGAAATTTTAAATGAAAAGTCTCCTTTTTGGCCAGTATTTTTCTCCTGTTTAAAGCCAGTTTCATCTTCTGATTTAGCTTCTGCTATTAAATCAGCATTCAATTTAAATAGAGCAAGGAAAGCAGACTATACTAATTATATTTTTGTTTTAACAGATGGATTATATAATTTTAGTGAAAGAGAGCGAATAATAGGAGTTGTCAATAATTGTTTTTTAAAAAGCATAAATATTTTTGGAATAGGTGTAGGGATTTATCCAAAGGGGATTGAAAAATTATTTCCACAAATAATATATTCAATGAATCCCTACAATTTATTAGAAGGAATATCTTATTGCTTCAATGATGTATCTAAGTTTAAAGATGAAAAAATGGAAGGTTTTATGGAATTAATTGATTTCGAACAAATAAATTTAGAATTGAAAAATGCTTTGAATATTTCTAAAAACCCCAAATTTATGCAATTAAAGAAATTTTTAAATAATATAGAAATAAGTTTGGAATCTTTTCCTTTTCATCAAGAAGATATGAAACCTAATATTGATGGAGAAAATCCAGAAGGTGAAGGGGGAATGTACCCAGAGAATTTCTATGAAGGACAGTGGATTTTAATATTAATGTGCTTTAGTTCAAATTTAAAAACTCAAAAAGCTGCATTAAATAGATTAAACAAAGAGCAAAAAGAAAGAGAATTAAGAATAGTTCCAGAAAACATTACTAGAAAAATAAATGGAGAAGATTGTATTGCATCAGTTGTAGGATATTATGGGTATCAAGTTAAAGTAGTTACTGATTATGAGCAAGCAATAAATGAATTAATTAAAACTAATAAAGAAGATAAATGCTTTTATAATTCTTTATGGGTTATGAGTGGAAGAGAAATAAATGATATGCCAAGTGGAAAAAAGGATGCTGCTTGTTATATAAATCAATTTATAGATTGTATGATACAGTTTTGGAAAAATGGTGGTTCTCTTGTTTTAATGGCAGAAAATGAGCCTATGACTTTTCAAGTTAATAAATTTTTAGAAAAAGTTGAATTTGATGGAAAAAAATTAGAATTTAGAATAGATGGAGATAATCCTGGAGGAAAAATTTTAGTTGATGATAATAGTGGAAATTTAGAAAAAGATGGTTCTTTTAATTCTTTAATTCAAAAAGTAAATAATGTAGAAAGAGAATCTTTAGCTAAAAATTTAAAAAAATTATATGAAGGATTAACAGTATCTTATGCAAAAGGAAAATCTTTAGAGCCATTTATTGCTTTTTCAAAAGATTCAAGTGGGTGCATTAATTCTCTATTTTATAATGGAATTGATAGAGGAAATGGAGAAGGTGAAGGAGATATTTTTATTGATTGCTCCTATACAAAATTCTTTTTAGAAATGAATGAGAAAGGAACATCAAGATATTTACAAAATATATCAGGTTTTATTGGCTCAGCTGAAAGAAGATTTAAAGGAGATCAACATCCTTCTGATTATAGGCCTAAGCCAGTTAAATTTATATTCAAATTAAATGAAAATTTGTATGAATTTAAATCAAGTAATATTGATGTTGTTTATTTAGTTGATACTACAAGCTCAATGAGGAGATCTATTAATAAGGTTAAAAAATATTGTGAAGAAATATCCAATATTTTAAATAATGAGATGTGTGAAAATGAATTTAGATTTGGAGCCATATTCTATGCTGATCCTATAGATGTTTCTTCTGATTTTAATAGATATATTCCATTAACTTCTAATATAATTGATTTTAAGGAAAATGTTGATACAGTCGAATTACTTTCAGGTGGTGATGGCCCAGAAGATTGGGCTGGAGGATATGAAATTTGTACTAAAATGAATTGGCAAAAAGGTATTAGATTAGTAATTCATATTGCTGATGCACCAGCACATAGTAGATTATATAATGATGGAGGTGATGGAGGAGATTATTCTTCTCAAGGTCCAAGATTGGATAAATTAATTCAAAAATGCGCAATGATGAATATAAATATTGTTGCTTTTAAAATTGGTAAATATGCTAATAAATCTTTTTCAAGAGTCAAAGATATTTATGAAAAGTATGGAAAAGCAACATTTAAAATGGAGGATTTTGATCAAGATAGAAAAGAACCTACCTATTTTGTTGATTTAGTTGTTAAAAGTGTAAAAGGTGTTACTGCTTAATATTTTATTAGTATCATATTTTATATTATCATAATCTAAATAAATAAATATCTTTTCAATTTAAATTTTTTATTTTTTAAATTTTCCAAAAAAAAATTCAAAAATATTTAAATTTAATAAATTTTATAAATAATTATTTGTATTCAATTGAAATGGGGATTGGGGATTGGGGATTGGGGTGTGGGGGTTTGGGGGGTGGGGGGGTGGGGGGGGGCGGCCAGGGCCGCCACCCCGCCCACCAAGACCACAAACCAACACCACAAAAAAAAGTTTAGATATATTTTTTTGATTT
>Ga0310691_10002877_pt1 | contig 21740 bp, 14 predicted proteins | sample 176DNAGHGlowgp2_FD_203887 | JGI IMG/M metagenome (GOLD analysis project Ga0310691, IMG submission 203887) | Sheep rumen microbial communities from Palmerston North, Manawatu-Wanganui, New Zealand - 1766 DNA GHGlow gp2 (v2) (version 2) | ecosystem: Host-associated > Mammals > Digestive system >...
AACTAAAAGTAAAAACTTTTTCATAATCGTTGTTTTAGTTTGAGTTAGTAAAAAAGGTTTATTAGTAATATGGCGACAAAAATAGCGAAAAAAATCGAGAAAAAATGATTTTTCAATAAAAAAACGCCACTCAAGTGGCGTTTTTTTTATTCATAAAAGCATTTATGTAATTATCTATGGTAAAGCCTGCGTGCCATTATGGTCGGGGAGATTGTAGGAGAAACTCGACGGGTGCCGACTCCCACTGCATCAGTTCGTTGACCACTTGCAGTGCCTGAGGTGCGACATGGAGCGTGACGCGCTGCGTCTGACCCGGTTCGAGCGTCACCCGCTCGAACGCCACCAACTGTCGCTCGGGCTGCACAATGGGTGCCACAGGGTGACGGGCATATACCTGTACTACCTCGTCGCCGCGTCGGCTGCCTGTGTTGGTCACATCCACCGCAATATCATAGCCGCCGTCTGCAGTCTGGGTCGCCCTCATCTCACCATAGCGGAATGTGGTGTAACTCAGTCCGTAGCCGAAGGGGTATAGTGGCTGTGCCGTCATGTCGACGTAGTCGTGCGTCACAGGCAGTGGTCGATGGTAATAGACTGGTAACTGGCCCACATGGCGTGGCACGGTGATGGGCAGTCGTCCGCCAGGATTGTAGTCGCCGTAGAGCACGTCGGCAATGGCGTTGCCGCCTTGCTCGCCGGGATAGTAGGCGGTGAGCACAGCATTGGCATGCTCGTCGGCCCAAGTCTTGTCCAACGGGCGTCCCTCAATATAGACCACGACTAGTGGTCGGCCTGTCGCCTTGAGTGCCTTGAGCAACTGTTGCTGGACGCCCAGCAGGTCGAGTGTGGCACGGTCGTTGCCTTCGCCACACTCCATGTCACTGATGGTGGCTTGGGCGGCACTGGCTGCTCCGGTCTGCTCGTAGTTGGTGCGAAAATCGCGTGCCGACGAGCCGCCCACCACGGCAACCACCACATCGGCCTGACGCGCAATGCGCACTGCAAGGTCGAAGGCGGATTGGCTAGTGTCACGCACGGTGCAACCGTAGGAGTAGGAGCAATGGTCGTCACCCACCTTGGTGACGATGGCATCGAACACTGTGGCTACTTTGCCATCGGGTTGTGGCGCGGTGTAGTCGCCCAGCATGTTATAGACGTTATGGGCATTGGGACCGATGACTGCTACACGGCTGTTGCGGTCCAGCGGCAATGTGCCGTCATTCTTGAGAAGGGTGATGGATGCCTGTGCCACCTCGCGTGCCAGGGCGACGGCATCGGCATTGTTGACAGTTAACCATGCCTTCGTGGCCTCGACGTAGGGGTGCTCGAACAGTCCCAACTCAAACTTGAGCCTGAGCACGCGGCTCACGGCACGGTCGATGTCGTCCATGGTGACGCGTCCGCTCTCGACCGCTTGGGCCAGCAGAGCATAGCAGTTGCCTCCCAGATCCACGTCAACGCCTGCCTTCAAGGCGGCGATGGCAGCGTCGAGTGGAGTGGCGGCGGTGTGCAGGGTGTTGTGCATCACATCGATGCTGAAGAGGTCGCTCACCACCAACTGCCGGTCGCATTGCCACTGGTCGCGCAGCACGTCGGTGAGCAGATGGTGGTCGGCGGTACACGGGATGCCGTCAATGGCATGATAGGCTGTCATCACCGACAGTGCCCCAGCCTGGAGTGCCTGATGAAACGGTGGTAGAAACACTTGTTGCAGTTGGCGGGGTGTGACAGCGGCACGGGCTCCGTTCTGGCCACCCTCGCCGGCGCCATAGGCCACAAAGTGCTTGAGTGTCGCGATGGTCGAGTGGGGGAGCGACAGGTCGCCGCCACCCAGTCCCCGAATCATGGCTGAGGCAAGCGTGCCACTCAGACACGGGTCCTCGCCCATGGTCTCCTCGACGCGCGACCAGCGTGGGTCTAGGGCAAGGTCGAGCACGGGACCATAACTGATGTGCGCCCCTTGCAGCCTGACCTCACGCCCGATGACCTGGCCCACACGCTGCATCAGGGCGGGCGACCAGGTGGCAGCCATGCCCAGCCCCGTGGGGAACACAGTGGCACCAATGGCCATGTGTCCGTGGGGCGCTTCCTCGGCTAGCAGTAGTGGTATGCCCAGACGGGTGCTGTCGACGGCATAGTGTTGCATCTGATTGGCAGCCTCGGCAGCCAAAGCAGGATTGAGCCCATTGTTGAACGTCTTGCGGGTCCACGGGTCGGCACGCATCACAGCCCAGTACATGCCGATGTGACGCTCTTGAATCTGCTGTCGAAATGCCGCCGTTGTGGTGATGGTGTTGTCGTCGTGTCGCTCATAACTGTCCCAGCCCATGAGGCACTGCAGTTGGCCCAACTTCTCGTCAAGCGTCATGCGACCGAGCAGGTCGCTAACACGCAGGTCGACCGGGAGGTGTGCATCACGATAGGGGACACGAGTGGGCAACTGGGTGGCACTGGCCAGCAGCGTCACCGTGGCGGCAAGGAGAGTTGTGATGAAGCGCATCCTATTTCTAAATTCTAAATTCTGAATTATTAATTCTTAATTCTGAATTGTTAATTCTTAATTCTAAATTCTTAATTATGAATTAGTAATAATGTACCCGCCGTTGCTGCTGGAGTGAACCTTGAGCATGCGCAGGCCATACTTGTGGGTGATGGCGGGGCCACTCAGCGGACCACCGCTGCCCATGAGCACATCGTAGTGCGAGCCGCACTTGGGGCAGACGGCATCAAAGTTGCCACTGTCGATGCCCACCACCACATCCATGCGGTTCTCGACGGGGCATGCGGCATCGAAGGCGATGGGAGCATAACTGCCCGCACTGCCGTCCATGCCCATGATGAGCAAGATGCCACCATAGCCCGTGTAAGTGTTGACGTTGTAGGGGAAGTTGGCTGGTAACTTCTTGTCGCGGTTGAAGTAGCGGTAGTCGCCCACTCCCGCCACACCATAGGTCGTCCAAACGGCGTATGTGCTCAGGTCGAGGCGTACCATGAAACTGGGCACCTCCTTGTTGTTGATGTGCTCGCAGCTGGCCAGTGTGGTCAGTAGCAACAGTAGTATGAGACTAATTTTCTTCATTGGCTTGTGCATTTGATGATGATATGCTTCTTGGTGGCGGTGGTGGTGCCGAAGAGGTAGCACTCACCGCCGTCCTTGACCTTGAGTCGGCGGGCTAGGTCGGGTGCCCGTAGCGGGAAATTGCGCACCGCAACGTTGGCGTGTGTGATGCCTTGCAATAGAGCCTTGAGTTCTCGCTTGTTCATTGTCGAGATGGAATCGATGCGGAACACACGGCCTGGAAAGTTTTCAAGCCGGTGGTCAGCAACCATCAGGTGGCTGTCGTGGCTCATGACCTGCAACCCTAGGCGCGCGGCAACCAAGTCGTGGCAGCCGGCCTTCATGATAGCAGCGTTGGACTCATAAAGCCACAACTCCTGCATGGGCAGCGTTTCGTCCCAGATGGGGGCAGATGCACCCTCTTGCCCCAGCGTGTAATGAAACGACTGGTCGTCATTAACACAATGCACAGCCACATCACCATTGTGCCCGCGCCTCATGACCACAAGCATTTCCTTGCACTCGCCTCGCACAGCCACAATGTGCGCTTGCTCAACGTGGGGCAACTGCCGCAAGGCCTGATGCAGGTCGAGCATGGGCGACAGTTTGATGATGACAGTGTGTGACTTCGACAACAGGTCGGGGGCGAGAACACTGACATCGGGCGTACAGTCGGCCAGACCATAGACGCGGTTGCCCGCTGCATCGCGCCGTGTAGGGTCGAGATAGAGGGTGTCGACCTCATTCATGTGCTTGAGGTGCTCCACACTGTCGCCGCACACGACCTGGGCCTCGGGCAAACCCAGCAAGGGCAGATTGTGCCGTGCCATCTCGCACAGGTGTGGCTGTCGCTCGACGTAGGTGGCGTGATCCAGTCCCTGCGCCATGAATGCAAAGTCCACACCCAGACCACCCGTGAGGTCGGTGAGCGAGCACCCCTCGACAAGTGCCGCCTTGTAGCGTGCCGTCTTTTCTGACGAGCATTGTTCCAGTGACAGATGCGGTGGATAGACAATGCCGTCGATGGCTGCCCAGCTGGGTACCTTGGTGCGTGCCACCTGCCGCCCGGCTATCTGCTGCAGGGCGACTGTCATGTCCACATCGGGCCAACGTGAGGATTGCAGTGCCAGTTGTCGCACGTCGTCGTCGGCATGTTGCAGGACGAACTGCTGTGTCTTGTCGTCAATGTTCATCTAGTCAATAGAACGTGAAAACTGCGCCTAAATTGTGTGTATTGCGTATCGCTGTGTCGTGGGGTGATGGATGTAGCAAGGGCGGCACCATCGTGGGTGTCGCCCTTGTGTGTTATTGTAGCCGTGTGTGGTGAGCAGTCCGTTTAATTGAGACTTAGAAACCGGTGGACTGCAACCGCACCGCTAAATGACAGTGATGATTACTTGCCCAGCATCAGGTTGATAACATTGTTGACATCGGTGATGTCAATAACACCATTGTTGTCGGTGTCGGCTGCATTGACCATCTCAGCCTTGCCGAGCATCATGTTGATGACGTTGTTAACATCGGTGATATCAACGACACCATTGCCATCGGTGTCACCGACGAGACCACCCTGGCCAGCCTCAAACTTGAAGCAGAGGTTGTTCAGGTCGAAGGTGATGGTGTACTCGCTGCCGTCGCCGGTGAACTTGTAAGACTTGCCACCGGTGCTCAGTTGAGTGGTAATGGTCTCACCAGCCTCAACGACTTGGTCTTCCTCAGCGCTCTCGGGGCCGTAGCGGTTGGCATTAACATCGTCCCAACCGGTATTGAACGGCGAGAAGATGAACCACACGTCGCCATCTACGGTTGCCTTGGCTTGGAAGACACCTTCCTCAACCTCGTCCATGGCCAAACCGTTGGCAGGATTCCAGTCGCCGAAGGGAACGTTACCGATGATGTACATGTGGTTAGCCTCGTCGGCAGTCACAGTCATGGTGCGAGCGTTCATGTCCAGGGTGATGATGTACTTGCCGGTGGGCAGAGCAAACGAGAAGTCACTCTGGCCATCCTCGCTCAGAGCGATGGGGGTGTCAAGCACCACAGCTTGGCTCGCGGTATCAACGGCAGCGAAGCGGAAGGGCGCAACGGCAGCCCAGTTCGCAGCGCTCTGTGCCAGAGCGTGAGTGAAGCCGAAGTAAGCCATCTCCTCAGCGTTGATGCTGACGTTGGCAGTGAAGATGCCTTCACCCAGTTCGTTCATCTTGACACCGACGTTGGTTGCCCAAGCGTTGCCGTTGACCTCACCCATGACGTAGATGTGACCCTCATCGACGGGATCGGGCTCAACGTCCACATCACCGATACGCTCAAACTTGACTAGATTGGCAGGCTCATCCAGCATCAGTGAAATCTTGTAGGTTGCACCGGCTGTAAAGAGGAATGCGTTGTCGGCACTTTCGCCGAGGGCACCACACTCGATGGGCTCGCCCAGCAGGTTGTCGGTAATCTCGTAGTCGTTGGCAGGAGCACCGAAGCGATAAGGACGAATGGCGTCCCAATCAGAACTGGTCTCGGCCAACATCGTGGTGAAACTAAAATATGAACTGGCGTTGAAGTGTGCGGTCAGTTCATACAGGCCTGTCTCGGCATTGAAGGTCATGGCAGTACCCACCGAGGGATCCCACGTCTGGTCACCTACATTACCAAGAACCCATACATTCGTGTCCTGTGCCTGCATGCCGATGATGGCAGCGCAAACAAGCAGCATTGATGTAAAGAATTTCTTCATTGTGATTGTAAAATTTAAATGGTTAAACTTAAAAAGGATAATTCGCTAATTTGTTACGCAAAAATAGAAAAATTTTTCTAACTAATCATCAGTAAACTATTTAGAACTTGCTATTCAGTGTGTGCAATCGTTTGCATTGCAAGAAATCGGGACTGAACAAACAACGCCACGGACCATTGAATCCGTGGCGTTGAATGAGTGTAAGGTGGGGTTACTTCTCGATGAATCGGAAGGTGCCCATGATGTCGTTGAACACGACCTTGTAGTTACCTGCCTTGACGGGAATGCCAGCGCCATTCTTGGCAGCCTTGCCGGCGGGGAAGTCGGCGCAGCCCCATGTTGTGCCATCGTTGGCAACAAACTTGACCTCGGTGTCGGCGGTGACGTTGAGGTCACCATGCCAGTCGTGGTTGATGCCCGTGGCGCTCTTGGTGATCAACTTCATGTCGATGCCGGTAGAGAGGCTCATGCTCTCGTAGACGGGATACTCACCTGGCATCTCCTCAACGTGCATGGTCGTGTCGGCAGTGTTGACGATGATCTTGTAGTAGCCGGCATTGGCCACTGTGTAGTTGTCGTTGTAGGTCTCACCACCGATAAACATTTCGCGATTACCAGGCTTGAGGATAATCTTGAACTGAGCATTGTCGCACAGATAGGTGGGGAAAATCAACTCGTCGTAGTTGAGCGGGTTGACATACATTGCCACGGTGCTGGTGTAGAGGCCCATGACGGCATTGTTGACAAATGTGCCAACGCCGATGCAGTTGCCCATGATGAACCACACGGGAGGCAACTCCTGTTGCTGCGGGGTGACCGTGAGGGGCACATCGGTGGCCTTGCTGGTGGTCATCACTCCATCGTACAGGATGTGAGCCAAGATGTCCATCTTGGTCTGGCGAGCCTGCTCAATGTTGCCAAACAGGCTGATGATGGCACCTTGCAGTTCGCTGCGGCGCATGCGTCCCTGCTTGTCGGCTGCGATGGTGACCGACTCGCTTTTGTCGGCGTTGAAGATAGTCACATCGTAGGTTACCTCACTGCCATCAAAATTGACATCGAGGTTGGGATTGAAGGCCACTACCGAGTCGGCGGTCATGCCGCGCAGGTCGAGAGCGTTGACGGCCGATGGGGTGAAACTGATGAACACCTCACCAGGGTCGACGGGACTTGTGGGCTCGGCCCAGTCCTTATAGTCCTCGTTGCAGGCACACAGGGCCATGCCTGCCACCGCGAGAATTGAATATAATGCAATCTTTTTCATTGTCTTTCAGTGTTTAATGAGGGGTTAACGAATATAACCTTCTTCTTTGGTGAAGTTTAGGTACATCTTCTGGCCGGCTGTGCCCATGATGCGCTCCTGGTCGCCGCCAGTGCCACGATAGTCAATGGCATTGTCAATGACGCGGAACTCCGACTTCCACCAGTCGATGCCGTCGCCCAGCTTGACATAGGCACGCACACCGCTGTCGGCGGCTGCGTCGTTGGCAAACGCGGGCGAGACAAACATCGCGTTGGCTCCCTCACCCTCGATGGTGAACATACAGCCATCTTCCAACTCGGCCCAAGCACCGGCAGGGGTGACTGTACCCATCAGCCACACTTCGGGCTTGCGGAATTCAATCTCATAGTTGCGGTCGCGGCCCACAACGGTGGTCTTGAGAAGAACCAAGTACCAGCCCGGATTAGCCGACGCGATGCGGCCATCCTTGTTGACGATGTCCTCGGCCAGATCGCCGGTGACTGTCACATCGTCAAATCCGATGGCATTGTCATCGGTCTGGAACTCGTTGAGCTTAATGCCGTTGGCATCAATGTAGACCATGTGCCACATCTTGTCGGGGTTGTCATAGACGGGAACCATCTTCAGAGCATTGCTCCAGTTGTTCTCGCACCAGTCGCCGATGATGTACATCTCGGTGGGCGGCAGCACGGGAGGCAACGAGAACTCAAGTTTCACATTGTTCAGTTTCACCACGTTCGACTCGGCGCGGCTCGGCTCGATGAGCGTGAGCATGTCCGATGAGAGCATGTGTGCCACCACACGGAAGTAAATGGGCATCTCCATCGGGAAGTCGGCCTCGGTCTTGCCCTTGGCAAGCATCAAGTTGGTCAGTGCTACGGCCAGTTCGTTGACGGGCACTGAAATCTCGGGGCTGGTTGATGAGGTTACCTCAACGGCATCGCTCATGCCTCCATCGGTTGCCACCTCGACGGCATAGTTAACTGTGGTGGGGAAGCCATAGTTGGGATAGGTGCACACCAGTTTGATGCTCTGTGATTGCGCCAGGTCCAGGTCATATTGAGCCATCTGCGGTGCATAGAGCGTCATCTCATACGGACCGCCGATCACGGGGTTGGAGTCATTGTCGTCGCTGCACGAGGTCATCAGCCCAACGGTGCATAGCAACATCAATGCTGTTTTAAATATATTTTTCATCATCTTTTCAGTCAATTACGAGAGTGAAACATTAATAGCCAGGATTCTGCTGCAGATTCTTGTTGGCAATCAGGTCATCAGAGGGGATGGCGAAGACGTTGCGGTTGGCATCGAACTGACGTCCAGCCTTGGTGCCACCCTTCCAGGTCCAGTTGTAATCATTGTTGCCACCGAACTTGCCGAAGCGAATCAGGTCGACACGGCGGCGACCCTCGAAGTAGAACTCGCGGCTCCACTCGTTGAGAATCTCGTCGAGCGTGAGCGTGCTGGTGGTGAAACGCTTGGCGTGTGCGCGGTTGCGCAGGGCATTAATCTTGTCAACGGCATCCTGAGTCACACCATGCAGGCGAACCTCGGCTTCGGCATAGTTTAGATAGGCCTCGGCAACTCGCATGAGATAAACATCCATGTCGCCAAATGTGCCGCTAGCGTCGCTTGTCGATGAGCCGTCGGTGGTGAAGTTGTTGAACTTGCCGATAGCAAAACCGTTGGTGAAGATACCCACATCTTCGTTGTCAAGAGTGCGCCCCTTGCTGTCGAACAGGGCACGGTCGTCATTAGCGAGAATGGGCATGTCGTAGCAGGCCAACTCGGGAATGTCATTGCTGTTGATGAAGCACTTGACCAACTCGGGACGTGCGCGGTTGCCACCCCAGGCTTGGCCCGACAGACCGTTGACTGCCTCGGGCAGATAGCGGCATGAGTGCAGGTCGGCATCGGCAGTCGATGCAATCAAGTATTGGCTCACACCCCAAGCAGTGGTGCGCATGCCGTCTTGCAGGATGGGGAAGATAGCTTCCTCACTCGAACCATTATGGTCGTTGTCACCCATGAACAGGGTTTGGTAGGCAGTGAACTCCCAGGTCTCGCCATTGACCTCCTTGCTGCTACCCTCAGTGTGCAGTTTGTAGGCCGAGTTGATGACCTTCTCGGCATAGTCCTTGGCATCCTGCCAACGTGCAGTGCCGGTGTAGACTTGCCAGTTCAGGTAGAGGCGCGACAGCAGCATCCAAGCGGCAGCCTTGTCGACACGGCCGTAGCCGTCTTGTGCGCTAGTTTTGGGGGCTGGGTCATTGAGGATGTACCCATTGTCATCGGGATTTTCGCCCACGATGGCAAGCAATTCACTCTCAACCCACTCCATGACCTGGGCGCGGTTGCGCTGCTCAGGCTTGTTGGCACTGATGACGGTCGAGAAAGGTACGTTGCCATAAGCATCGCTCAACAGATAATACTCCATCGCGCGCAGGAAACGGACCTCGGCACTCATCGTTGCGTCATCGTCCAGGAAGTCCTTGAGATAGAGGTTGCAATAGGCGATGCTGGCGCACAAGCGGTAATAGTAGCCCTTGAGCATGGGATGACTAGCATCATAGGTGTTGTAGCAGAATTGCGGTATGCCTGGGTCACCCCAGCCGCAGATGGCCTCGTCGGTGGTGAGCTCGTTGCTGTTCCACATCTGGCGGAACAAACTTGAAGTACCGCCGTCGATGTCGTCGATGTCGACGTTGTCGTCGCCACCGTTGTTGCCCGAGGTGGCGAAGGCACTGTAGCACTTGTTGAACAACTGGTAGGCCTCGATGTCGGTCTTCTGGCTCGGGTCGATGGGCTCAACGTGCAAGTCGTTGACACACGACTGCAGTCCCCATGACAGGAGCAGAGTTGCTGCGGGTGCTAAATATTTGATGAATTTATTCATGACTTATATCTATATAAAATGTGTAAACGACTTGATTAGAAGTTCAGGCTCAGACCCAGAATGCCCGAGAAGGGACGCGGATAGATGTTGTTGTCGATTCCGCCGAACACTTCGGGATCAATGCCCTTGTACTTGGTGATGCAGAACACATTGCTTGCTGTGGCGTAGACACGTCCGCTGAAGCCGTTCCAACTGCCAGTCTTGAACAACTCGCTGAAACTGTAACCCAGCGTGATGTTGTCGCACTTGAGGAACGAGCCGTTCTGTACCCAGCGGTCGCTGGTGCACGACACGGTAGCATAACTGTTCCAACCATACTTGATGGCATCAACCGGGCGGTTGTTCAGGTAGTTGCCGCTGACCTGCTCAAACACGGCACCTTCGCCCACATTGTGGTAACCGTCCATGGCATCGTTGAACACATAGTTGCCGATGCTGGCGCGGAACGACATGCCGAAGTCCCAGTTCTTGTACTCCAGGCGGCTGGCCAGACCCATGGTCACAGGAGCCATCGGGCTCTTGTAGAAGTAGCGGTCGTCATCGGTGATGGTGCCGTCGCCATTGCGGTCGACCACACAGTTCTCGATGGGCATGCCATCCTTGTCATACACTTGCTGATAGACCCAGAACGAGTTGGCGGGATGACCCACAGTGTGAGCCTGGCAGCGGTTGTCGGTACCCGAAGAGATGCCGCCGGTGAGCACCATGAAGTTGGGATCCTCGTCAATCAGGTCGAGAATCTCGTTCTTGTTGTAGGTGAAGTTGTAGTCCAGAGTCCAGTTCCAGTCGCCGCTCTGGATGGCGCGCCAGGTCAGAGCCAACTCAACACCGGTGTTCTTCAGCGAACCGATGTTCTGGTTCATCTTGTTGCGGAAACTGCTCAAGGCAGCCACAGGAGCATAGTTGATCAGGTCGGTGGTCTTGCGGTAGTACCAGTCGATGCTACCGGTCAGGCGCTGGCGCATGAAGCCGAAGTCCAGACCCACGTTGGTCGTGGTGGTGGTCTCCCACTTCAGGCTGGGGTTGTAGGCATTGGGACGTGCCTTGACACCGTCGCCGGCAACATCGTACCAACTACCCTGGGTGCCATTGCTCAGCGTGTAGTTAGCATAGTAGGTGAAGTCACCGATGCCCTCTTGCTGACCGGTCTTACCCCAACCGAGGCGCAACTTGAGGTCGCTCAGGGTCTCGTTGTCCTTGAGGAAGTCTTCCTTCTTGATGGTCCAGGCCAGAGCAGCGCTGGGGAAGTAACCCCACTGCTGGTTGGGAGCACCGGCGAGCCAGTTGAAGCGCGAGCTACCGTCGGCACGCATGGTGAAGGTCAGATAGTAGCGATCCATGAGGATGTAGTTCAAACGGCCGAAGAACGACACCAGGTAGTTCTCCGAGCGGCCACCCAGGCCATTGTTCATCTCGGTGCGGTTGTAGACAGTTCCTGCCAGGCTGGCACCGCTGGCATCCTTGAGAGCCGTGTTGCTCGGATAAAGTCCCCAGTAGGTGTTGTTCTGCTTGTGCCAGAAGTGCTGCCACTCATAACCACCCATGATGTCGAAGTGGTTGTTCTCGTTGAAGTCCTTGTAGTACTGTGCATAGGTGCTCAGTGTCAGGTTCTCCTTGGTGATGCGGTCCCATCCGTAAGAACCAAAGTAGTTGGCCAGCGGGCTGTAGTTGTCGACCTCGGTGGTCTGCTTGCCACCCGAGAAGTCGCCACCCAGTGTCAGGTGCAGACGCAAGTCCTCAAAACCATGAATCTTGTAGTCGATGTCGGCATTACCCACAAACGAGTGGCTCTTGGCGCGATCGTTCTTCAGGTCGAGGATGGCAACGGGGTTGCGCGGGGCGTTGGTGTTCTGGAGCCAGGGCCATGCGGGGTCGGTAGTGGCTACCGACTGCCAGCCGAAGTAACCGCCCATGTTGGCATAGCGCTCGTCGCTGCTGTGGATGGGCTGCGTGGGGTCCATGCGCAGGGCGTTGCCGATGGCACCGCCGTCGGCATAGCGCGACTTGGCGTACATGAACTTGGCGTTGAGGTTCATCGTCAAGTGGTCGTCAAAGAACGATGGGTTGAGGTTGGCGGCCACGGTGTAGCGCTTCATCTCACTAGTCTTGACAATACCATTCTCGTCGGTGTAACCCAGCGACAAACGGTAGGGCAGAATCTGTCCGAATGAGCCGGCAACGGTGAGGTTGTGGTCATGGCTCAGTGCGGTGCGGTAGATCTCGTTCTGCCAGTTGGTGTTGGCTGTGCCCAGTGCCTCGAGAGCGCCGGCTTCCTTAGCCGAACCTGCATAGAGGTTGGTGACAAACTGGCGGTAGGCATCGCCGTCGAGCATCTCGATGGTCTTTTTCTTGGTGCTGATGGTCACGTTGCCACTGTAGGTCACGCTGGGCTTCTGGCCGCGGCGGCCTTTCTTGGTGGTAATGATGATGACACCGTTCGAACCACGGCTACCATAGATAGCGGTTGCCGATGCGTCCTTCAAGACGTTGAAACTCTCAACGTCGGCGGGGTTGACCATGGCCAGACCGTTGGCCAGACCCTTGACACCACTGTTGTCCATGGGCACACCATCGATGACGATGAGGGGGTCGTTGCTGGCGTTGAGCGACGATCCGCCACGGATGCGGATGGTGGCACCGCCACCCGGCGTACCGCCACCACTGGTGACGTTGACACCGGCAATCTTACCGGCCAATTGGTCCTGAACGCTCACCACCACGCCCTTGTTCTTGGAGTCGGGGCGCAGGGCGGTCACGCTACCGGTCAGGTCGCTCTTCTTGGCGACACCATAGCCGATGACAACCACCTCGTTGAGCGTGGTGGTGTTGTCCTGCAGTTCAATGACCATCTGCGGGGCAGCGACCACCTCTTGGGTGACGTAGCCGATTGATGACACTTGGAGCATGGCGCCCGACGGGACGTTTTGCAACTCGAAGTTGCCGTCGAAGTCGGTCACAGTGCCAATCGATGTGCCCACCACACGGATGGAGGCACCGATGACACCCTCGCCAGTAGCATCCTTGACAAGGCCTTGCACAGTAATCTGCGCATAGGCTCCCAGTGACAGGAAGAGTCCCATCACAAGGGCTAGAATTCTTGTGGGAATTCGCAATGTTACCTGCTTCTTCATTTGTTTTGCATTAAAGTTATGTTGTTAATTTTAGTATTCATTATGAAGGGCGTAATCAGCCAATGAACATGCAAAATTAGAATTTTGACAATATTAAAAAGACGTTTTTATTGTTAAAAAATGTGCAGGCGTCGTGCAATCGTTTGCGCAATTGGATTTTTGTAGCTAATTTTGTTGGGCATAAACAAGGCTTACTGAGTTATGGAACATGACATTCACCGAGAGACGCCCTTGACTATGAAGGATCTGGCTCGCATGCTGGGTGTTTCGGTTGCCACCGTGTCACGTGCACTGCGCGACAGCCCCAGCATCAGCAAGCAGCGGCGCGTCGAGATACAGCGTTTTGCCAGCGAGCATAACTTCAGGCCCAATATCGTGGCCGAGAGTCTGCGCAACAGTCGGCGCTCGCCCATCAAGGTGATTGGGGTCATTGTGCCCGAGTTTGTACACTACTACTTCTCCACTGTGCTGGCAGGCATCGAGCGCGAGGCATCGGCAAGGGGCTACCGCCTGTTGGTGGCATGCAGCGGCGAGGATGAGGCGCGTGAGGCTCAACTGTGCGACGACTTCTATCGTAACCGCGTGTGTGGCATCATTGCCGCACAGAGCAAGCACACGATTCACTACGACCATTTTGTCAGGTTGTCGCAAAACCAGATGCCCCTGGTGTTCTATGACCGCATCTGTCCGGCCATCAATGCCCACCGCGTGGTGGTCGATGACTACCGTGGCACGTTCAATGCTGTGTCTTACCTGATTGAGCGCGGTTGCAGACGCATCGCTTTCTATGGCGCATCGCTCAACCTGGAGATTGCCGTCAATCGCCTCAACGGCTACAAGGATGCTCTCTACAAGCATGGTTTGGCACCCGATGATGCGCTCATCAAGTTGTGCGACAACCGCAGTGATGCCGAGTTGATAACGCCCATGATGCTCGAGATGGACAACCGTCCTGACGCGTTCTTTGCAGTCAATGACGAGACGGCCATTGGCATCCTCTACACGGCCAAGCGCATGGGGCTGCGTGTGCCCGAAGAACTGATGATATGCGGATTCTCGAGCAGCAACCAGGCCACCTCGTGCGACCCGCAACTGACCTCGGTCGAGCAGAATGGGTTTGAGGTGGGGCGCGAGACTGCCGACGTCCTCATTGGTCTGGTTGAGGGCACCTTGCCCACCGATCATGCCCAGAAGCGCATCGTGCGCACCCGTCTCGTCACCCGAGGCACTACAAGATAATTGATAGTTAATAGTTTAAAGTTGAGTCTAGAAAATCTAGAATTTCTAGAACATATAGAGAATCTAGTGCCTCTAGGCTAAAAAAACAGACATGATATGAAGAAATTGATTTTGATGGCTTTGGCCTTGGTGGGTCTTGCGGCAGCAAGTGCTCAGCCACAGATTGAACGCCCGCGACTGGTTGTGGGCATTGTCATTGACCAGATGCGCTGGGACTACCTGTACACTTACAATGAAATGTGGCGCAACGACGGTGGCATTCGCCGCTTGCTGGATGAAGGCTACTCCTGCGGCAACACGATGATTGACTATTTGCCCACATTCACCGCGTGCGGACACTCGTGCGTCTACACGGGCACCACACCGGCGTTCAATGGCATCGTGGGCAACACCATGGTGGTGCACGGCAAGGCCATCACCAGTGTCAATGACACTACTGTTACTGGTGTGGGTACCACCACCGATAAGGGGCTGGCCTCGCCACGCAACATGCTGGTGACCACCCTGGGCGATCAATTGAAACTGGGCACCAACATGAAGGCAAAGGTCGTGGGCGTGTCGCTCAAGGATCGTGCTGCCATTCTGCCCGCAGGGCATGGTGCCGACGGAGCATTCTGGTACGATGACAAGGTGCCGGCATTCATCACCAGCACTTATTATATGGACAAATTGCCTCGCTGGGTCGAGAAGTTCAACAAGGATAACAAGGCGACCATGAAGAAGTATGACCTGTGGAACAACCGCAATGGTGTGACAATGACCTTCGACATGGCTGCTGCAGCCATCGATGGCGAGCAACTGGGACAAGACGAGGTGCCCGATCTGCTGGCAGTCAGCATCTCGATCACCGACTATGTGGGGCACGCATGGAGCACCCGCTCGCTGCAACTCGACAGCATCTATGACCAGTTGGACATCGATCTGGCACGGTTCTTCAATGTGCTGGACCAGAAGGTGGGCAAGGGCAACTATCTGCTCTTCCTCACTGCCGACCACGGTGGCACGCACAACTACAAGTACATGACCGAGCACCACATGCCCAGCGAGACCTTCGGCAACTCGGGTGCCAAGAAGTTGGTCAACGAGGCAGTGAAGAATAAGTTTGGCGTGACCGAGGTCATCAAGGGCACCATGTCCTACAACTGGTTCCTGAACAACGAGGCTATTGCCGCTGCCGGTGCCGACCGCGAGGCGGTGAAGAAAGAAATCATCGACATGCTGGAGCATGACGACCGCATTGCATGGGTCATCGACTTTGAGCATCCCTACGACCGTGCCATTCCGCGCGAGGTAGTCGACCGTGCGGTCAAGGGCTACTATCCTGCACGTTGTGGCGAACTCTATCTGATTCCCAACATCGGGGTTTACTCGGGTTCGCACGATGGCAAGGGCAGCACACACGGCACTTGGAACCAGAGCGACACACACATTCCGTTGGTGTTCTACGGCTGGCACGTGCCTCACGGCGAGCGTGTCGAGCGCAATGGCATGACCGACATTGCAGCAACCGTTGCTGCGATGTTGCACATTCAGGCTCCCGATGCTTGCATCGGTCAGCCCATCCCCTTCAAGTGATTCATAATTAATAATTCTCAATTTTCAATTCTCAATTTTCAATTCAAGAAAAGTGGCAATTATCAAGAAAGTTCGTGGCTTTGAGCCAAAAATGGGCGAGAATTGTTTTCTCGCCGACAATGCCGTCGTCGTGGGCGATGTGACCATGGGCGAGGGCTGTAGCATCTGGTTTGGCGCGGTTCTGCGCGGCGATGTCAACACCATCACCATTGGCGACCGTGTCAACATTCAAGACAACGCTGTGATTCACACCTTGTATGAGAAATCGGTGACTGAGATTGGTAACGATGTGTCCATCGGCCACAATGTGGTGGTGCATGGTGCCAAGATTGGAGACATGGCACTCATCGGCATGGGCAGCATCATCCTTGACCACGCCGAGGTGGGCGAGGGAGCCATCGTGGCTGCCGGCAGTGTGGTGCTGGGTGGCACCAAGATTGGTCCGCACGAGTTGTGGGCTGGCAGTCCCGCCAAGTTCAAGAAGATGGTCGATCCTGCGCAAGCCAGCGAGATCAACGTCAAGATAGCCCGCAACTACCTGATGTACTCCACCTGGTACGACAAGGAGGATTAATATCTTAAGTTCCTGGATTGGTTAAGTAGTTAAAGGAATTTAAGGCGTTACCTGATGGCTGTAGGGGATGCGGCACGCCGCGAGAACTAGCGAGATAAGAGCGCAGAACTACCGAACGTAAAGCTATCGTCTTAACTACATAACTACTTAACTCCTTTAACTACCGAAAAAGTAGCCTCTTAGGAAACTTGAGTTAATATCTGTTCAGTGTGCCACGGCTCAGTCGTGGCAGTTCATGAATGAAGAAACAAACGCTCATAGTAGCAATGGCGCTAGTCGCCATGACCGGGTGGGGGCAGGAGAGTGCTCCCATCCACTTGGAGTTGGACACTCGTGGTCTGACCGAGCGTTTCATGCAGCCCATCACGCCACAACTGCCCACCCCCAGCACTAGCCTGTTCGCCAAGCCCGACCTCACCGAACCCATCCGTCTGGACTGGCGCACGGCACCGCTGACCGACTCGTTGCGGGCCTACGACCGCATGGATTTGAAGATGGGCTACAGCTTCCCCACGCACAGTGTGCGCGACTACAACTTCGTCATGGACCCGTATAGTCGCAACTGGTCGTCATCGGGTGTGATTGCTACCATCGGTTCGGGTTATCTGGCCGGGGCTGGCAGTTTCACCGCCATGCCCGGGCTGGGCAACGTGGGCAGTGCCAGTGTGTCACTCACGCAGCCACTGGGCGAACGCCTGGTGCTCACTGCTGGCCTCAGTGGCAACAAGTACCACCTCGGGCCACAGGTGTGGAACAGTTACGGTGTCTATGGCAATGCCAGTTATAGGCTCAATGAGCGGCTCACGCTCAATGCCTTCGGGCAGTACTTCCGCAACCCGATGATAGGCAGCGTGGCGGCGATGCCCTATATGCAGGACACCCGCTATGGCGGCACCTTGGGCATCAAGATGAGCAACCGGGTGAGCCTTGATGTGGGAGCGCAACGCTACTATGATCCTTACTTGCGCCAGTGGCGCACGGTGCCCATCATTGCCCCCACGGTCAATGTCATGGGACAGCTGCTGAGCCTGGATGTGGGTGGGCTGGTCTATCAGATTTTAGAAAATGTGTTCGGTGGGTCAAAGAGCGGCAATGGCTATGGCAGCCACTTGCCCGACTTCCAGAAGGGACCCGTTCCTGCTGGTTTCAACCCCAACAGCCCCATCCGCATCCCCGACGCCCTGCGCTAGTGTGAAATTCTCAATTGGTTATCGGTTGTCAGTTATGGCACAGAACCGAGTACTGAAAACCGAAAACTGAAGCACGGTCTTAATTCTCAATTCTCATTTTTCAATTTTCAATTAAAAAAGAATAATGTCTCAACAACACCTCGAAGCACTGCGGCAGGAGATGGCCCGCGTGCACGTCGATGCCGTCATCATTCCAGGCACCGATCCTCATCAGAGCGAATATATCAGCGACCACTGGAAGTTCCGTGACTGGGTCTCGGGCTTCACAGGCAGCAACGGCACCGCTGTTGTAACCATGGATAAAGCGGGACTGTGGACCGACTCACGCTACTTCTTGCAGGCCGAGCAACAACTGGCCGATAGCGGCTTTGTCCTCATGCGCGAGAATGGCGACACGCCCGACCTCACCCGCGAGGAGTGGCTCGTCGAGAACCTGGGCGATGAGGCAGTCATCGGCATTGATGGCCGCCTGTTCTCGGCCGTGGAAGCCAACCGCCTGGAGCGCTTCTGTGGCGAGAACGGCTTCATGATGGCCTCAGACTTTGCTCCCGCCGACCGCATCTGGACCGACCGGCCCGCGCGCCCCATGGGCGAGGCCTATGTCCACGATGAGGAACTGGCGGGCGAGACCGTCGACCACAAACTGGAACGACTCATTGCCTCGCTCGAACTCAACAGTGCCGATGCCATGCTCATCAGCGCCCTCGACGAGATTGCCTGGTTGTTCAACATGCGTGGCTCGGATGTCGACTTCACTCCGGTCGCCATCGCTCATGCCTATGTCAGCGAGAAGGAAACCACACTCTTCATTGACGACAAGAAGGTGACCAAACAACTGGCTGCTCACCTCAAGCACTATGGTGTTCGTGTGCGTGACTATGACGATGTCGTGCGCTATCTCGAGCGTCGCCAGCACGATGTGGTGCTCATCGACCCCAACAAGGTGAGCGACACGCTGGCCAACGCCCTGGAGTGCCAGAAGGTCTACTCGGCATCGCCCATCGCTGCGCTCAAGGCCATCAAGAACGAGGCACAGATTGCCGGTACTCGCCGTGCCATGGAGCGCGACGGGGCAGCGTTGGTGCGCCTGTTCCGCTGGGTGGAGCAGAATGCCGCCAGCGGCACCATCAACGAGGTGGATGTGTGGACGCGCGGTCAGCAAGAGCGTGCCCGTGGCGAGAACTATCGTGGCGACAGTTTTGCCATGATCTGCGGCTACAAGGAGCATGGAGCCATCGTGCACTATGAGGCCGATGAGCAGAGTGCTTCGACCCTGCATGCCGATGGGCTGCTGCTGGTCGACTCGGGCGGTCAGTATCTCGACGGCACCACCGACATCACCCGCACCATCTCGCTGGGCAACCCCACCGATGCCGAGCGCCACGACTATACCCTGGTGCTCAAGGGGCATCTGGCATTGCAGCGCGCCAAGTTCCCTGTGGGCACCTGCGGTGTCAACCTCGACGTGTTGGCACGCATGCCGCTGTGGCAAGAGGGCATGACCTACTGGCACGGCACAGGCCATGGGGTGGGGCACTTCCTCAGTTGCCACGAGGGCCCGCACAGCATCCGCGTCGAGCAGAACCCCAACCCGTTGGAGCCGGGCATGATTGTCAGTAACGAGCCGGGTGTGTACAAGGCCGGCCGCTACGGCATCCGCACCGAGAACCTGCTGCTCGTCATCGAGGGCCAGCAGACCGAGGAGTTTGGCCGTTTCCTGGAGTTTGAGCCGCTCACACTCTACCCCTACGACCTCTCGCTCATCGACCGCACGATGCTCACCCAGGAGGAGGTAGACCAGATCAACGCCTACCACCAGATGGTCGTTGACCGCCTCACCCCCTACCTTGATGCCGACGAGGCCGCCTGGCTCCGCGCCAAGTGCCAAGCCCTGTAGCAACACTTTCCCATTCAAGGCACACCAATAAGTCTCATGCAGATTTTGCTGATGAGGCAGATATACAATCTGTCAAATCGGCAAAATCTGCATGAGATTACTAATTGTCGAAGCCCCCCTTCAAGTCCCCCTTTAGGGGGATTTTGGGGGCTCAGAGATTACTAATTGTTGAAGCCACTCTTCAAGTCCCCCTTTAGGGGGATTTAGGGGGCTCGATTAGCGGGCTTACTGCTTACTGAATCACCTTGCGGGCGGTGCCGTCGCTCATGCGAATGATAGCGACACCTGGAGTGTTGGCATCAATTCGTTGGCCAGCCAGGTTGTAGCGTGCCACCTCGCGGGCATTGTCGCTACTGATAGTCGCAACACTCGAGTAGGCCTGGTCATCGATGCGGAAGGCGGGGCTCACCACCTGATCCATCCAGTTGCCCGAAGCGTCCTGCAGGCGGAAACGCAGGTCAAACCAGCCGTTCAGGCCCTGCCCTGTCACGCTAGCCAGTGAGCCGCGATAGAAGTAGCCCCAGCCCGGCTCCTGATAGTATTCGGGAATCTCCTCAACGGCCAACTCATTCCAAGCCTCAGTGCCGTAGGGCGCATACTCCACCGTCATCTCCATGGGTTGGCATTCAAACACGCCATTCCACAGGTCGGGATAATACTGATAGTGGAAGTCGCTGGCATAGAACTCCATCGTGCCATCGGCAGCCGTTGCAAAGCGGTCGGTCACACCCTCCTCGCTCCTGAAGTGCAGCATCTCAACGGCCGGTGGGGTCATATCCTCCTGGTTCTGGTCGAAGTAGACCGTGGTAGTGTTGTGGCCTGGCAGGCCATCTACCTCAATGTTGGGGTTGGTTGTAATAATTTCAAAATTGGCTTTCTCGTTAGGGTTAAACTGTGGAGTTTCAAGAATTTCTCCATTGCACTTGATAATATATGAAAGTCCCTCGTTGCACCAGCGAGTCTCACCATTACGGCCAACATAACAATTGTCCAAGCCCACTAGATTGACAAGCCCATCATTCTCATAATTAATCACATTTACCGCATTGATGGGGCAGTTATCATTGATGAACCCCTGAGCCTTCTCAACGGGGTAGGTGAGCATAATCGGTGAAGGTGAGAATATATAACTAAATCTTCTCTCACCCATCACGACACCCATATCTTTGAGATATATTCGATTCGGCTCCAGACCATTGTCCGTTAGCATTTGATGCCCAAAATTATGCCGTTCCAGTTGTCCATTCTTAACGCTGACAGGTGTTCCTAAGGTCCACCCTTTCAGCGCTGTAGATTGCTCGCCCGTCCAGGGGTTGGTGACCGTACCCTCATAGTCGGCGAAGTTGGTCTGTGTCAGCAATTCAAGTTGTGGATAATGCATGTCCTTCTCAGGCATACAAATCCAAGTCTCATTGGCGTATGTTTCACCCTGCTTAGGTGCAAGATAGCCGATATTGGCTCTCGAATATGTATTGTACATTCCGTCAACTACTGTCCACACCACGTTCTCAAGCCCAAATCCGTTAGTCGCTTGTCCATAAGGAGTGTATTTGTAATTGTCTGAACACATGACAAATTCAGTAGGGTCATTTGCTGCTTCGCTGCTGTTTACATTGTCGGTCGACAGCCAAGTACAATATGATGTCAATTTGCCGAAAACTCCCGGATCTTCAAATAATGCGATGCGTGACTGGGTGAACAAGTATCGGTCACTGACATCGTTGACGTATACGTCCATTTGTGGACAGGTTCGCTCTTCCTCACTTATCGCATCGCCCACAAACATGATACTCGTAGTTGAGAATCCGGTGACTCCCTTCAGTAATAGCTGATTGTTAATGTTATTCGCGTCAATGTCTCCATCTTGGTCATGCACCCACTCACCGCTATTCTCATCAAGATGTCCTAGACCTAGCTTCTGCAGTTCGCCGTTAGGACCGTAACTCTTGAAACGGATATGATTGGTACTTTCGGCCGGGTTGAGTGTAATCATTATGTCACTGTTCACTTCAACTTGTTCCTTGATGGTATAGTATTGTGTCATTTCTTTTTGGAAACACGCCACAATGTCGTAAATTCCTGCAGGTACTTGTCCTTGCATCGTTCCAGAACCCTCAAAGTCGAACACGATGGCGTAAGTTTCTGTACTGACAATGTATGCCATAAATGGTGCCATGAATTGTTCGGCATCATATTCTAGATTGAGTGT
>Ga0310691_10002880_pt1 | contig 21722 bp, 14 predicted proteins | sample 176DNAGHGlowgp2_FD_203887 | JGI IMG/M metagenome (GOLD analysis project Ga0310691, IMG submission 203887) | Sheep rumen microbial communities from Palmerston North, Manawatu-Wanganui, New Zealand - 1766 DNA GHGlow gp2 (v2) (version 2) | ecosystem: Host-associated > Mammals > Digestive system >...
AAAACAAAAACAAGAATAACCCTTTTTGAAAGTTTGGCACTGTGTGCCTTGTCCTGCTGTAGTCAAGAATCTGATTGTAAGCGAGCTTACATCATATTCTTACCAACACCATGACACCTCTATGGATGTCACAACTTTCAAAAAGAAAAAACCCCACTCTCCGAGTGGAAAAACAAAGATCACACACTCCGCATGGTGGTTTTTTAATGTTTTTCCTGACAAGGGCATAACCTGACGTTAGGAGGGTGCAGGACTGCAAGGGACATGGGCTTAGGTGCTTGCACATAAAGAACATATCACTGGAAGGACTGCGAGAGTTTGAAAGACTTATGACCTTGACAGGGGTTTTTAATGTTTTTGTTAATCAAAAAAAGATAATGAAGAATTTCTAACTACTAAAATCAAAAGTTATGTCTGAACAAGCGAAAAAGAATTGGAGCGTTATCATAAACGCTATACTGACAGCTATCTGTACTATCTTGACTACTTCCAGTTGCGTAAGTCACCTTTAGGTGACTAAGTGACAAGGGACTAAATAAACACCGCAGGCTTCACGGCTTGTGGTGTTTTTTTTATATTTTCTTTGGAGAAAAGAAAAAACATTTGTACCTTTGTGGCATCGAATGATGAAGGAGATAACTGAAACCTCGATAATATATGCAACACTAAATCAACAATAATTTATCGACCCAAAAACTAACTGTTATGAAAAATAAATTACTTTCCATTCTTGCTTTGCTGCTGGTGGCAGTGACGGGCGTACAAGCTCAGAGCTACAACATTACTGTTGCTGAGGGCACAGAAGATGCCGACAAGTGGAGTGTTGCACCAAATCTCGCTGCTGAGGATGCTGCAGTGACTGCCACATACAGCGGTACGAAGAAGGTGAAGACTGTCAAGGCGGTGAAGAAGGCGGCAGCAGAAGGCATCGTCAACCCCGTGGTGGGACAAATTATTGGCAGCGATGGCAAGAACTACGAAGTAGGCAGCACGTTGCCCACTGGTGTGACAGCCGAGGCTGTAATAGCATACGTTGGCAACGACACTGACGACGATACATACAAAAACGGTCTGGCCATCGCACTGGATTATGATTATAATAACCAGCTGATATGGACAGCCGCTAAGCTTGTGTGCGAGAATAAGACTGCCATCACAGGAGCCAAGTGGTGCCTGCCCAGTCGGAAGCAGTGGGAGCAGATGCTCGTAGCCAATGGCGATAACGTCGCAAGCTCTCAAGGCTTGAGAACAATTATCACCAACGCTGGAGGTGAAGGTTGGGAGATAATTACGTACTGGACGTCGACGGAGTGCGAGAATTGGCAAGCCTACGTCATGGCCGATATTGGCTATTCCACCTTTGTCGCCACCAAAATAGCCGCTGACATTTTTGTTCGTGCCTGTCTCGTTTTTTAACCTATTTGCAGATTAACCAATTTATCTATTTAGGCCACGTTTACAAACAATTAAAACATTAAAGAACAATGAAACATCGATTTCTATATATCATGGCACTGCTGCTGACAGTAGCAACGAGCACATGGGCACAAGACCCTGCCCCCATTGACCTGACGCCCAATGCCGACGGTACGGTGTGGACTCTCGATGCCATGCCTGCTTACGACATAGAACTGCAAGTAGAATATTATACCGAACTGAAGGAGGATTTTGCTACAGCTTATGACCCTTTGACAAACATGGATATTGACGTGTGGGTAGAACGCACACTGCAGCCAGGCTCATATAATACCTTCGCCCTGCCTTTCGGTATGACTCTTGCTGACTTCAAAACTAAGATTGGCGATAGCGACGTAAAGGTAAAGGAACTGACAGATGCCACCCTCAATGGCAAAACGCTGACACTCACATTCGGCGACGCTACCGAGATAGCGGCTTGCACTCCATACCTCGTAAAGCTCAGTGGCTCAGAGAGTGTCACCCTTGGCGCATTCGACGAGGTGTATATGACTTCCCCAGTCGAGCCACAGACCGTATCAAAGGGTGGACTAATCGACTTTGTGGCAACTCTGGGCCTGACCACTCCTTCAGCTGATAAGGAGAACATCCTCTTCGTTGGTGCTAATAACACTCTGCTCCACCCCAACGATAATGGTCAGAAAATAAAGGGCTTCCGTGCTTATTTCGAGCTGAAGGGCGAGGCTCAGAATGCCCAGTCATTCGGCATAGACCTCAACGAGGGTGGGGAAACTGGCATTTCATCTATTGAAAATGGAGAATTGAAAATAGAGAACGAGAGCTGGCACACCATCGACGGCAAGCGCATCAACGGCAAGCCAACACAGAAGGGGGTGTACATAATGAACGGTAAGAAGACTGTGTTATAATAAGGTAAGGAGATAAAAGCTATAATTACCTGTCTCTCCAGAATGTCGGGGTGAAGATTATGAGCACAGAGAAAATCTCAAGACGTCCCATAAGCATGAGGATGGAACATACCCACTTGGCAAAATCAGGGAGTTCGTTCCACGACATGGTGGGACCTATCTCCATGCCCAGCGTTGGTCCGACATTACTCAGCGTGGAGATGGTGATGGTAATGGCGTTGGTGTTATCGACTCCTGCTGCAATCATGGCAAAGGCACAGATGATGCACAGCAGACAATAGACGGAGAGGAATGCAAGCAGCGTAACTCTTCGCTGCATGGGCACATTAGTGCCTGCAAACCTCAAAGGCAAGACTGCCTTGGGGTGAAGCATCTGACGGAACTCATTGCGTATGACCTTGAGCAGCATGACACACCTCACGCTCTTGAATCCGCCTGAGGTGCTGCCTGCACAGGCTCCCATGAACATACACACGGCGAGCACTACCCACGTGACATGGGGCCACAGGGCAGCATTGTCGTTGAACAGTCCTGTGGTGGTCATAAATGACACAACCTGATAGATGCCACAACGGAAGGCATACTCGAGGTCGTAGTGATTGCGCGTGACGAGCATATAGGTGATGAATGCCGTGAAGATGGCAACCATGAGACAATAGAACTTGAGTTCGGAATTGCTGAAGAAACCACGGAAATCGCCCCTTATGACTGCCCTGTAGAGCAACACGAAGTTTATGCCTGAAAGGAAGCAGAAGAGTGTGCTGACATACTCTAATGCTGGCGAATGGAAATACTCTATACTCATATTATGGGTAGAGAATCCGCCTGTGGCAATGGTGGTCATGGCATAGTTGACGCTGTCAAACCAGTTCATGCCTAAGAGCTTGAAACTTACAAAGCAGGCTATGCTGAGGGTGAAGAAGATGGTCCAGATGGATTTTGCCGAGGTGGACAGCTTGGGGTGCAGCTTCGACTTCATCGGTCCTGTAGCCTCTGCTGCAAAGACTTTTACCGAACCTCCCACGAGCGAGGGCAATACGGCTATGGTGAAGAACACTATTCCCAGACCGCCTATCCACTGGGTGAAGGAACGCCAGAAGAGTATGCCGTGGGGCAGGCACTCCACATCATCGAGTATGGTGGCGCCTGTGGTGGTGAATCCTGAGACGGTTTCAAAATAAGCGTTGGTGAAATTGGTTATATAGCCCCCAAGCATGAAGGGCAGGGAACCAAAGAGACTGAACACACTCCACGACAGCGTAACCACGAGGAATGCCTCGCGACGACTCATCAGACTGTCGGTCTTTCTGCCTACATAATGCAACACCACAGCCGCTACCATCGTAATGACGATGGAAACGGCGAATGGCAACAGGTCTGACTCCCTATACCACACCGAAACGCCGAGACATATAAGCATGAAGAGCGATTCGAGCACTAAGAGCGAACCTAATATTTTGCTGATAAGGCGATAGTTCATATCAGTTGAAAAGTTTCTCGATGCGTTTTACCTCAGTGTTATGACAGAACACCATGACGATGTCGCCTGCCTCTATCTGTGTGCCACCCGTGACGAGCATTCCCTCGCCGTCGCGCACCAGTCCACCGATAGTGCATCCTGCTGGTAAGGAGAGTTCAAAGATTTTCTTCTTGGTTATGGGCGAACCCTTCTGCGCCGTAAACTCAGCCACATCGGCACGTGCCTGCATGAGGAAGCGCACATTGGTGGCACTGCCCTCGAGCATCATCTCGTAGATGCGTGAGGCTGCTATTGCCTTCTTATTGATTATGGTGCCTATATCGAGACTCTCAGCCATGTCGATATAGTCCACATTCTCAACCACGGCAACGGTCTTGCGCACACCTATGCGCTTGGCTGCCAGACAGGCAAGGATATTGGTCTCGCTATTACCTGTGAGCGCCACGAATGCCTGGGTGTTGCGTATGCCTTCCTCAAGGAGCAGCGAGGTGTCGCGTGCATCGCCGTTAATGACGAGCTCACCCTTGCCAGGCAACAGGTCGTTGAGTTTTTCGCAACGCTGGGGGTCTATCTCTATTATCTTGGTGTGCATGTATTCAGGCATGGTGTGGACGGTGCGCAGGGCACATTTTCCGCCACCCATAATCATGACGTTGCTCACATCGGTATAGTCTTCCTTGCCCACCATCTTGCGTACGTAAGGTATGTAGTCGCGGGTGGTCATGAAGTATGCCATATCATAGAGTTCGAGGGTGTCGTTGCCACCTGGTATGATGGTCTCGTTGCCACGTTTGATAGCCACCACATGATATGGCTCGGTGGCTCCACACACCTCCTTGAGCGGACGGTGCAGTATGTGACAGTTCTCTCTGAGCTTTATGCCCAGCATAATCAGGGCACCACCGTGCACATCCCACCGCTGGCGCACCCACGACATCTTCAGTCCGTTGATGATATCCTGGGCTGCAAGCATCTCAGGGTATATGACTGAGTCGATACCCATCTTCTTCAGCGTGCTCTCGTTCTTGGGCGAAGCATATTCATAATCCTCCACCTTTGCCACTGTCTGCTTGGCACCTAAGGACTTGGCTATGCCACAGGCACACATGTTGACCTCCTGGTCGTTGGTAACGGCTATGAACAGGTCAGCATTCTGCGTATCTATGGCACGCAGCGCCTTGATGCTTATGGGCGATGCCTCAAAGGAGAGTATGTCTAAGTCTTGTCCCAGACTCTCCAGTGCCTCGGCGTCCTCATCGACTATGATGATATCCTCACTACTGTTGCGACTAAGCAGCGATGCGAGGTATTTGCCTACGGCCTGTGCACCTGCTATGATTATTTTCATTTTTTTAAGGTGTTGTTTTTTTTTAGGAGTTAAAGGGAGTTAGAGGGAGTTAGAGGGACGCTCCTTTTCAATAGTTGACTTTATTTCTTCGGGGTCTATGCCCACCATGTGTTGCAGCTGCGACACGGTGCCATGCTCGACGAACGTGGTGGTAGGCATACCCAGACGCGTTACCTCAGGATGCATGCCATGGGCTGACAGGTATTCGAGCACTGCAGAACCCAGTCCACCGTCCTTCACTCCGTCTTCAACGGTTATGACGTGCTGGCAGGTCTGTCCCACATAGTCCAGTATGTCGGTATCTATCGGCTTGAGGTATCTCATGTCGTAATGCACCACATGCTTCTGCGTCTCCTCGCTCAGCATGGAGAGTGCCTTCTGCACGTTATTGCCTATGGCGCCGATAGAGAGCACGGCAATCTCTCGTGCCTCGCCGTCGAGAGTCTCAGGTGTCACTCTCCTACCCTTGCCCACCTCTAACGGCTCGAGCGGACACTGCCAGTCAACCTTCACGCCTCGTCCGCGTGGATAGCGTATGACCACTGGTCCCTGATTGGGCAACTGGGCTGTGTACATCATCTTGCGCAGTTCGTGCTCGTTAATCGGGGCACAGATGGTGAGGTTAGGTATGGGTCTGAGGGCTGCAAGGTCGAAGGCTCCGTGGTGCGTGGCACCGTCTTCGCCCACTATGCCTGCACGATCCAGACACATCACTATGTTGAGCTTGGCAATCGCCACATCGTGTATTATATTGTCGTAGGCACGTTGTGAGAATGCGCTGTATATGTTGCAGAACGGTATGAGCCCCTCTTTAGCCATGCCAGCTGAAAAGGTCACGGCATGTCCCTCGGCTATGCCCACGTCGAAGGCGCGGTCAGGCATTGCTGCCATCATTATGTTGAGCGAGCATCCTGTAGGCATGGCTGGCGTAACACCCACTATCTTGGGGTTCTTCTGTGCCAGTTCGAGCAGGGTGTTGCCAAACACATCCTGATATTTTGGTGGGAGGTTGTCACTTGACTCCGTTATGCGCTCGCCTGTCTCTGCATCGAATTTGCCTGGCGCATGCCATATCGTAGCTGCCTGCTCAGCTGGCTTGTAGCCCTTGCCCTTGACGGTGTGTATGTGTAAGAGCTTAGGACCTTTCATGCCCTTCAGCTGGCGCAACACTCTCACCATCTCCTTGACGTTGTTGCCGTCAACAGGTCCGAAATAGCGTATGTTCATGCCCTCAAAGACGTTAGCCTGAGGCGACAGGGCTGCCTTCAGCGCATTGCCCAGACGGATGGTCTTCTTACGAGTTGCCTCGTCAAGCCATCCACGGCTTCTCAGCCATGTGGCTATGTTGTTACGCCATTTGTTGTATGACTCGTTGGTGTTCAAGGACAGCAGATACTGCTTCATGCCCCCCACGCTACGGTCAATGGACATGTTGTTGTCGTTGAGTATTATCAGCAGGTCGTTAGGCGAAGAGGAGACGTTGTTCAGTCCCTCATAAGCCAGTCCGCCACTCATAGAGCCATCGCCTATGACAGCCACCACATGGCGCTCCTCGCCCTGCAGTTTGTCAGCCACAGCCATTCCTAATGCTGCGCTGATGCTGTTAGAGGCATGACCACACGTGAAGGTGTCATACTCACTCTCAGCAGGACAAGGGAACGGATGGAGTCCACCCAACTTTCTGTTGGTGTTGAATATCTCACGTCGGCCCGTGAGTATCTTGTGACCGTAAGCCTGATGGCCCACGTCCCACACTATACGGTCGTAAGGGGTGTTATACACATAGTGCAGTGCCACCGTCAGTTCTATCACACCAAGGCTCGAGGCAAGGTGACCAGGGTTAACGGACAGCTCCTTCACTATGTCGTCACGCAGTTCACTGCAAATATCCGGCAAGACCTCCACATCCATTTTGCGCAGGTCAGCCGGATATTCTATTTTATTTAAATATTTGTAATCCAATGTTACTTTACGTTTCCTACCTTGATAAGATATTCAGCTATCTGCACAGCGTTGAGTGCAGCGCCCTTCTTAATCTGGTCGCCAGAGAGCCAGAAGGTAAGACCGTTGTCGTTGGCAAGGTCTTCGCGCACTCTGCCTACATACACATCGTCCTTGCCTGCTGTGTAGAGAGGCATTGGGTAAGGCAGTCCCTGCATAGTCTCCTTAGTAGGGTCAGGATTAGCCTTAGCGCCCACCTTCTTAGGGTCGTCGATGAGGGTCACGCCCTGAGCGTTGCGCAGTGCCTCTTGAGCAGCCTCTACGGAAATCTTTTCCTCAGTCTCAATCCATACAGCCTCAGAGTGAGCGCGGAGCGAAGAGATACGTACGCACATAGCCGAACAGCGAGCGTCAGTGTGCATTATCTTCTTGGTCTCGTTGAACATCTTCATCTCCTCCTTGGTGTAGCCGTTGTCCTGGAACACGTCAATCTGAGGAATCACGTTATAGGCAAGCTGGTAGGCAAACTTGTTTACGGTAGGCTGCTGGTCGTTAGCCAGTTCCTTATACTGCTGCTTCAACTCAGCCATGGCAGCTGCTCCAGCACCTGATGCTGACTGGTAAGAAGCGATATGAATGCGCTTGATGTGAGACAGCTTCTCTAATGGTTGCAGACAAACCACCATCATGATAGTGGTGCAGTTAGGGTTGGCTATGATGCCACGAGGACGGTTAAGCGCATCCTCAGCGTTACACTCAGGCACGACGAGAGGCACATCGTTGTCCATGCGGAAGGCACTGGAGTTGTCAATCATCACTGCACCATACTTGGTGATGTCATCGCAGAACTCCTTTGAAGTGCCTGCGCCAGCTGATGTGAAGGCTATGTCAACATCCTTGAAGTCGTCGTTATGCTGAAGCAGTTTCACCTCATATTCCTTACCACGGAAGGTGTATTTGGTGCCAGCAGAACGCTGTGAGCCAAACAATACCAGTTCGTCAAGTGGAAAATTTCTTTCATCAAGTACACGGAGAAACTCCTGTCCTACTGCGCCTGATGCGCCTACAATTGCTACTTTCATCTTTGTTAGTATTTTCTTTTTTCGTTTGAATTCGTTTATATTTGCTTGCAAAAGTACAAAAAAATGTGTAAACATTAGCATATTTCAGTTTTTTTTTGCACCTTTGCAGTGAAAATGTCAGGACTACTCCCCATATCAAGTCCAACGATAGCTTTTTTCGTTGTGCTATTGATAATACTCATCGCCCCAATAGTGATGAGCAAATTTCGCATACCCCATATCATAGGAATGGTGTTGGCTGGTGTTATCATAGGCAGATATGGCTTTAACATACTTGAGCGTGACTCATCATTCGAACTATTCGGGCGCGTAGGCTTGCTCTATATCATCTTCCTTGCAGGACTGGAGATGGACCTCGAGGGACTGAAGCAGCACCTCAGACATGTGGGCATATTCGGATTGCTCACCTTCCTCGTACCATTCTCTATTACCTACGTAGCAGGCATTACCATACTGGGCTATAGTCCGCTTGCCACCATGCTGCTCTCATGTATCATGGCATCAAACACGCTCATAGCCTACCCCATCGTGGCACGTTACGGTTTGCAGAAGCATAACGTAACCACCCTATCCGTAGGTGCCTCCATGCTCTCACTGTTCACCTCGCTCGTAGTGGTAGCCGCTGTGGCTGGTTCACATAGTGCTGGAGGGGAATGGCATTTCTGGCCAGTATTTGTCATAAAACTCGCTGCCTACTGCATGGCAATGCTTTATGTAATACCCCACCTCACGCGATGGTTCCTGAGACGATACAGCGATGCCGTCATGCAGTATATCTTCGTTATGGCGATGATGTTTATGAGTGCAGCAAGCTGCGAGATGATAGGCATAGAGGGCGTTGTGGGAGCATTCATCAGCGGACTTATTCTCAACCGCTTCATACCAACCATGTCGCCACTGATGAACCGCATAGAGTTCATAGGCAACGCACTCTTCATACCTTATTTTCTTATAGGTGTGGGAATGCTAATCAATATACGACTCATGATGCAGACAGAAGTGCTCTTCATCGTCATGGTCATAGTAATAGTAGGCACACTGGGTAAGGCACTCGCATCATACATATCATGTCTGCTCTTTCGTCTGTCGTGGCTTGACGGACATTTCATGTTCGGACTCACCTCAGCCCATGCAGCGGGTTCTATAGCCATGGCAATGATAGGTGTTAGCATGGCTAAGGCTGACGGTAGCGGTTATATCGTTGACGACGGCATGATGAACGGCGTAGTAATGATGATACTCTTCACCTGCATCATCTCAACCATCATCACTGAAAACTCAGCCCGTGCGCTCGTACTTAGGGAGGAAAAGAACAAACTCTCAGACCATCACCGTCTGGACAGTAAATTCGACGACGAGAAAATACTTATACCAGTCAAGTATCCCGAAACCTGCGACACCCTCATGCACCTCGCTATCATGATGCGCAACCGTGAACTAAATCGCGGACTAATAGCCCTAAACGTGGTGTATGACGATGAGGATGCTGAAACCAACCAGCGCAAGGGACAGCAGCTGCTCAAGCATGTAACCCAGACAGCCAACGCTGCCGATGTAAGGATACAGACACAGGTGCGACTGGCAACCAACATAGGCAACGGCATCAAGCATGCGTTCAAAGAGTATGACTGCTCAGAGATAATACTCGGTGTGCACCTTCATCCCAACTCAAAACGAGTGTTCTGGGGTGAGTTTGCCCAAAGCGTATTCAATAACCTCTCACGACAGATTATCATTGCCCGTTGCGGACAGCCTTTCTCAACCCTCAGGGCAATACAGGTGGCAGTGCCATCGAGGGCAGAATATGAGCCAGGCTTCTACCGCTGGCTCGAAAGACTGTGTCGCCTTGCCAAGGCTTTGGAGTGCAAGATTGTGTTCCATGCCACCACCACCACCAATAAACTGATACAACAATACATAGTGCATCGTCACTCTTATGTCAGGGCTGAATATATAGAAATGGCGAAGTGGATAGGACTGAGAGACGTAGCAGCAAATACCCCTGACGACCACATGCTCGTAATAGTCACTGCACGTCAGGGCACCGTATCATATAAGGCTGCTATTGACAAACTGCCAGAAGAGATTACCGAATACTATCATGGCACCAACCTCATGATAATCTTCCCTGACCAGTACGGTCCCGCTCCTGAGGAACTCACCTTCACCTCCATACAGCATAAGGAGCAGGTATCAGCATACCAAGAACTCAAAAATTGGTGGCATAAATTCAAAACGAACAAAGCATCATAACAAACAAAACGGGCAAAGTATCATTATAGCATATTTATACACTTATCTGCCTGCTCATAACTGAACCCCCTCTGCATGGCAAAACGAAGGAGTTTCATACGTTTTTCATAGTCGTTAGCATACTTGAGATTCTTCTCTTTATTCTGAAGCAGAGGCAGTAGCACGGATTCGAAATCTTCGTTCGCTACATCATCAAGCAAGGGCTCATAAACCTCACGCGGAATATGCTTGAAATACAGAGCCTGCTCTACCTTGCGCCTGCCCCAACGATTATACTTTATTTTATCGTTGATGAAGAATCTGGCGTAACGTTCTTCGTCAATATACTTTTCCTTAACCAGATAACTTATCACCTCTCTCTGCGTTGCCTCGTCCACCTGCCAACGCTGCATTCGCCTGAGCATATCATCCTTGCAGTGTTCGGCACGAGCACAAACAGCGGTAAGTTTGGATATGATTTGTTCTTGGGTCATTTTCTCTTAGAATTTCGTTCCTGCAGTGACGATTTCGATTTGTTCATCAGCGGTGGTGGGGATGTCAGAGAGTTGATTATTATAGGACACTGGGATGAGGTCTATCTTAGTGGTGTGACGAGCAGGGTGATAAGGTACGGGAACCTTGGTGCGCTTGACGGTGTATAGGGGGTCGGTGGTGCGCAGACGGAGGTTGCCACCGAGGGTTGACTTTATGACGAGGTGGTTTATCCTACCATCGCGCCACTGGAGCTTTACTATCTCGAAACCTCCACGAGCACGCAGTCCTGTAACGCAACCTTCCTTTGCCCACTCATCAGGGATGGCAGGCAGGATATGAATGGCGCCGTCATGACTCTGTACAAGCATCTCGGCGATACCTGCGCAACAGCCGAAATTGCCGTCTATCTGGAATGGTGGATGTGCATCGAACATATTGGCGTAGGTACCTCCGTCAGGGTCTTTCATTGAGGCATTAGGGCTCTTGAGTTTCAACTGATTCTTGATGAGTTGGAGTGCATGGTTGCCATCGTGCTGACGTGCCCACTGACACACTTTCCAACCCATAGACCAACCACGTGAGGCATCGCCTCGACCTATAAGCGACTTGCGCACTGCCCTGAAGAGTTCAGGAGTAGAGTAAGGCGAGATAAGATTGCCAGGAAAGGCACCCCAAAGATGAGAGATATGACGGTGAGAACTATACTCCTGATCCCAATCCTGCAACCATTCCTGCAACTGTCCGTATCTGCCTATCTTCATAGGAGGAAGTTGGGCACGAAGGGCATCAAGGCTATCTGCGAAGGCTGCATCAACAGAAAGTTCACGAGCTGCCTGAGCTGTGTTACGCAGGAGGTCAAAGATGAGTTGGTTGTCCATCGTAATACCAGAAAAGACGGCACAATTTTGTTTCTTACCAGTCTTCTCGTCTATATAACTGGCTATACCTGGGTGATTCTCAGGTGACACAGATGGTCCTGCAACCATATAACCGCTGACAGGGTCGCGATAGAGATAGTCTTGGAAAAACTGTGAGGCACCCTTCATCACGGGATAATACTCGCGCAGAAAATTCTTATCGCCAGTGAAGAGCCAGTGTTCCCACAGATGTGAACAGAACCACGCTCCACCAGTAGGCCAGATGGCAGCAATATGATTATCTACCGCTCCAGTAGCACGCCACAAATCGGTGTTATGATGAAGAACCCATCCACGAGCACCATACATCTTGCGGGCTGTCTCCTGACCAGAGATGCTTACTTCCTTGACCATCTTAAAGAATGGCTCATGACACTCTGAGAGGTTGGTGACCTCAGCAGGCCAGTAGTTCATCTCAACGTTGATGTTGGTGGTGTATTTTGAGTCCCAGGCAGGATATTGTCTCGCATCAGGATTCCAGATACCCTGCAGATTGGCTGGCTGCGTATCGGGTTGTGAGGAAGAGATGAGCAAGTAGCGTCCGAACTGGAAATACAAAGCCACAAGAGAGGGGTCGTGAGAGGTGGAAAACTCCCTGATGCGCGTCTCTGTATCCTTAGCAGCCTGAATGGAATCACATCCAAGGTCGAGAGTGACGCGATTAAACATCTTCTTATACTTCCACGTATGGTCGTAGAGTGCACGCTCATGATAGTTAGTATGATACTGACCATAGTTAAATGTCTTCACCTTTTTACTGAAAGCATCCATATAGTATGCAGCTTTCTCCTTAGCACTTGCAAAACCATTAGCAAACCCTGTGAAGTTTGTACCCATACTGATTATCATAGAGATACCCTTATCATCTTGTATGAAACGTACGAGGGTATAGCATTCTACCTTGTTTGCCACATGCTCCATAGAATCCTTAACAAGAGAACTCTTAATGACAATCATTGAAGGGTCGCCCTTTTCAATATCTATCTTCACACGATCATTCTTCTCTGGCGCAAGAAACTTAAACTTAGGCGTAAGCACATCCTTCTCCTTTATGGGGTTGATGTATTTGCCCTTCTTTTTTGCCGTGAGGCGCACAAAAATAATCTTATCAATGAAAGAAGAGAAATATGTACGCTCGTAGGTTATGCCGTTGCTGTCGTATGATACACCAGCCGTAGCGGTAGAGAGGTCTAACCAACGACGATAGTTTGTATAGGAGGAATGTCCGAAAGTTAGTAGAAGTCTGCCTACAGACTCATAAGCCATACCGTGCCCAGTCTTGTCAATGTCAGCAACAATATTCTGCAAGGCAAGTTTCTGGGCACCTATATATCCCTCTGCAGTACCCTGCGCTATAAGGTCACGCATTTCTTGCAGATGTGGCAAGCAGTTAGCGTTGTAGTTGTTGTAAGGACTACCACTCCAGAAGGTGTCTTCGTTGAGTTGCAGGGTGTCTGTCTCCACACTGCCTGAAATCATAGCCCCTATCCTACCGTTGCCGATAGGTAGCGCCTCCTCCCAATACTGAGCAGGACGGTTATACCACAAGGTGAGGTCGTCAGCAGCATGGGTTGGCGACGTTACACACACGAGCGCAAGGAGTGTAGCAGTAGCACCCTTGTTGTTCAGGAATTTGGAGATGTTCATCTTGTTAATAGCTATTATCAGTAGGAAATAAGCGATAGCCTGCAACCAGAGAGTAAGCCATTCACCTATGCAGTCTCCCAAAAGGGCTCCCATAGAGTTCATTCGTATAAAACCGCGAATAGCAAAGGTGCTTGGGAAGAGATAAGAAACGCCCTGCCAGAAGGGAGGCATACTGCTCTGTGGCCAACTGACACCGCTGAGAAAGAGCAGAGGCAAAGAGGTAAAGACAACAACTAGCATGACACTCTCACGATAGGAAACGAGGTTGCCCATAAACATGGCAAAGAACACACACGCCACAAGATAAGGCAGAAGGAGCATGAAGAGATCGAGGGCATGTACCAGACTCACAAAACCGAAAATGCGGGGCACGATGAGCGTAATCCACGCAAGCATTACCGCAAAGATAAGGAAATAGGCGGTAGCACGACCAAGGAGTTCAGCCAGAGGCGTGGGAGCAGGCTCGTCTTTAGACTGATAGAGCAATTCTCTTCTCGTGCCTGCCAACATGCCCACACCAAGTAGCAGCGCCTGTTGGATAATCAGCACGAGCACAGCAGGAAGGATGAAGTTGCCGTAGCCACCAGTGACATTGAAGATAGGCACTTCGTCAAACTCCAGTGGATGAATGGCAACAGCCTCGTCGCGCATGGTAATCTTAGGCTGCATTCTGCGTTGCAACTTACTCCACATCTCAATGTTCACCTTATTCACCGTCTGGTAGATAGCCTTGTAGTTGAGCAGGTAACTCATGTCGCAATATAAGCCTACATGAGTCTGTTCGCCCCTGACGGACTTCAGTTCGAAGTCACGAGGGAAATAAACCACGCCATAAGCCTCGCCGTGACCAATAGCATCCCTACCCTCCATAATGCTACGGCATTGCATGGCTACGCAAACATCAGGTGAGGAATCTATTTTGCGAATATACTCGCGACTGAGTGAGGTATGAGAATCGTCGACCACTACTATGGGCACCTCACGTGTCACCTCATTATTATAAATCCATGAGTATAGCAAAGGATAGACCAAAGGCAGGAAGAGGAAGAACAACATCACGCCCTCATCCTTTAGGATGGTCTTGAATTCGGATACTATGTAATCAAAATACGTCATGCCTGATATCCAAATTCGTTAACTGCCCTACGCATACGTCTCATAACCAGCAGTGGCAGGAGGGCAAAGAGTATGAGCATGAGAATATGTGCTATAGCGTCAGAGAGTGGATAGGTATTGAACACGCACAACTGATAGATGAGGTAATAATGACGCATAGGGAATATCCATGCAATAGCCTGCAGGGGTGAGTCCATAGCAAAGACGGGAAAGGCAACACCAACCATAGAGAAACTGAGCACGGCGAGCAGTGAGCACACACTCATAGACATGCGTAAGGATGGTATGAGACCATAGAGGAAAACAGCAAAACCCTGAGCACCAAGTACGCCGAGAAGAGCCAAAAGCATGAGTCGCCATTCGCCACCAGGAGCGGGAAAATGGAGTATGCCAAACATGTATGACATAGACACAAACATAATGAGGCTGAAGGTGAGAGTCTGAGGCAGAAGTTTGCCATACACCGCCTTGAATATATTATTATCGGCTGTAGCGAGCCACTCCTTATGTCGGTCAAACTTTATCTCGGTACCAAGAGAATAGGTGGTAAGCAGGAAGATGAAGAGCATAAACATGGCAGGAACAAAGGCTGCACATAGGAACAACTGATAGTTTACCCATGGATTGCCTATCATGTGCATATCGAGGGAGATGGGCTGAAGGTAAGCTGTTATCTGCTCGGGGGTGAATCCACGTGCTCGCATAGTGGTGCGCCCCACTCCAGCGTTTGCAAGTGTGCACATGGTCTTCATATCCTTAAAGAGTAAAGCGCCTACAGTGATTGATGTGTTGGTGTAATAGACCGACATGCGGGGCTGGCGACCACTAATAATGTCGCTGGTAAGATGTTGGGGAAAATAGACAAAGCCATAAATCTCATTACGCTGAATGGCACGACGAGCGTCATCAACGGTGGGATAATGTGCCACGACATGAGAATTCTGGAAGGAGTCTATCATCCTGGTGAGTCGGCGTGTGGTGGAGGTGTTGTCATCATCCACTATGCCAATGGGCATATTGAGAGGCTGGCCCTGATCCATGAGCGAAGTAAAGAAAACCGTCACAAACAACGGCAGCACCACCATACACATAACGTATATGGGATAGCTGAGAATAATCTTTATCTCACGCTTGAATACTGCAACCAAAGGACCTGCCATCACGCTTCAGCTACTTGATAATAACCGACATGCCTGGGCGCAGACCGTCGAACTTCTTGACAGGACGAGCCTTGACCTCGAAGGTCTTCATATCATACTGTCCGTTTGACTTAGTAGCTTTCCATGTAGCGTAACTGCCTTCATCCTTTATGGAATAGACCTTCAACTCTATCTCTTTATTAAAAGCAGGTACGAAAGCCTTGAGCACGTCGCCGAGTTTCAAACCGTTGAGTTGGTCTTCACGCATATTGAATGTGCCCCAGATATCATTCATGATAGAGATAGTCATAATAGGACTGCCTGAACCAAGTAGTTCGCCCACCTTGGGATAGATGGTGCTGACCTCGCCGTCCATCTGTGCCACCTGTACAGTTTCTTTTCGGTAGGAGTTGACCTCGTTCACGGCACCCTTAGCAGAGTTAACCTGAGCCTGAGCAGCGGCTTTCTCTTCGCGACGGGCACCATTCTGAGCCATGTCATACTGACTCTTGGCGGCCTTTTCCTGTGCCTCGTATGCCTTATAGCTGGCATAAGCCTCGTCACGCTTCTGTTCGCTCACCACGCCTTCGTCAAAAAGACGCTGCACACGCTCATAAGACTTCTTGGCAATATCGAGTCCTGCCTTAGCCTGTTGCCAAAGTTCGAAGGCACCTTGTATCTGTTCCTTACGGGCACCAGCACGAGCCATATCGCTCATAGCCGTAGCAGCATCCTCCATACCCCTAACCTGCTGAGCTTTAGCCTCTACCTCGGGAGCATCGAGAATGGCAAGGGTATCGCCAGCATGAACGTAGTCGCCTTCCTTGACGAGCAGACGGAGCACACGTGAGGGCACCTTACTTGATACACGATATTCTTCAACGTCTATCTGACCTTGTATCACCTCTTCCTCACTGCCGATGGTGAAGAAACCTATCAATCCAACGATGAAAGCCACAACAGAAAAAGCTATCAGGGCTATTATCACACTCCTATGTTGTTTCTTATTTTCCATATATACTTTTTTCTACCACTAACTTAACAGATTCTCTAATTCCTTCCTAACGCTTTCTGCTGAGCTATCTCGCTGAGTTTTACGTCTATCTCAGCATCTATCTTCTGCGTTCTTGCCTTGAGCCAAGCTGTCTGTGCCGACATAACATCGGTAGTGTTCATAACGCCCTCCTTGAAACCTATGTTAGCACATCTCAGGTTTTCCTCGGCACTCTGTATGTTTTTCTTTGCCGTAATGAGTTTCTTATTTGCCTCACGCACCTTGAAGTTACTCTGCGCCACTTGCAGTTCTATCATGTCGTGGGCTTCGTCATAAGTGAGTTGGGCAAGGTTTGTAGCACACTTGGCAGCTCTTATCTTATACATATTCTCACCCCAGTCTAACACAGGCACCCTGACAGCCACGCCCACATTAAACGAGCCCTTAAACTTGCGTTCAAAACCGTTATAAACGCTTGGGTTGGTGAATATGGCGCCTCCCATCAGTGCCAGTTGGGGCAGATAGGCTGCACGAGCTATCTTAGTCTTCTGCCGGCTTATTTCTATAGCGTCATTGAGTAATTTGAGTTCACGACGACGCTCATACACCTGTTCATCATTCTCTTCGTTGACCACTGCCACGTCAACATCTTCTTTCTGTTCATCAACGAGGGTAATGTCGGAATTAACGTCCATACCACACTTCTGACAAAGGTACATCCGAGCAAGGGTGAGAGCGTTATCAACCTTAGTCTTCGACATCTCTGCCTCGTTAAGTGCTACATCAACCCTAAGTCCATCGGCTCTGGTAGCTACTCCCTCTCTTATCATCTTATGCACATCATCGTCAAGTTTCTGCACAAGGGCAAGATAGTCGGTGGCAAGCATCTGCTTATGGCGAAGTGAAACGACCAGCCAGTATGCATTGTCAACCTCATAGGTAATATTACTCTCTTTCTCTTCTATCTGAGTGCCAGCCATACGTTCTGTGATGTCGGCTATCTTGTTACTGGCTGTTATGACGCCACCCATAAAGAGTGGTTGAGTGAGCACTGCCGATGCCACAAACATATGGTGCGTGTTGGTAGAGAATGCATCGGTTATCTGTCTGCCCAGTTCGTTGCCGTATGTCTCCAACGACGTTGCCATTGATGGTCCCACAGTCTGCATTATGGTTATGAGGTCATTGGCTGTTTGTGGTGAGATTTTCCCTGCCATTGCAAGACGCTGCAGGTTGGCTCCTAAGTCGGTCATCCCCTGCCCTATAGCACCAGATGCCGTAGTGCCAATAGTGGAGAGCATATTCTTTTGGGCATCGCTGAGCAGAGACAACTCACGTGAGGAATACATGTAACCACCTGCGAGGTCAACATGAGGCAGGTAGAGAGTACGTGCTGCCTTGCGGGCATTCTTTGCCATCTCTTGTTTTACCCTTGACATGCCTATCTGCTTATTTCCTGCTAACGCCCTTGCCCTACACGTATCGAGTGAGAGCACCTCTGCCGACATACCATCGGCAACGGCATAAAGGAATATAACCAGTATGTATATAAGTCTATTCATAAAAAGAATTCTTCGTCGCTACTCTCTGTTTGCTTTCTTGTTTATGATGAATTGTATGTGTTTGAATATTGTTATTATCAGACCGTAGTGTTTCACCATAATGCTGAAACGCTCTTGCAATGATTTTTTGTGATTCTTGATGGACATTCCGCCAGCAAGGAAATCACACACCACAGCGTGCATATTGTATAGTTCCAAATGACGTTTGTCGGCTTCTTTCATTACCTTTATACACCAGTCCACGTCAGACGAGAGTTCGTATTTAAGGTCGAAGGGTATCTTTCGGGCTATGTCAGTTCTGACGTAGAATGCCTGATGACACACCATCATGCCGTTTTGAAATGACTTCCAAGTGAGCACCTCTGGAGGGTCATGCTCTCGTTTGCCGACATACCTGTTTGTGGCATCAACTATATTGGTGTCACCGTATATCACAGCAGGGAGTTCATCCTTTGTCTGTACCTGCTCGGCTATATCCTTCAGTGTATCAACAGAATGCAACGTGTCTCCAGCATTGAGAAAGAGTACGTAGTCGGGCTGTGCCTTTTGCAATCCTTTGTTCATGGCATCATAGAGTCCCTTATCTCTCTCTGATGTTATGCTGTATTCCACACCACACTTGCTGTTATGTCTGAATTGTTCAGCCACAGCAATGGTATTGTCTGTGGAGGCACCATCAATTATGATGTGGTGGATGCCTTTCCAAGTCTGGTTAGCAACACTGTCGAGCGTACGCCGAATCACATTTTCAGCGTTATACGTACAGGTTATTATGCAGAAGCGTATCGTGTTCAACTCTATATATTAATATATACCTTAAAATCTAACTTGCAAAGTTATAAAATATTATTGAATTAACAAAGTTTGACGTGATATTTTGTCATTTTGTCACCCTTGTGTGTCACTATGGCATTATAGTCTGATATGGTACGAGGTTTGAAAAAACTGAGAATTGACAATCGAACCATAAAAAAGAAAGGAGTTAGAAATGATGATGAACCAAGAACAACAAATGAGTGGCAAAGAGGCTCTGAGCAAATTCTGCAAGAACCTTGTTGCTGATGCCAAGAGCGGAAAACTTGATCCCGTTATTGGCAGAGACGACGAAATACGTCGTGTGTTACAAATTCTGTCACGCCGAACCAAGAACAACCCTATACTGATAGGCGAACCTGGTACAGGTAAGACGGCTATTGCTGAGGGACTGGCACAGCGTATAGTGCGCGGTGACGTGCCTGAGAACCTGAAGGAGAAGGAAATCTATACCCTCGACATGGGTGCCCTCGTGGCTGGTGCCAAGTATAAGGGTGAGTTTGAGGAGCGACTGAAGGGCGTAATCAACGGCGTAATAGAGTCGCAAGGCAAGATTATCCTCTTCATCGACGAGATTCACACCCTCGTGGGTGCTGGTGGCGGTGAGGGAGCTATGGATGCTGCCAACATACTGAAGCCTGCTCTGGCGCGTGGCGAACTGCGTGCTATCGGTGCTACAACTCTCAACGAATACCAGAAGTATTTTGAGAAGGACAAGGCACTGGAGCGACGTTTCCAGATTGTGATGGTGGATGAGCCTGATGAGTTGTCAGCTATCTCTATCCTTCGTGGACTGAAAGAGCGTTACGAAAACCATCACCGTGTTCGTATTCAGGATGATGCCTGTATAGCTGCAGTAACACTTTCTGAGCGTTATATCTCAGACCGTTTCCTGCCCGATAAGGCTATCGACCTGATGGATGAAGCTGCTGCCAAACTGCGTATGGAGCGTGACAGCGTGCCTGAGGAACTTGATGAACTTACCCGTCACCTCAAGCAACTCGAGATAGAACGTGAGGCTATAAAGCGTGAGGACGACAAGGAAAAACTTGCCGAACTGAACAAGACTATCTCTGCTCTGCAAGATGAGGAGATGCGTATGCGCTCTGAATGGGTAAGGGAAAAGAATCTTGTCGATAAGATACAACAGGACAAACAACAGATAGAACGTCTGCGCTTTGAGGCTGAAAAAGCCGAGCGTGAAGGTAACTACGGCAAGGTGGCTGAGATACGCTACGGCAAACTCAAGGAACTGGAGGAAGACATCAAGTCCATACAGGAGCAGATAAAGAACTCTAACGCTATGGCATACGTTCGTGAGGAGGTTACTGCCGACGACATCGCTGAGGTAGTGTCACGCTGGACTGGAATACCTGTTAGCCGTATGATGCAGAGCGAACGCGACAAACTTCTGCACCTTGAGGATGAGCTCCACAAGCGTGTTATCGGTCAAGATCAGGCTATCAGTGCCGTGAGTGATGCCGTGCGCCGTTCACGTGCCGGACTGCAAGACCCTAAGCGTCCAATCGCCAGCTTCATCTTCCTCGGTACCACGGGTGTGGGTAAGACAGAGCTTGCTAAGGCACTTGCCGACTACCTGTTCAACGACGAGCAGATGATTACTCGTATCGACATGTCTGAGTATCAGGAGAAGTTCAGCGTAACACGTCTTATCGGTGCGCCTCCAGGCTACGTAGGCTACGATGAGGGTGGTCAGCTCACTGAGGCCGTACGACGCAAACCTTACTCTGTAGTGCTCTTTGATGAGATTGAGAAGGCTCATCCTGATGTCTTCAACACCTTGCTACAGGTACTTGACGACGGCAGACTGACCGACTCCAAGGGCAGAGTGGTAAACTTCAAGAATACCATCATAATCATGACCAGCAACCTCACTATGGACCAGCTGTACGGCAAAGCTCCTATACTTGATGGCAACGGCATGGTGAAGCCCCCTATCCGTCCTGAGTTCCTTAACCGTATCGACGAGATAATCAACTTCAGTCAGCTCAGCAAGGAACAAATCAGTGCCGTAGTTCGTCTGCAAATGGACCGCGTGGCACAGATGCTCAACCAGCAAGGCTTCACCCTTGTTACCACCGATGCTGCAATCAGCACACTTGCAGAGGCTGGCTACGACCCCGACTTCGGTGCCCGTCCGGTGAAGAGGGCTATACAACGTGATGTACTCAACGCACTTTCTAAGCAGCTACTCTCTGGTGCTGTTAGCAAAGACAAGGCTATCACTATCGACAGTAAGGATGGTACTATCATCTTCCGCAATGATTAAGGAAGCAAAATATTAAAACTGATATGGTTACTTAGCTCCCACATGCGGGGGCTAAGTATCCTGTCAAGGATGCTAAGTAACCAGACAGGGAAGCTAAGTTTCTGCGGATTCTTGTGCGTTTGTGAATGCACTATATATATGTGTGCATTCACAAACGCACAAAAATCTTTTCGCCAGCCAAACTTAAATGACTATTTTACTCAATCAGTCAATCCACACATATATATAAGTGGATTGACTGATTGAGTATAATATCGTCACTTATAAACTCGAAAGGCTCAAGACAGGAAATCGGCCACTACGTAAGAACTACCTCCCACG
>Ga0310691_10002881_pt1 | contig 21709 bp, 19 predicted proteins | sample 176DNAGHGlowgp2_FD_203887 | JGI IMG/M metagenome (GOLD analysis project Ga0310691, IMG submission 203887) | Sheep rumen microbial communities from Palmerston North, Manawatu-Wanganui, New Zealand - 1766 DNA GHGlow gp2 (v2) (version 2) | ecosystem: Host-associated > Mammals > Digestive system >...
CAAAGTGGAAAAAATGTAAAACTAATACAAAATGATGCTGGAATAGAGAATGATGAAGAGTTTTCAAATTATATAAATAAAATTGGTAATAAAATTTTATTAGAATACAATATTAATAGAACAATTGGAAATGAGTGGTTTAGAACAAAAATATCGACTAAAATTGGTGAAAAATCGGGATATATTAATAGTACTTTTCCATTGGCACAATATTTAGTGGAAAAATATAAAAATGAACAAAAACCATATTGGACAAAGGATGATATAGACATAGCGACATTAAATGCAAGTAAAAGAATTGTAGATTTTATATTTGATGGAATAATCAATAATGTCAATACAGAAGAAAAATAAAGATTTTAGAAAGAAAAAATATTCTTAAATAGAATAAAATATAATTAATTATAATAAAAACTTTCTTTTTTGGAAATAATATGATATAATATTATTATAATCTAAAAAGGAGAGTTTTTATTATGTTAGGAGATAAAATCAAATTATATAGAGAAAAGAAAAGAATGACTCAAAATGAAGTTGCAGAAATATTAGGAGTAAAAGCAGCAACTATTTCCAAATATGAGGCTGGAACTTTAGAACCTAATATAGAATCATTAAAGAAATTAGCTGAATTATTTGAAGTATCAGTAGATGAATTGATAAAAGAAGATACTTTTGATATATCAAAAATAAATATTTTAGAAGTATTAAGAGAACAAAAAAATATGAAGCTAAAAGGTAATTTATATCATAATACTCAAATAACTTTTGCATATAATACTAATCATATTGAGGGAAGTAAACTTACAGAAGATCAGACTAGATATATTTATGAAACTAACACATTATTAGCGGAAAAAGACTCAATAACAAATTTAGATGATGTTTTAGAAACAGCTAATCATTTTAAATTAGTTGATTATATGTTAGAGATAGCAGATAATAATTTAACAGAAAAAATAATAAAAGAATTTCACAAAATATTAAAAGAGGGAACGTCAGATAGTAGGAAAGATTGGTTTATAGTTGGAGATTATAAAAAGTTACCTAATGAAGTAGGAGGACTTAAAACTACGGAACCGAAAAATGTTGAAAAAGACATAAAAAAATTATTAGAATGGTATGGGGCATTAAATAAAATAACAATAAATGAAATAATAGAATTTCATGCTAAATTTGAAAAGATACATCCATTTCAAGATGGAAATGGTAGAGTTGGTAGAATAATTGCTTTTAAAGAATGCTTGAAAAATAATATAGTACCATTTATTATTTTAGATAAAGATAAATTATTCTACTATAGAGGATTAAATCAATATCAAACTAATAAAGAAAAAGGGTATTTAATTGATACTTGTCTGAATGCACAAGATCAATATACAGAAATGATTAGATATTATATTGGTAATATATAAATAAAAGCAAAAATAATTTCTAAAAAGGAGTAGTAATTAAATTTATAATTATAACCAATAAGCGTTTATAGAATAAAAGGAAAACGGTTGTATCAAAACATTATTGATAGTCCAACTTGAAACAAATAAAATTATAGGAGAATTGAATTTAAATGGTAATAATAGATTTATTAAAAGATATTGGAGTAAACTCTATTTGTATTTCAAAAAGATTAGGGTTATATTTAAAAAATTCTAGCAAAGGTGAATTATACATAGATGTCAAAGATTTATTAGAAGATAATTATATTAATAATTCAGAGAAAAACATAAATTTCAGGACAAAACTAATTAAATATCTTAATGACCAATATTATGAAAATGAGATAAAAAAAGATATATCAAAATTTAATAGTAAACAGTTAATATCTTTGATAACTAAAAAAATGCTAGTTTTAGAAATAGAAACATCTGAAGATACGATTATTGTAGATGATGAAATATTTGAAAAATGTACTGAAGAAAATATTGCTAAAGAATTAAGAAGTCATCCATTAATAAATCCTATTGATGAATATGATATTGAATATAAGATATTATTTTTATTTAATTTTTTAAGAAAAAATTCAGAAAGAAGAAATGAGATAGATATTGTTTACTACAATGGATATTCTGTAGATAATTTATATAATGGAGATTATATATTTGAAGATTTAATAAATAAATGCTATAGAAAAAGAGAAGAACATAAATATTTTGGATATCAATATTATAAAAATAGTAATGAGGAATATCAAGAAAAAATATCATCTTTTATAGAGTTTGGAAGCAATATTGATAAATATATAGATGGAGCAGATGATTATTTCAAATTGGATTTTATTATAGAAACATTACTTTATGGAGAAAATTATATGTATTCATTACTAAATTATATTCAGCTGATAGAAATGTTGATAGTCAATCCTCAACATAGTACAAGAGAACAATTTAAACAAAAATTGAAATATTTTATTGATATGGATGAAATAGAAGATAGAGAGCAGATTGAAAATTTTTCAGCAAAACTTTATGATATAAGATCAAGATTAATACATGGTAATTATAATTCGTTAAAGAAAGAATTAATAGATTTTAATAAAAAATTTAATAGAAATACAAACTATGATTATGGAGAGTTCAAAGAGGAAAATTGGATTATTTCAGATATTTCTTTTATTACAAAAAGAATTCTAAGAAATATTATAGAAGCTATGTTGATAGATAAAAATAAATTATATAAGTTTAAAATGGACGAAATAATTAAAATATGAAATAAAGATAATAGAAAGGCGGAGAATTAATCTCGCCTTTCTGATATTTCAAAGTGAAATTTTATATTTTAAAGTGCAAAATTTGCACTTTAAAATGAAACATTATTATCATAACAACCCATAATCAACTGAACCCCATCACAAAACCCATTCCTATAATACTTCTCACTCCAATATCCAACATACTCAGAAAAATTATCATCAAGTTTATTTAGTTGATGTTGCACAAACTTCCTATTTTGTTTAGGAATGCTATTTAGTATTTTTTCTGTAATCTCATCAAAATAAATCATATGTTTTTTATCTTCTTTAGTCATGAATGCAAATGCAGTCTGGTCTCTATATTCCCAAAACTCTTTTAAAATATCACCATTTACTTCTCTAAAACTCATTTTCATTTCCTCCTACACATATATTAATTCATTAAAAACAATTTCTTCAGCTCTGTTTTTAATATTATTCATACATCTAATCCATTCTAATTGATTAGATTGTTTTAAATCTTCATTCACATTTTCTGTCTTAGTAAGTTTATCAATTATATTATTAACTCTTGCAGTAGCAGTTTTATCAATATCAATTAAATGATCTGTCAAAGTTCCATTAATCATTAATTCAGTATATAAACCTCTTTTATGTTCTTTTAAAAAGTTATTTCTTAAATGCCCATATTTTCCAACACTATATGTTGAATTAGATTTTTTCATAATCAAATCAGGAATAAAATAATCTCCTTCTATGTGATAAGTTATATTAATCATAGTAAACCTCCTTGTATAAATTTTTGATTGTTTTTATTTCAAAAACTAACCATTAAAAATCTGTGTATAATTCATTGGGGAATAGTTGATGAAGAAATTCTCACAAAGTGACCTTAAAAGACACAAATGTTCGAAATAATCTTCCCCAATTTTCATTGATAAATCAGCTAAAACCCTTAATTTCACTAAATTACAGTAACTTCTCATAACCCGAAGGTCTTCATATTATTTAAAGAACTATTCGAAGAATCCACAAATTGTAATATTTGGAACTTGATATTTTATGTATCTTGAATAAATAATTATAAAATGTTAAAATGTAAACATATGAAAAATAAAGGAGATATAGAGATGAATATTGATGAAGAAAAAATTGATTATTATATTAAAAAAGGTTATATAGATATTGATGACCACGCAAAGTTTAAATATATAGTAGAGATTTTAAGGCTATTTAATATAAATGTTGATGGCTGGATGAAAGGAAGTTATATACTTAATGAACATGAGGGAATAATGTTTACAAAAGTAAGTAATGAAAATTGGACTGATACAGTTGATGACCAATATATGTATGAAACATATAATACACAAGATAATAAGCCAATAGCAAAAAGAAATGATTTTTGGGGTAATAAAACTATATATGTTTTTCGCAAAGAAAATGCTGATGGTTATGAATTTATTGGTTGTTACAAACAAGATGAAGATAAATTAGAAGAATTATTTGAAAAAAATATAGTAAAAGAAAGACCATATAAAAAAATAGGTTCAAGAATAGATTTAACAAAATTTAATTAAGGTGATATTAAATGTACTATACATATATGATAAGATGTAAAGATAATTCAATTTATACTGGTATGACCAATAATATTGAGGAAAGATTTAACAAACATTTATCTGGAAATGGTGCTAAATATACTAAATCACATATACCAGAAAAATTAGAAGCTGTATGGAGATGTAAAGATAAATCCCTAGCCTGTAAATTAGAATATCAATTAAAACATCTAATAAAACAGCAAAAAGAATATATAATACAAGGTCAAAAACTAATTGCATATTTAAAAGGAAAAATAGATGGCAGAAGATACTATAGAATATAAAAAAATGAAGTTTAATTAGAATGTAGCAAGATATGAACTAAAACAAGATGAAAAAAAATAGATAATGTAAAAAATTTGAATAAAAAGGAGCAAAAAATGGAACAAGGTAAAGATGTAAGTAATTTAGCAGAAAAGATTTTTGATATAATGACAGAAGGATACAAAGAAAAAGTAGATAAAGATAAGGATTTAATAGATTATTTAAATGAAAAGACAAAACTAGATTTATTGTCTATATATTTATTATATGGTTTTGCAGAAAACAATGAATATATAGAAGAAGAAATGGTTGAATTACAAGAAAAGGAAAAGACTGAAATTATTGATAGAATTTTAACTTTTCTAGATAATAAAATTCAATTGATTTTAAGAATTTTTGATGACAAAAGGATCAATGATTTAAAAGATATTGCAAAAATGGAAGATACTTTTATTTATGGTAAAAATTATGTGACTGACATTACGTTTGATACGATAAAGACCTTAAGACAACTTGGATTTATTTTCTGCAAAAAAGATAAAAAAGAAATTATTATTCACATGCCAAAATATATAAGAGATAAAATTAATGGTATAAATAAAAATATACAATTAGAAAATTATGATGAAATAATCTCATTTAGTAAAGGTATAGCAAATACATACGGAGCAATACATTTAACAGATGCTTATGACATTATAAAAAATAATATAGATATTTCATTTGAAGAATATAATTCAATTATAAAATTTGTAAGTGCACTTGAATTAGAACCAATTTATTACTCTTTTACATATCAATGTTTATGTGATTTTAATGTTCATGAAGAAGAAATAAAAGAGATTTTTGAATCACGTGAAGACATTGTTGTTTACAACAGAGAGATGTATGAAGATATAGGCAATGATAATTATTTAATGAACTTGAAAGAATATAAAGAATTTAGAAATTTTCTAAGAGAATATTATTGGTTTGATATAAATGAAGATGAGCTTTTAAGAGGAGAAATTGTAGATGACTATATAGATTCTGCTCAATTTGATGAAAAAAGAGCAATCAACAATGTTAAAGAAGCTATGGATAGATATTTTGACATTAATGAATCTCAAAAAATAGAGATTATAAATTATGTTGATAAAATAAGAAAAAAGATGCCTATATGGAAACAAGGTGGAAGAATAAATAATATAGTTCAATTTCCTAAAGTTGGAAGAAACCAGCTATGTCCATGTGGAAGTGGTAAGAAGTATAAAAATTGTCATGGTAAATAGATAGGTGAAATCATAAAAATGGATGGTTTAATTACCATCCATTTTATATTATAGCACAAATTAAATATTTAATTATTCTTCAAATATTCCTTTAAAGCCATAGCAATTTGATCAGGACAAGATGTATTTCTATAGCCACAAGTAATTCCCTCTAGCCTAGAAATAACATCATCAACCTTCATTCCTTTTACTAAAGCAGAAATTCCTTTAAGGTTTCCGTTACAACCATTAATAACTTTTAAATCATTAATAATTTTGGTTTCTTCATCAATATCAAAAATAATTTCAGTAGAACAAACCCCTTTTGTTTTATATTTATATTCCATTTATTTCACCTCTGTTTAAGATTATATCATACAAATCAATATTTGAAAAGGGCTAATTATCAAGTTGATAGAATATATTTCATTCGATAATTTGGATTTTAGGACATTTTAATTTACTAGACGAAAGAATAAATTTCATACAAAATTATTTTAATAATCCACAATTTGTGATATAATTGTGGAAGACGAGAGAGAAAATTATAAAATCCTTGAAAATACAGAATGTGAAATTTTTTAGAAATAAGTTTAGTATACACTACTATAAAATCTACGGAGGTAATCAATATGAGCAATATTAATTTAACAAATGCATCAACTGTGCAAAAAAATGAAAAATCAATAGAAAACAAAATTCAATTATTTAAACAATTAGTAGACGAAAGTAGCAGTATAGTATTTTTTGGTGGAGCAGGAGTTTCTACAGAAAGCGGAATACCTGACTTTAGAAGTAAAGATGGTCTATATAATCAACAATACAAATATCCACCAGAAGAAATACTAAGTCATACTTTCTTTTTAAATAATACAGATGAGTTTTATAAATTTTACAAGGCAAAAATGAACTCATTAAAATATGAACCTAATATAACTCATATTAAACTTGCAGAGCTTGAAAATAGAGGAAAATTAAGTGCAGTAATTACTCAAAATATTGATGGATTGCATCAAAAAGCAGGATCAAAAGTAGTGTATGAATTACATGGAAGTGTATTAAGAAATTATTGCATGAATTGCAACAAGTTTTATGATGCAGAATATGTATTCAGTAGCAACGGAATTCCAAAATGTACTTGTGGTGGCATTATTAAACCAGATGTTGTTTTATATGAAGAAGGCCTAAATCAAGATACATTAATTAATTCAGTAAAAGCTATAGAAAATGCTGATTTACTAATAGTTGCAGGAACATCTTTAACTGTGCAACCAGCATCAGGATTAATTAATTATTTTAGAGGAAGAAATCTAGTTTTAATAAATAGAGATGCAACACTATATGACTATAAAGCAAGTTTGGTTATAAATGAGAGTTTGGGAAAAGTATTTGGCGAAATATTGATATAGTTTAAAGGCTTGGGAAATATTGTGATTTATTGTAGAATTTTTATAATCTTTTCATTTTCTCTTTATTTTATAAACAAAAGGTGATATAATGTGAAAAGGGACTAAAAAAAAATCGCAAAATAAGAAGCAATATAACAAACAAAGAAGGGACGCAAAAATGGACATACTAATTTCAATATTTAAATTACTTGGTGGACTTGCACTTTTAATATATGGAATGAAGACACTAAGTACACAGCTAAAAAAATTATCAGGTGGAAAACTTGAAAAAATCCTAACACATGTTACGGAAAATAGCTTTAAAGGACTTTTGGTTGGTTTTGTAATAACTGTGGCAACACAAAGTTCAGCAACAACAACAGTAATTATTGTTGGACTTGTAAATTCAGGGATTTTAAAATTAAGAAATTCAATACCAATAATAATGGGGGCAAATATAGGAACTACAATAAATTCACAAATATTAAGACTAGCAAATGTTAAAGGGAGTAGCCTATTAACACTAATTTCACCTGCAACAATTGCTCCAGTTCTTTTAATAATAGGTTTAATAGTTATTCAGAAAGCTAAAAAGGCAAAGTATAAAGATATTGGACAAGCGATATTTGGATTAGGTTTATTATTTACAGGAATGATAACAATGGTAGGAATTGCAAGTTCATTTAGTAATTTACCAATATTTAGAGAAATACTAAGCAAACTTTCAAATCCAATTTTGGGTGTTTTAGCAGGGGCTTTAGTTACAGCAATTGTTCAAAGTTCGGCTGCAACAGTTGGTATTTTACAAGCTATATCTACAACAGGAATAATGACATTTTCAAGTACAATTCCAATTATTTTAGGACAAAATATTGGAACATGTGCAACCTCAATGATTGCAAGTGCTAGTGGAAACAAAAATGCAAAAAGAGTTGCAACTGTTCATTTGTATTTTAATTTAATAGGGACAATAATATTTTTAATTGGAATTTACACATATCAACATTTTGTGGGATTTTCTTTTTGGAATGGCCCTATAGACATGGGAGGAATTGCAAACTTTCACACAATTTTTAATGTGGTTTCGACATTAATTTTATTCCCATTTATTAAGCAAATAGAAAAGCTTACAATAATTACAATAAAAGATAAAAAAGATGATGAAGATGAAAATGAGGAAAAATATTTACTAGAGCTTAATAAATTAGATGAAAGAGTTACAAAAATCCCAAGTATAGCAATTAGCAATGCCAACTCAGTTATAATTTCTATGGCAAAAATTGCAAATAAAAACTATGAAAAAGCGACAGCACTTTTAAGTAATTTTAATGAAAAAAATTTTGAAAGAATTAAAGAAAGAGAAGATATTATAGATAAAATTGATGAGACGACAACAAAATATTTAATAGCGCTTTCAAACAAAAACATAAGAAAGGACGAGAACTTTAAAATTAATTCTTTAATTAGAATTGATTCTGAAATTGAAAAAGTTGGTGACTATAGCTTTGCGCTTTCAAAAATAATTGAAGAAATGAAAGATAATGAAATAAAGATATCAAATACAGCAAAAAAATCTTTAAAATTGATGTTTAATTTAACAGATGAAATTATAGCAAAAATGATTGAATTTTTAAAAACAGAAAATATTGATCTAGCAATGGATATTCAGGTACTAAAGGAAGTAGCTGAAACAAAAAGAGAAAAATACAGGTTAGAGCATATTCAAAGACTGAAAAAAAATTTATGTAATGTTGAAAGCGGAATTTCTTTTTTAGAGATTTTAACAACATTGGAAAAAATTGCAGAACATTGCTATAATACAAGTATTTTTCTTTCAAATATTGTAACTGATAGAAAGTTTATAACTAAACATGACTACATGAATAGCATATATCAAGACAATGGTGATATTATAAAAAATAAATTTAATGAATTTAGTTTAAAATATGAGTGAGCGGATTTAAATCCACTCACCATATTTTTTAATATAAATCTTTTTAGCAATTAATGCTACGAAGCAGTAAAGTATTGGAACTCCAATAATTACAGACATATATTTAAGAGGAATTGGAACTAATCCAATTGCATTTCCTAGCCAAGTAAATGGAACTGCAAGACCTACAATTATAAGAAGTAGAGACGAGAAGTAAACTGGTTTGCTTGCAATACTTTCTACAAAAGGTTTTTTAGCTGTTCTTATAATATGCATTCCAAGTAAGTTAGAAACGATGCTGTATGTGAACCAAATTGTTTGGAAAAGTGCAGCTTCTCTTAAGTTGAATTTGAACCATAAAAATGCAAATACAATTAAGTCAAAAGCAGAACTTAGTGGTCCCATAAATAGCATAAAGTTTTTCAAGCTCTTTAGGTTAAATTGTCTAGGTTTTCTTAAATATTCCTTATCTACATTATCTAGTGGAAGTGTAAGTTGTCCAAAGTCATATAGCAAACCTTCTACTAGCAATTGAATTGGTGTTTCTGGTAAAAATGGTAGAAGCACACTTGCAATTATTACAGACATAACTTCTCCAAAATTGAAGCTTGTTGCCATTTTTATATATTTCATTAGGTTTCCAAATGTTTTTCTTCCTTCTTGGACTCCATCTACAAGAACATGTAAATCTTTTTCCAAAAGAATTATATCAGCAGATTCTTTTGCAATGTCAACTGCTGTGTCGACTGAAATTCCAACATCTGAATTTGTAAGAGATGGAGCGTCATTTATGCCATCTCCCATATAACCTACAACATTTCCGGCACTTTTTAGAAGTCTTACAATTCTCGCTTTTTGAATAGGTGAAAGTTTAACAAATATATTATTATGTCTTAAAAGCCTTATAACTCCACTATCTTCAAGATTTTCTATTTGACTTCCTTCAATTATTTCTTGTGTATTTATTCCCACTTTTTTACAAATACATTTTGTGACCTCTAGGTTGTCTCCTGTTAAAACTATTACTCTTATGCCAGATTTATTAAGCCTTTCAATTGCAGATTTTGCAGATTCTTTTGGTGGATCTAAAAATCCTATAAACCCTAAAAGAACCATATCTTTTTCATCATTTACATCAAAAATTGTGGTATCTCTTAATTCATTTTTTTGGCAAACTGCAATAACTCTTAAGCCGTCTTTATTTAAGTTTTTAGAAATTTGCTTAATATTTTCTTTAATTTTGTTATTAATAGGAGAAACTTTTCCTTTATAATCTACTAATGTGCATAAATCTAAAATTTCTTCAACAGCACCTTTTGTAATCATTTGTCTTTTAGTTCCATCTGTAACAATTACAGATAAACGCCTACGGGTAAAGTCAAAAGGAATTTCATCAACCAATTTGTATTTATCAACATATTCTCCCATATCATTTTTTAAGGCTCTATTTACAACTGCTTCGTCTATATTTCCTCTTAAACCTGTTTGAAAATACGAATTAAGGAAAGCATGTTTAAGAATTCTAATATCTTCATCACCATTTATATCAAGGTATTTTTCAAGTACAATTTTATCTTCTGTTAAAGTTCCTGTTTTATCTGTGCATAAAATGTTCATTCCACCAAAACTTTGAATAGAATCAAGTTTTTTAACAATTGTTTTCTTCTTTGACATTTTCACAGCACCTTTAGATAAACTTGAAGATAAAATTACAGGAAGAAGCAAAGGTGTAATACAAATTGCAATTGCAACTGCAAATGTAAAGGCTGTTACAGGCGCGTGTTTCCAAGCATTTAATACGAAAACAATAGGTGTTAAAACAAGCATAAAACGAATAAGCAATTTACTTATATCTTCAATTCCTTTTTGGAAAGAAGATTTAGGTTTGGAACTTTTAAGAGTATGTGCGATTTTTCCAAAATATGTGCTATCAGCAGTTTTTATAACAGCACATTTTCCAGAACCACTTATAACACTTGTTCCCATAAAACAAATAGTATCCAAATCTGATAAACTATTTACATCGCCTTCTTTTAAGTCGGTAAAGGCAAGTTTTCTTACTGCATCAGATTCACCAGTTAAAGAAGACTGCCCAACATAAATATCTTTAGATTCAATAATCCTAAGGTCTGCAGGGATCATGCTACCAGCAGATAAAACTACGATATCTCCAATTGTAACATCTTTTACAGGAATTTCAGTTTCTTTTCCATCTCTTATAACTGTTGTAGTTGTGGCAACTAGCTCTTTTAACTTTTCAGCAGCTTGATTAGAACGAAATTCTTCGAAAAATTCTAAAAGAGTGCTTGCAGTAACTAAAATAAAAATTACAATAATATTTGCATAACTTGGCTTTTCAGGCAAATACACATCTGTATAAAATAAAATTGCCACAATTCCAAGCAAAATGCTATTAAATGGACTAAACAAGCTCTCTTTTAAATAGTGATACCATTTTTTAGGCTTAGCGCTACTTATCTCATTTGGACCATATTTTTCAAGTCTTGCTTCTGCTTCTCTTGTGGAAAGCCCATTTAAATCTATATTATACTCTTTTAAAAACTCCTCTTTTGCGAGAGTTCCTTCTTTTCCGTAAAGTTTTTGAATATTTACGTCTTCTTTGTTTTCTTTATTTGACATTTAATTCATCTCCAGTTTTTAATTTATCTATATAGAGTGTAATGCAAGTGCATTCTATTTGTAGATTTATATATGCAAAGTATTTTTAGTCAGTTTTGTATATACTGAGTGAGTTATAGAAGGTTATAAAATAATTGCATCTACAAATAATTAGTTATTTCTATTATAAGTGTTTTGTTAAAATTTATCCATATTATTCATATTTAAAATTATATATTTTTTTGTTCAGTACAAAAATTTTAAAGTTAGGCATTTTTTTGACCCAAATCCTGAGAAATCCTTATCAAATAACCATCAGGGTCTTGAACCAAAAACTCTTTATTACCAAGCAATTTCTCATCTTGCCTGTACCAATTTTCTTCTATATCAAAAGCAATTTTATAATTGTTATTTTTTAAATTAGAATAAATTTCATCTAAATTTTCAACCTCTAATTGAAAATTAATTCCATTGCCAAAAGGATAAGAAAGGGGAGCAACATCCCATTTATCATCATCTGCAATTTCTTGTAACATAAATTGTATTTCATCTATAGATATAAATGCAAATTTATTTTCAGGTCTTTCATATTCAATTTTAAATCCCAAAACTTTATAAAATTCTAAGCTTTTTTTAAGATTTGTAACAGAAAGCTCGGGTATATTTTTACTGAATTCTAAATAACCATCCTCACGAATAATTATGCTTTCATAGAACCTCTCCTGAAACTCAGTTAAGACACGAATTTCTTTGTTTGTGAAGCTTCTACCATCAGGAATAACAACTAGCTTATCATCATCTTCACTTAATCTATGAATGATTGCTATACATCTACCTGTAAATTGTTTTACAGGTTCATATACACCTAAAATATAGCAATCTAATTCTTTTCTATCACCACTTTTTGTATTTGGGACATATCCATAATTTATAGGATAAATATGATTTGGATATTTTTCAGAATGCTTTGAACCTAACATTCTATCAACTTTTACAGCTATTATTTTTCCTAAAAAATCTTTGTTGTCTTTCATAATAATCACCTCGTTTTTGTGTTAGTCAAGATATATTTTTTCATTTTTATCATTAATATAAAAATATTTATTTTCGTAAAAATCAAATTGCTTTTCTATTTTCTTATTTTTATTGTTATCTGAAATTTCAAATTTTAATTCTTTTGTTATTGTTTTATTAATATTTAATAAGACTGAAAGTATTAAATATATATCCCACAAATGTATTTCAATAGATTTTCTATTCTCTATTAAAGAATAATCTTTTAAAAAGTTTGCTATGTTTTGTAAATTTTGCTGAGTAGATATTGCCTTATTTGAAAGAATATCTATTTTCATAAAATTAATATAATTTTTTATTGCATATATAAGAATAATAATAGACTCTATTGCAACAAATAACAGAATATTAGGTACTAATAAATTAAAAGATTTAAGAATGTAATAATTTGTAAAAAATATAATAAAGCAAATTATAAATTCTATTATTATTTTTTTTAGTTCATTTTTAGATCCATATTTCATAATGTCAGAATTAATTAAAGATTCTTTTAATTTATTAAGTTCATCTTTAGGTTTAGACAATTTTAAGTCAATTTGAACTATTAATAATATACCTAGTATTATTAATACTAATTTATATAAATATGCCATTGGAGCCAAAACACATAATATAGAAAGAGTTCTAAAAAAATATCTTCTTTTCATTCTATATTTTTCTTTATCTATAAGGTCATCATCCATTGCTTCTTGATAAATTAATTCTTTAATATTTTTTTTGTTCTTGGCAAATATTGTATTTTCAGAAGTATTAAATTCACTTAATGTTATATCGCCATTTTCATCTTTATCTATATGTTTTAAGCATTCATAAATGAAATATTCTGATTTTTTTAGATTTTGTGTACCAGATATTATTTTTATAATTAATTCATTTTTTTCATTTGTGTCGACTTCTGTATAGCCTTTTTTATGCAAGTTTAAAATTGTACTTAGAATGATTCTATTATATGCATTTTTATCCATAAAATCATTATAATATAAAAAGCCATTTTCACCCATGCTTAAATTTTCATCTATTTCAAATCTATTATATTCTATATTACTTTGCATGTTTTTATTTTCCTTTCAGATTTTCTTGTATTATAATTTTATCACAAAAATTGTGTTATATCAAGAATTAAAATTTATGATTTAAACTTTAAAATTGCATGCATTTCTTTGATTTTCGTAATTTTTAAGCATATAAAAAAAATAAAATTTAGAATATTTTTTAAAACTTATGGAAAAATAAAAAACAAAATGATATAATTAACAAAAAAGAACCGGTATAAATGTGAGTTGATAAAAAATAGTCTGAATCAACGTAGGCAAAAGTGCCAGTTCAAAGTTAACGAGGAGGAAAAAGATGAAGGAAGAATTATTAGACAAAAAAGAAAATGGGTGGAAGGAGATAGACGAAGGAAGAAAAAATGAGATTTTTGAATTTTGCAAAGGATATATGGATTTTCTTGGAAAAGCAAAAATTGAAAGAGAGTTTGTTGTAGAAGCTAGAAAGATGGCAGAAGAACATGGATTTAGAGATGTAAATACTTGTGAACACTTAAATCCAGGAGACAGAGTATATTTTGTAAATAGAGAAAAAAGCATGTATTTGGCAGTTATTGGAAATGAGAAAATGGAAAACGGAATTCATATAATTGGTTCACATATAGATTCTCCAAGACTAGATTTAAAGCCAAATCCATTACATGAAGACCATGGATTTGCATATTTTAAAACTCATTATTATGGAGGAATTAAGAAATATCAATGGACTACAATTCCACTTTCAATGCATGGTGTAATTGTTAAATTAAATGGAGAAAAAATAAATGTAAATATTGGTGAAGATGAGAATGATCCGATTTTTACAATAACAGATTTATTACCACATTTAGCTCAAGAGCAAATGGAGAAAAAATTAAAGAATGGTGTAGAAGGAGAAAATCTTCAACTTTTAGTTGGAAGTATTCCTTTGAAATCTGAAAATGGTGAAGAAATAAAAGAAGCTGTAAAACTAAATATATTAAATATTTTAAATGAAAAATACGGAATAACAGAAAGAGATTTTGTAAGCTCAGAAATTGAAATTGTACCAGCATTTAAACCAAGAAGTTTAGGATTTGATGGTGGATTAGTTGCAGCTTATGGTCAAGATGATAAAGTATGTGCATATACTTCTTTAAAAGCAATGATGGAATTAGAAAATGTTCAAAAAACAGCAGTTTGCATTTTATCAGACAAAGAAGAAATAGGAAGTATGGGAAATACTGGAATGGAATCACACATGTTTGATTATTTCGTTTCAGAATTATTAAACAAAACAGGAGAAAACAGAGTAAACTTACTAGACAAAGTATTTTGTTATTCAAAAATGCTTTCTTCAGATGTTGATGCAGGATTTGATCCATTATATGCAAGTGTTTCAGACGCAAAAAATGCTGGATATTTAGGAAAAGGAATTTCTTTGAACAAATATACAGGAGCAAGAGGAAAATCAGGAGCTTCTGATGCAAATGCTGAATTTGTTGCATGGATACGTAATATGTTAGAAGAAAATTGGATAAAATTCCAGGTAGCAGAATTAGGAAAAGTAGACGTCGGAGGTGGAGGAACAATTGCATACATCTTAGCTAATAAAGGTGTAGATGTTATAGATTGCGGAGTACCAGTTCTTTCAATGCATGCACCTTACGAAGTAACAAGTAAATACGATATTTTTGAAGCATATAGAACTTATAAAGCATTTTGGCAAAGAGGATAAAATAAAAAAACTAAGAGGTAGCAAATAAGCTACCTCTTATAATATCTATGTCAACTACAGTTTTGAGTTTTAGTATTCTTCTTCGTTTTTTTCGATTTCAATAGTAAAAAGTTCATTAGGTGTGCATTCTAAGTATTTGCAAAAATCATGAATGTATTTAAAAGAGATAGATTTTGTCTCACCTAAAATAACTTTATTTAAATTATGCATAGTTATTTGCATTTGATTACAAAGCCAATATTTAGATCGTTTTTTTTCTTTTAATAATTTTCCAACATTTACTTTCACCATAATTAATATCAATCCCTTTTATTATAGATTTAAATTAATTTTATAATAAGATAAAGCTACAAATAAGATACTTGCAGGTATCTTAAATTAGTTTATAAATAGATAAAAATTTATTTTATAAAGAAATGAGGTGGAATTTTTCCTCCGTCCCCAAAAGGAACCTAAAAAAATAATGAAAAACAATTGAATTTAAAAAATTATAATGATATAATAAGTGCGAAAGGGGGAGAAAGTAGAAAAGATGGAGAAGAATAAAGGTGCGATAATCGCAATAATAGTTTTTATAGCATTTATTTTCATAGTTGGAATTGCTACAGAAAATAAAATGGATGATGTTGTAAACTCTATAAAAAAAGCATCAAATAGCTCATCAAGTGAGTTCAGAATTATTTCTAGCACAGAAAATAAAGATCTAGAACCTATAATTCAAGAATATGCAAGAAAGAATGATATAGATTTGGATATTGAGTATGCGGGTACAATAGATATAATGGATAGGCTAAATAACAATGAAGAATTTGATGCTGTTTGGACGTCGAATTCAATATGGCTTTATATGTTAAACAATAGTTCAAAAGTTAAAAATTCTAAATCAACAAGTATTAACCCAGTTGTTTTCGGAATTAAAAAGTCAAAAGCTCAAGAATTAGGTTTTATTGGAAAAGACATTTACACAAAAGATATCCTTTCAGCAATAAAGTCTAATAAGTTAAAATTTAGTATGTCTTCTGCAACACAGACCAATACTGGAGCTACAGCTTATTTAGGGTTTGTATCCACACTTGCTGGGAATCCAGAGATATTAAAAGAAGAAGATTTGAAAAGTGATAAGTTAAAAAATAACTTAAAAGAACTATTTTCTGGAGTTACACGTTCATCAGGAAGTGATGAGTTCCTTGAAGAGATGTTTTTAAAAGGTGATTATGAAGCAGTTGTAACTTATGAAACATCAATTATAAATATTAATAAAAAACTTGAACAACAAGGAAAAGAACCACTTTATATTTTATATGCAAAAGATGGAGTGTCTATTTCTGATTCACCATTTGCGTATATAGATAACGCAGATGATTATAAATTAGAGCAATTTACAAAACTTCAATCTTACATTTTAAGTAATGAAGGTCAACAAGAACTTGTAAAAACAGGAAGAAGAGTTTGGTATGGAGGAACTAACGAAAATGCAGATAAATCAGTATTTAATCCAAATTGGGGAATAGATACAACAAAATATATTGTTCCTGTAAAATATCCAAGCACAGCTGTAATAAAAACAGCTCTTGGAATTTATCAAACAGAACTTAGAAAACCAATACATGCAGTATTTTGCTTAGACTATTCGGGAAGTATGGATGGAGAAGGAAATGAGCAACTTGTAGAAGCTATGGACTATATTTTAGATGAAAGTAAAGCATCAAAGAATTTATTACAATTTTCAGAAAAAGATAAAATATCTGTAATACCTTTTAGCGGAAACATTTTGGCTAAATGGCATACAGACAATGGAACAAATACATCTAAGCTAATAAAAGCTATAAAAGACCTAAACCCAACAGGTCAAACAAATATTTATCTTGCTTCTCAAACAGGATTAGATATATTAAAAAAAGAAGATACTAATAAATATAATACATCTATTATTTTAATGACAGATGGAGCATCAAATAGTGGATCTTTAGCACAACTACGTTCATCATATAATGCAATAAAAAAAGATATTCCTATTTATAGCATAATGTTTGGTGATGCATCATCATATCAATTAGAAGGAATTGCAGAACTTACAAATGCTAAGGTCTTTGACGGAAGAACAAATTTATTAGAGGCATTTAAGCAGGTTAGAGGATACAACTAAAACAAAATATAAAATAAGGCAGAATAAAAAGCTCAAATAGACTAAAAAAGTATAACGGCGAGGAGGAAATATCATTGAAAAAGCGATACATATATTCTTGTATTTTAGGTGGAACATTTTTTGCAGTGCCATATTTAGCTTTAGGTATAGGTGCTCTTCCTGCTGCAGCTATTGGAGTTGCGGCTTATGGAGCAGGTAATTTATTATTCAAAGATAGAACAAAAATAGATTTATCAGATGATATTTCGTTTAATGATAAAGAAGACCTAAAAAAGGCTCAAGCTATGGTAAAAGAGATAAGAGAAATTTCTGCAAAACTAGAAAGCAGTGATATAATAAAAAATACAAAAGAAATCTGCAATACATCAGATAAAATAATAGATACAGTTATAGAAAAGCCTGAAAAAATAAAGAAAATAAGGAATTTCTTAAGCTATTATTTACCAGTTACTAAAAAGATTTTAGAAAGATATGATGAAATAGAAAATCAAAAACTAACAACAGCAGAAACGAAAAAGTTTATGAAATCTGTTGAAGAAATGATAGCTAAAATAAAAAAAGCATTTGAAGAACAATTAAGTAACATTTATCAAACAGAAATGATAGATACTGATGCAGAACTTAAAGTATTTGAGTCTATGCTTAAATCAGATGGATTTATAGATAATATTGATTTTAATATTGACAATAAAGATAATAATTAAAAAAGATTTTAGTTTATTTTTTTCAGAATGCTTGTGTGTCGCAACTTCCATATTTTAAACAACTTGTATGTAAGTTGCTCCAGTTCGCACTCAGCTAACGTTTCGTTTGGTCGCTTACGCGCATTACTTCAAAAAAATACTAAAATCTAAAATTAGGGAGGTGTAAAACTTGAAAGCTAAAAAAGAAATTTTTATTGGACTTGGAATTTTAATAGTTCTAATAGGCGCAATTATAGGAATAAAAACATTTACAGATAAAAATAATAAAGAAGAAGACTATAGTGATTTGACTCAAGTTTATGTTGCAACAGGTGGTGGAAAAGAAAATTTTATAGCAGATGAAGATGTTAATAAAATAATGCATGAAAAGTATAAGATGAATGTGATATATGACAATTGGAGTAACGGAAAAACCGTACTTTGGCCATTAGTTCGTGAATCAGTTGGAAAAGGAAATAAATCTATAGCAGATGAACTAAGTAAAAATCACTTTGCATATAGTGTTACTTCATCAGGAGTTTCAAAATATGATGCATTATTTACATCAGACCAAAGATTTTATGACTATTTTAAAGTAACTCCTGCTCAAGGAGAGTCTGCAAGAGAAAGAGTTTTAAATGGAGGACTTACACTTAATACTCCAATTGTAATATATAGTTGGGATACTGTTACAGATGCTCTTATAAAAGAGAAAATTGTAACAGAAAAAAATGGAACTTATTATATAACAGATATGAACAAATTAATAACATATATTCTACAAGGCAAAAAGTGGAAAGACATTGGTTTAGATATGTTATATGGATCTATTAATATAGATTCTACAGACCCTGTTACATCTTCACCAGGAGCAACATATTATGGATTATTACTTTCTATAATGTGTGGTGGAACTGTTACAGAACAAAACTTTGAAGCAAACTTAAAGAATTTAAAGGAATTCTATGTTAAATCAGGATATATGAACAACACTCCTGCAGATTTGTTTGAACTATACTTAAAAACAGGTGTAGGTGGAAAGCCTATGATTGTTGATTATGAAAAAAGTGCTATAGATTTTGCAAATGCAAACCCAGATGGATGGAATCAAGTAAAAGATAAAATAAGAATTCTTTATCCAACCCCAACAATTTGGAATTCACACTGTGTAGCTACTTTTAACGAAACAGGAAATGAATTTTACAATGCATTAAATGATAAAGAAATAGGACAAATTGCTTGGTCTAAATATGGATTTAGAACAGGTGTAACAGGAGGAAATTATGATGTTTCTGCAGTAAATATTACAGGAATCCCACAAAGTATAGACAGTACAGTGTCATCTTTAAAAATGGCTTTTTATGAGAAGATGATTGAGTATTTGGGTAAATAATTACAGAGATAAATATATTATTTTTCAATTTTTGACTTAAGTCACTTCGTTCCAGCGCAAAAATTTCAAAATTATATATTTATCTCGCATAAAAATGATATATTATTAAAATAAAAAAGGAGAATGAGAATGGAAAATTTAGAATTAAAAGTAGAAGCTAAAGATGTAGACATGAGCAAAGTAGAAGATACTTTATTACAAGAGAAAAAAGTTTCTGAAGAAGTAGTTGAAAAATCATTAAATTATGATGCTTTAACAGATGAGGAGAAGAAAGCAATTGATGAATTTATTACAAAAATTGATCCTAAAAACACAACACAAATTTTACAATATGGTGCATCAGCACAAAACAATATTTCAAAATTCTCAGATAGTGTTTTAGAAGATGTAAGAACAAGAAGTACAGGAGAAGTTGGAGATTTATTAGCAGGGCTAATTGCAGAAATTAAAGAATTTGACACAGATATTCCACAAGGAGAGGTTAAAGGATTAGCAAAAATATTTAATTCAGCTAAAAAACAATTAGAAAAACTAATAAACAAATATAGTAAAGTTGAAACAAATATTAATAGAATTGAGAAACAATTAGAAGAACATAAACTTCAAATGCTTAAAGATATAGCTGTTTTTGACACAATGTATGACAAAAACTTAGAATATTTTAAACAATTATCTTTATACATAATTGCAGGAGAAAAGAAACTTAAAGAATTAAGAGAAGTAACACTTCCAGAAATGCAAGCAAAGGCTAAAGAAAGTGGAGATCAAACAGATGTACAAGCAGTACATGATATGGAAAATATGATAAATAGATTTGAAAAGAAAATATATGACTTAAAAACAACAAGAATGATTTCAATTCAAATGGCTCCACAAATTAGATTAATACAAAATAATGATAGCGAATTAGTTGAAAAAATTCAAAGTTCATTAATAAATACAATTCCACTTTGGAAAAACCAAATAGTTATTGCTTTAGGAATCACACATGCTAAATCTGCATTAGGAGCTCAAAAAGCTGTTACAGATTTAACAAATGAAATGCTTCAAAAGAATAGTGAAACTCTAAAACAAGGAACAATTGAAATTGCAGAAGAATCTGAAAGAGCAATTATTGATGTAGAAACATTACAAAAAACAAATCAAGATATTATTGAAACTCTTGATAAAGTTATCGAAATTCACCAAAATGGTAGAGTAAAGAGACAAGAAGCAGAAAAACAATTAGAACAAATTGAAGGTGAACTTAAAGATAAATTGTTAGAAATAAAAATTGATAGTGGAAAATAAAATAAAAAGAAGCTAGAATTATATAGATTTTAGCTTTTTTTTTGTTACATAAGAATAATCGCCAGCTTTTTTTCTGAAACAATAAGATTAAGCTATTTTAATATACAAAGAATTAACATAAAAAATTGACTAAAATGTAAAAATATGGTATAATATAAGTGCATCAAAAGATAATGGAAGGAGGAAGGATTATGAATAAAATTTGTAAATTTTTAATCCCAATCATAACAATAGCTATGTTTTTTTGCATTACACCTAAAATAGAATATGCAGCTGAAACATATAAAATAGGAGATATTAATGCAGATGGGGCAATAGATTCAAGAGATACATTAAAAATATTAGAACATATAGCAGCATCGACTATCCAAAAAATCAATAACTTACATCCGGATTGGATTTTAAATGGTAATCAGCTAAAAGCTGCAGATATAAATGAAGATGGAGTAGTAGATTCAAGAGATACATTAAGAGAATTAGAATATATAGCTGCATCAACAATTCAAAAAATAGGAAATACTCATCCAGAGTGGAAGAAATATATTGAAGAAAAGTGGAAAATAGAAGCCACTGGAATAAAATTAAATAAAACAAATATGACTATATATAAAGGAAGTACAGGAAAGATAAGTGC
>Ga0310691_10002882_pt1 | contig 21698 bp, 28 predicted proteins | sample 176DNAGHGlowgp2_FD_203887 | JGI IMG/M metagenome (GOLD analysis project Ga0310691, IMG submission 203887) | Sheep rumen microbial communities from Palmerston North, Manawatu-Wanganui, New Zealand - 1766 DNA GHGlow gp2 (v2) (version 2) | ecosystem: Host-associated > Mammals > Digestive system >...
AGATATTTCCCGAACGAAAGCTCGTCAAGACCGATGCTTTGGATCTGAAAATACACATCGACAAGGTGCAGAAGTTTTCGTCTTTGGCGTTTACGACTACGGGATCTGAAAATGCGGGCGCATACCGCGCGATCCAGTTATTATACGTGGACGACCTGATCGCGACGGACGCGGAGGCTCTTTCGCCCGAACGTCTTGAATCGAAGTGGCGAGCATTCGTTGTCGATCTTATGCAAAGAATGCTCGGCGAGGCGAAACTGCTTATAATCGGTACACGCTGGAGCTGCGCTGATCCTATAGGGAGGCTCGAAAGCATACACGAAGGGGATAAACGAGCGTTATTCCTTAATTTGCCCGCTTGCGACGAAAACGGGCACAGTTATTTTGACTACGGCGGCAAGATCGGGCTTTCGGACGAGTTTTTAGCACGTCAGCGAGAAGTCATGGACGAAATATCGTTCAATTCGCTATATATGGGGCGTCCTATAGAGCGAGAGGGACTTCTTTACGAGCCGGAAAGTCTGCGTTGGTACGTCGAACTGCCTCCGCAAGCGCCGGACGGCGTGTTTGCGGTGTGCGATACGGCGTCGGGCAAGGGCGACGATACCGTTATGCTTGTCTTTGCCGTTTACGGAAACGATCACTATATGATCGACTGCGTATGTTCGGACGCATTGCCGGAGATCACGGACGAGCTTTTGACCGATTGCATCGTGAGAAACAAAGTCCAAATGGCGCGATTCGAGTCAAACGCGGCGGGCGGTCGCACCGCAGACGAAGTGTCAAAGAAGGTAAAGACTCGAAATTGGGAGTGCGGGATCACGAAAGAGTGGACGCAAGCGAACAAAGAGACAAAAATACGCTCAAATTCGTCGTGGGTCAAGGCGCGGTGTCTGTTCCGAAGCCTCGACGATCTCCCGCGCAACTCCGAATACGCGAAGACTATGCGAAAAGCGATGACGTACTCGTATCGCGGAAAGAATAAGCACGACGACGTTCCCGACGCTCTCGCTCAATATGCGATCTTTAGCGACAGTCAGACTATAGAGCAGCCCTTTTCGGTGCAAGTATACGACAGAAGACGATTCGGATTTTGAATTTTGCGGTCAATTTCTTGACTTTGATTGCCCGAGATATTGACAAATGGATAATTATATGATATTTGTTAAGTAGAATTATATATATGGAGGCTGTCGTGATTGACATAAGGCAAAACGACGAAGCAGTCGAGGCGATAAACGCGATACTAAACAATCACGGCATCGCCGAAGTGAAGATCGAGGGCAAAAATACTGTTCCGACGGTAGTCGAGATCAAGCGAACGCTTAAAACGAAGAAGCCCGAGAAATAAAATATGAAGCACCGCGTGAAAGTGTGACGCGGTAAAGCCCGAAAGTATGGGGCGATAAGGTAGACTTATCGCCTCTATTTTTATTTTACGACGAGGAGGTACATATGCCGGAATACGGCGTAAAGACATCTCTTTACGGACGAAAAGCGATCTATTCGGACGTTGATAAGATCACAAGAGAGAATGTAGTCAGCGTTTTAGATAAAGCGAAAAGCGCTCACAAAGACAATGTCACGCAGATCGACTATTTGTGGGATATGTACCGGGGCAAACAGGACATACGCAATCGCACGAAGGAAGTCCGCTCCGACATCATCAATAAAATCTGCGAAAACCGAGCATATCAGATCGTGACGTTTGAGGTAGGTTATCTTATCGGCAAACCTATTTCGTATGTAACGCCCATCGAGAGCGAAACGAACGCGGTAAACCTCCTCAACTCGTTTATGCAGCAGGAAAACAAGGCGGCAGAAGATCAGCGCCTTGTAATGTGGCAAAAGATATGCGGGACGGCTTATAGGCTTGTGTTGCAGAAAGAGAAAAACGAGCCGGGAGAATCGCCGTTTGAGATAACGACTGTTGAGCCGAGAAACGCATTTGTGATTTATTCGGCGAAGATCGGACACAAGCCTCTTGGCGGGGTCTACACCTACAAGAACGACAAAAACAAAGACGTTTATTGCATATATACGAGCGATGCATACTTTGAAGTCGTGGGTAAAGAAATCGTTCGGTCAGAGGCGAATGCTCTCGGGCTTATCCCGCTTATCGAATACCCCGCGAATGAAGCTCGTCTCGGGAGCATTGAGATCGTAGCGCCTCTTCTCGACGAGATCAACTTGCTTGATTCCGACAGGATGGACTCTGTTGAGCAGTTTGTTCAGGCGCTTCTCGTCTTTATCAACTGTCAGCCGCCCGAGGGCGAGACTTCCGCGACGTTAGCCGAAAAAGGCATAATTGCGCTCCCCTCCTCCGGCAACAATAAAGCCGATCTCAAAATGATCGCCGAACAACTCGATCAAACGCAGACGCAAATACTCAAAAAAGACATCTACCAGTCAATATTGGAGATCGTCGGTATGCCTTCGATTTCGGACGGCGGGACTTCGGACTCGTCGAACAACGGCGCCGTGATCTTGAAGAACGGCTGGCAGAACGCAGAGGCAAAAGCGGAAGCGTCAGAGAACGTGTTCAAGGCGTCCGAGCGCGAGACATTGCGTGTTGTCCTGCGTATATGCCGCGATTTAAGCGACATCGGGGAAATCACCTTGTCAAACTTGGAGGTTTACTTTCCTCGTCAGAATTACGGCGACCTCCAGGCAAAGGCGCAAGTGCTCACAATGCTTCTCGGCAACGACAAAGTACACCCCGAGATCGCATATGAGATTTGTCGTCTGTTCCGAGACCCGGCAACCGCCTACACCAAAGGTATGGAATGGTATAGCAGCGAGAAAGAGGCTATCGAGAAAACGCTATCCGAAGACGACGGCGAAGACGACGATGTATGATCGGCGAAAAGAACTTTTACAAACTATCGGACGCGGCGATCAAACTGCTTGACGGTCGGCTTGCGAAAAGAGCGCAGAAGGCGCGGCAAAGAATGATTATCGCCGATTTCGACGAGCTGAACGTCATTCAGACGATCAACGCCCTTTACAAAGACTTATTTGCTGACAACGAGGAAATATACGCCGAACTTATGCGGCTTGTATGGGCGAAAGCCGGAGGAAAGGGAACGCCGCCGTCAAAAGAATGGTTGCGACGCCGTGTTCTAAAGGCTTATGACCCCGTGACCTTATATGTTTACTTATACGAGGAAGAGCGCAAGCGAGACCGAACGATAGAGGCGATCAATTCTTCTGTCGGCGGCAGAGCGAAGAAAAAAGCCTTTTCGACCGCTTTGCGGTATTGGCACGATATGACGGTAGAGTATTCCGATCAGGTGACTTTTGAGACCGTCGTTGACGCTTTTCAAAGTCAAGGCGTAGAGTTTGTCGTATGGCGAACGCAAGAGGACGAGCGAGTTTGCGAGACGTGCGCTCCGAGAGACGGGCAGATATACGATATTGCGAACGTCCCCCGTCGTCCTCATTGGAATTGCAGATGCACTATTGAGCCGTATTACGGCTAACAGAACGGAGGTAAATATGGCTATAACGATAGACGGCACTTCCCATCCGTGGGACTATATGTTCAAGTCGACTGACACGAAACCGACAACGATCAACGACAAAGGCGATCCCGTTCCGGCGAACGCTATCGGTTGGGAGTGGGACACCGGGAAATGGTATGTATTTGATCCCGTTGACGGGTGGAGCGAAGCAGGGAGCAACGCATAATGTCGCGATTTTATGACGCGCTTTTCCTCGCAATCACGGGCGGCGCGCAGAAAGGCGGCGCGAGCTTTTACGACGCGATGTTCGGAAAAGCGACCGGCGGCAAGGGCGGCATAACAAAAACTGCGGCAGGGGCGTTTGTCAGCCTTAACGACGCAATTCCTAACAAAAACTTTATATCTCTTTCGGCAAATATTGACTCGTCGGACGGAATAACATCGGCAACGGTCATAAGAACGGGCTCGAACTTATTGAATGTTGTTGACGGCACATATTCGTTGACGGGTCGGACTCTGACTGTTTCTAACGGCGAAATAACGTGCTCCGTAACGGGAGTACAATCCGCAGTTCTCGTCCCCTCTGTCAGCTTCAATTCAATTCCTATTATTCCCGCAGGAACGTATTATTTCGATCCCGGCGTTATTTCCGTCACGGGGCAAACATTAGATGCGCCTTATGTGAAATTTGTCGGATTAGACGGCACGACCTATAATCTCGGCGGCGACGGGACGATAACACTTCTCGCTCCGGCATATGTAGAAGGCATTTATGATACTGTCTCTCATTTGTGGAGCAGCGGCGACAGTTATGTTTTGCGTCCGAAGATCACGGCAACGGCGGGCGAGGACTTCGCACCATATACCGCGAACAAGTACACGATTTCTTTTGAGGGAATCGGGAAAATCTACGTCGGCGTGATCGATTTTGTTTCAGGAGAGCTGACTGTTTCTTACGAAGCGGTCGATCTTGGTACTTTAGCGTGGACGCGCAGATCAACTTCTGCGAGATATACTGCAACTGCCCCGGCTGACTGTTATCAAGGGGAAGATATTGCGGGGCAAAGCACAAGCGACATATCTTGCCCCGGGTACACCGCCGTCTCTGCTTATGACGGCTATAACGGCGTGACTGATATGGGAATATCGATCTCGTATTGGAACGTCGCAAATCGCATACAGATCACAAATACGTCCGTCACAAGCGCCGAAGAATTAAAAACATCGCTTAACGGAGTATATATGATCTATAAGCTCGCCGCAAATAAGACGTATAACCTCGGCGGCGAACAGATCAAGGCGCTCGCGGGAGTAAATAACATTTGGAGCGACCTCGGCGATGTTTCCGTTACATACATTGCCGCGCAATAAAGCGACAGAGAAGCCGCTATACAAATATCGCAAAATACGACAGAGAAGTCGATAAAACGCAAAGAATGAGACAGAGAAGTCTATAAAACGCAGGAGAAGAAGATTATGGCAAAACTCAGCGAACTTATCGAAAACTTCGACGCTATGGACGACGCAGGGAAGCTCGCCGCGATGTCCTCTTACGAGATTCCCGATCAACCCGACCTCTCGGGCTATGTCAAAAAGGAACTGTTCGACAAGAACGCTTCCGAGATCGCCGCGCTTAAAAAGAAACTCGCGGAGAAAATGACCGAAGAGGAGTCGGCGAAAGCGGCAGAAGAAGCCGCAAGAGCGGAGGAAAAAGCTCGGTACGAAGAAGTCGTGAGAAAACTTGAAATCTCCGACAACGAAAAGAATCTGCTCGGGCAGGGGTACAGCGCGGATCACGCAAAAGCGCTCGCCGAAGCAATCGCGGACGGCAACAAAGAAAAGCAGTTTGAGATTATGGCGAAGCACGACGCGGAACGCGAAAAGGCTCTCCGAGAAGAAATCCTGCGAAAGAATCCGAAGCCCGAAGGCGGCAAGTCAGACGATAATGACCCCCTGATCGCAAAGGCGGTCGAACTTGGAAAAGCGACTGCCGAAACCCGTAAAAAAGCCGAGGACATACTCGGCAAATATACTAAACGATAAAGGAGAAAGAAATGAAGTTTTCAGACGTTTCTTCCGGCGCGGGCTACGAAATCCTTGCGTCGGAAAACTACAACGCTATTCCGATTGTGGTAGCAACTCCCGTGAGCGGAACAGTCGTCAAAGCCGGCACTCCGCTGACCCTCGCTGGTGCGGCGGCTCTCGACGGCTCGGGCGCGGCTGGCATTCTGCTCTATGACGTTGACACCGCCGTCAATCCGAACGCGGCTCTCGTCGTTGCGGGCATCGTCGATTGGGCGCTCTGCAAGGAGCTTTCTGGCGCGACCGCTTCCGCTTCTACTATGAAGTCTGCACTTCCGGCTATCGAGTTTAGAACGAACATCGAGGTCGTGTACCCGCCCGCGATCACCGACACTATCACGCTGGCGAACAGCTCTGGCACGGTCACGATCACCGCTTACGGCGGCACGGCAACGCTAAAGTGGTACGAGCAGGGGACTCTCCCCGAACTTTACGCGGACGCAAGTGCGTGGACGACTGCGGCTCTGAATACCACAATGAGCGGCGTTACCACGGGCGACACCGTATGCTTCGCGCAGGTCGATGCGAACGGCAAGGTGCTTGCGGCTTCGCTTATCCCCGTTCCGGCTGCGTCGTAATCAAATAAGGAGGACAGACAAGAATGAATATCGAAAATCTCTTCACCGCAAAACTGATCGCGGCTAACTACACCGAAGCCGCAGGAAACGCCGATCCGTATCTCGGCGAAGGACTGTTCCCCGCAGAGAAGAAGATGGGGCTTGATCTCTCTTGGATCAAAGCATACGGCGGTCTTCCCGTCTCGCTCGCTCCGTCCGCTTTCGACGCACAGGCGACCTTCCGTGACCGCATCGCGTTCGACGTCATCCGTTCCGAGATGCCGTTCTTCCGTGAGGGCGTTCTTCTCAAAGAGCGCGACCGTCAGGATATGCTCCGCGTACAGTCGCTCGACGACCCGTACGCAAACGACATCATCGCCCGCGTCTTCGACGATCAGAAGAATCTGATTGACGGCGCTCGCGTCGTTTCCGAGAGAATGAGAATGAGCCTTCTCTTCCCCGAGAACGGCAACCTCGGCATCAACATCAACGCAAACAGCGTTGACTACACCTACAACTACGATCAGAGCGGCGCGTGGAAGTCCCACAACTACTTCGCCCTTTCGGGAACTGATCTTTGGACTGCGCCGACGACCGCCGATCCGCTCTCCCAGCTTCAGGCGCTCAAGGCGGCTGTTCGCGCTATCACAGGCGAAGAGCCGAGATACGCGGCTATGAACGCTTACACGTTCGGTCTGCTCAAGAAAACGAACGCGATCCTTACTCGCGTCCGCAATATGAGCAACACCGCCGTTTCCTTCGTCTCCGACCGCGAAGTTCGCGACGTGATCTTCGACGCTCTCGAACTCGAAATCGTCGTTTATGACCGTATGTTCCGCGACGAGGCAAAGAACACCCGCAATTTCGTTCCGAACGGCTACGTCTCCGTCTTCCCGGAAGGACAGCTCGGGAAGACCGTTTTCGGCACGACCCCCGAGGAAGCAACTCTGCTCGGCAATGCCGCCGCAGACGTCGCTATCGTCGACACGGGTATCGCGATCACCATCGAGCACAAGCCGCACCCGGCACAGATGATCACCTACGCTTCCGAGATCGTCCTTCCCTCTTATGAGAGAATGGATAGCGTCGGAGTGATGAAGGTTATTGCCTGAACGATATGAAATTCCGTTTGAAGTGTAACGTGATTCGGGGCGAGGATATTTTCCGCGCCGGGCAGGAGATAGATATATCTCCCGCAGAAGCCGAGACGATGAAGAATGTCGGCGAAATCGTCGCAGAGGACGTCACGCTCTCCGTAATGGAGAGCGCGGCGTCGCCCGATGTTATCGAGCTTCCCGCTACGCCGGTCGACGAAGACACGGACACCGTGCCTCTCGCTCCCATACCGAAGACGGCGAAGAAACCCGAAAAGAGCAAAAGCGCGACGAAAAAAACTACAAAAAAGGCGAGGTAACTTATGACGGCGACAGAGAAAATTTTAGCTGTTCAAACGCTCTTCGACGAGCTTATTACAACTAAATACAACGGCTCTGTCGCCGTTGACTGTTCCAAAGCGAGCGTGTTGTCCCCGTCTTCAGCGCAGATGTCCGTAGCGGAAGCGCCGACAAATCCTTCGCAGCCGTTTGCAGTCGAGTTGCAGTTTATTCTAAACTCGCTTGTTACAGACGGGTATCGACCGAGCGACAGACCCCTTGTTGCTTTAATGTGTTCTTATAGTGCTGCGTCGAGTTTTGGATATGACTTCTCGCAAAAAGGAGCGTATTATGGCATCGGCGACGCGACACGAGGCAATCCGAACATACAAAGAAGCACGGCATATCCGTTTGACACGGGCAAAATCCATACGATCAAATTCAGCGTCGACGGAAGTAACTCTTTGTCCGTCTCGATAGACGGAACAAGCGTATTATCTGCCGACGGTACGCCGCCGCTTCTGATTTCTCCGAACACATATCGCCTTGTTTTCAAGGGCGTAAATGCGTCTGTTTTGTCGACAAAGATTTACTACAAAACGGGCGTTCTCGTATCGTCGCAAAAGGGTGTTTTCTCACTAAACGCGCCGTATTGGACGACGCAGGGAGAAGTGTTTACGCAAAGCACGGAAGAAATAGTCGTTAAGACGATGCAGCCCGCAAGCGCCGAACTTGTCGCGCTTTATCTTGATATGGCAGCACAAAAAATGCTTGCACGGCTTTATCCCTTCGACTCAAGCAAGACCGTTCTCGACATCCCGCCGAAGTTTGACCTCACGCAAGTCGAACTTGCCGTCCGTCTCTATGCAAGAGCAGGAGCGGAAGGCGAGATAGGGCATAACGAGAACGGCATAAACCGCACATATAAGACGGTCGACGACGAGGATATACTTTCCCGTCTCGTTCCGTTTTGCGGCGTTTGGTGAGACGTTATGAGGGCGCAGAAGCGGAACGCCGTGCCGGTATGGTACGCGCTTTACAATACGAGCTATAAGCAGACGAACGCCGAAGGAAAACGCACGGGAGAAAACGTGCAAGACTACGCCGATCCCGTTTGCGTCAAGATGAACGTATCGGCGGCAAAAGGCGCGGCTGACGTTGAAATGTTCGGTATCGACACGCCGTACACAAAGACACTTACGACTTGCGATATGTCCTGCCCTATCGCCGAGGACAGCGTTTTATGGATCGATGCAGAGCCGGATGATAAAACTCCCTACAACTACGTTGTGGTGCGAATTGCGCGGTCTTTGAACTCCATAACCTACGCCGTAAAAGAGGTCGATGTCAAATGAGCAGAACGCTGACGGTGACCCTCTCGCCTTCGTCGATAAACACCGCGATACAAGAACTTGAACGAATAAAGAAGAACATTCGGGACAAAAGCGCGGTACTTACTCGACGGCTTGCGGAGATCGGTCTCGAACAAGCACAGATACTCTTTACCGGCGCTATGTACGACGGGGTAAATGATGTAGAGTGCGAAGTCGTGCAGACAGACAACGGATATATGGTAGTCGCAAAAGGACAAGCCGTTTGCTTCATCGAGTTTGGCTCTGGCGTTTTTTACAACGGCACAGACGCTTATCCCGGCAAAAGACCGCCCGACGTAGTGGGTATCGGACAATACGGGTTAGGTCAAGGCAAAAAGAAGGGATGGGTTTATCGAGACGAAGCCGGAGAACGACAGTTCACGCGAGGAAATCCCCCTGCGGCGGCTATGTTTAACGCCTCGGAAAGAATGAGATCGCAAGTCACGCAAATATGCAGGGAGGTGTTTGGCTCGTGAGTTTTTGGAGTTATCGCGACGACGTTTTCGATTACGTCGCAAGGCAGCTTGAAGCGTATCGAACCGACCTCTCGGTCGGCTCTATGTTAGAGCCTGACCCAGCTTCATTTCCCGCCTGTTTCGTTTACGAGATCGGAAACCGCCGTATTCAAAACTATATCAACACCGACTACACCGACGAGCAATGCGAAAGCACGTTTGAAGTTCAGGTCGTATCAAATGCTCTCGCCGGAGCAAAGTCCGAAGCTGAAGCTATCATGGACGCGGCAGACGCGGCTATGAACGAGTGCGGATATATTCGGGATTTCCGAAAACCCATCGACAACATAGACCGCCGAGCATATCGTATTGTATCGCGGTACAGACGGCTTATTACCGGCACGGACACAATTCCGACGTTTGCAAAGGAGAATAATAATGTCGAATAAATATTGCCCGTTTTGCGGGTACATCTACAAAAAACCGCTGTCCGACGGCGAGAGTGTCTGCCCGACGTGCAAAGCGGCGATTGTAGCAGAGAAGACCGAAAATAAAAAAGCGGTGAAACCCGCTGTCAAAATCAAGGAGGACAAATAACAATGGCTCTTGAAATTTCTACCGTCGGCGCAAAGGTCAAATATGCGATTGAGACCACGAAGGGGACTCGCCCGACCGCGGGTTATATAGAGATCCCCGACGTGAACACCGCACCTGAAATCGCGCTCGACGTGTCGACTATCGACGCATCGAATATCACCGATCTTATAACCCGCTATATTGCGGGGCGTACCGATCCGGGCGGTGTGCAGAATCTTACGCTGAATCACACCACCGCTGTCAAAACCGCTTGGGCGGCTCTTGTTACGGCGGCTGATGATACGACTACGGGCATTCCTGCGGGCTTTGCTTGTTGGTTTGAGTATGCGTTCCCGAACGGCGACTCGGTGTTCTTCCCCGTTCATCCGCTGGCGATCACCACGATTCCGGGTATCGAGCAGAACAGCCTGTCAACGCTTCAGGCGCCGTTTCTCGTCGAAGGTCTTGCGAGCTTCGCAACTTCATCGACCTAAAAGACAAAAAAGAATGTGAGGATTTATAAAAATGGAAGAGAAAAGACCGATCCGCATTATTGATAAGGACGAAGGCAAAGAATACGTCCTTGAATTTACCCGCGAAACGGCGGCGTTTACGAATAAGCAGGGATTTGTTATGACGGATTTCGTCAACAACATTCCCGAAATGCTCCCGATCCTCTTTTACGGTGCGTTCCGCAAGAATCACAAGAACGTGTCGCGAGCACAGACCGACAATATTCTGTTCAATAAGCTGCACGGTCTGACGGAGGCGGCGGCGACAAGGCTGTACGAACTCTATCTTGCGCCGAGCAATGAGCTTATAAACAGAGAAGAGGGCGACGACCCAAACGCGGCGGCGACGGTGGAACTGTAATCGAGAATCCTGCGGGGGGCGAGTTTTCTTTGCCCCCCGCTTTCGGGAAAGACCCACCGTCGGACAAGACGTTGTATATGGAGTGGCTATTCCTCAACTATTACGGTTATTATTCTTATCTCGGAATGAGTTATGAAGAATACTGGAATGGCGACCCTCGGCTTGTGCGCTGTTATCGTGAAGCGCACGAAATGAAACGCGAAAGCAAGAATCAAGAACTTCATTTACAGGGATTCTATATATATGAAGCGTTTTCTTCGGTTATGGAAGACTTTGCAATCGGACTTTCGGGGAAAAGAGGCAAGAAAGCTACGCCGTATCCCGAAATGCCTATACCGATCACAGAACGCGAAAAGGGGGCTGACAAAGCCCGAAAAGTCGCAAAGACTTATGAATATCTCGCAAAAGCAAAAGCAATAGCACAAGCAAAGGAGAGATCAGATGGCGACCGTTGACGAACTTGTTATAACAATACAAACAAACGCGGAGTCTGCGGCTTCGAGCGTTGATCGTCTCACGCAATCTCTCCAAAGTTTAAGCGCGGCTTCGCAAGTGAGCAGCACCGCTGCAACCGACTTGTCAGGTCTGCAAAGCGCCGTAACGACGCTGACAATGCAGATGTCCGAACTTATCAATTATGTTGCCGAGGCAGGAAGCGCACTTGGCAATATTGGTATGGTTGCGAACGAAAGCGGCGAGAGACTGCGGGCAATATCGGATTCAATGAGCATAGTCCGCGAAAACTCGGATATTTTTCGAGGAGCGTTAGAAGGTATGACAGAAGCCGCCGAGGGAATGAGCGCCGCAGACAACCGAGCGGCGGCTTCTCTCGGCAACGTCACAAACAATATAACAAATGTCAATAACAGACTACCTCGCGTAACGGAAAACGCGAGAGAGACAAGCAATTCCGTAAGCAGGCTTCGCTCGGCAGTATCTTCTCTCGGCAATGGGCTGAAAAAATTGGCGACCGCTCCGTTAAGACTCGCAGGATCGGCGATCTCCGCTTTGGGCAACAAAGTGAAGAATGCCTTTCATATGATTACGAGGGTCATAACGTACCGCCTTATTCGCAGCGCATTATCGTCTATTACGCAGGGCGTAGGCGAATCAATAAACGCTTTATACGCTTACTCGTCCGCAATAAAAGGCGCTTTCGCAAGCGCGATGAACACGGGCGCAACACAAGTCGCATATCTGCGGAATACCCTCGCAACTGCTCTCGCCCCTGCGGTCGAGGCGCTTATTCCGCTCTTTGTGCGTATCACCGACGCCGTAGCAGAGTTTATCGACAAGATCGCTCAACTTATCGCGGCTTTGTCGGGAAAAACAACCTATACGCAAGCGATAAAGTACACTACGGATTATTCGGGCGGGTTGGATAAAGCGGCGAAGTCGGCGGCGAAAGCGGCGAAAGAACAGAAAACGCTTATTTCCGGCTTTGACGAGCTGAACAGACTCAACGATAAAAACGATTCCTCGGTGGGCAGCGGCGGCTCGGGAACTGACTACTCAAAAATGTTTGCCGAAGCGCCCATAAGTGACGATATATTAAAAAAGGTCGAAAAGCTCGTTGAATTAAAAGACAAGCTGGTGGACTATTTCCAGCCGATGATCGACGGCGCGAAAACTCTTAAAGACAAGATCAAATTGGTTTGGGATAACATCAAGCGCGCGTTTTTTGATACAGGCTACGGCAAGAGCATTTTTGATAATCTGTCGGATACCGCCTGGAGTCTGCTTTCTCCGCTGAATACGTTTACAAGCGGAACGCTTGACGTTTTGGCGGCAACCGATCTCAAACCGCTCGCTGCATCGCTTGACGAAGTTACAGAATCTCTTTCTATTGTCGCCGAAACGATTGACGAAGATTTCAAAAAGACTTTTGACGATATTATAGCAGACGTAGAAGAATGGGCTTTAACAACGGGGCTTCCTGCAGTTCTCGGCGTTATCTCGGCGGCTTTGGTAACTATCTCCAAAGTGATAACGGTTGCCGGAAACGCTTTACGAAAGTTTTGGGAAGCGACCGCAGATATGAGAAGGTGGCTCGGCGAAAAGTTTGCTCAAATCTCCGACAAGTTGAAGGGATTTATCACGAAAGTCGGCGATCTTATTGAGAAGAACGGACCTAAAATCGAAGAAATCTTTGAAAACCTCGGAAACGCAATAAACGACATATGGATTCTGATCTCTCCTATTATTGATTGGATAATGGAATCGGGCATCCTTGACATAATCGGCGGCGTGTTGCTGTTCAGCTTGCAAAGTCTCATTGATACACTTTCAATGCTCAGCGGGGTTTTGAGCGGCGTTCTTGACGTTTTGGTTGGAATAGCAACCTTTGACTTTGATAAGATCGGAGAGGGCTTTAAGAAGATATGGGAATCCATAAGCGGCTTCTTTTTCGGTATTTGGAATAAAATCACGGAGTTTTTACCGCAAGTCTGGGAAAAAATCAAGGAGTGGTGGTCTAACACAACGGAGAAGATTCGCGGCTTCTTTTCGGACGCTATCCAAAAAATTGGCGAGTTTTTCGGTAACATTTTGAAGCCCGTAGGGGACTTCTTCGTTGACTTATGGAACACGGTGACGGAAAAGCTCTCGGGTTTGTGGGAGAATGTTTCGGGCTGGTTTTCCGACGCAATAAACAGCGTAGGCGAGTTCTTTACAGATTTGTGGGGAAAGCTCACAGATAACGACCTTGTAAATTGGGTCAAAGAAAAAATTGATGATATAAAGAGCGCAATTAGAGCCGCGAAACAATGGGTGATCGACCGCTTTGAAGATATAGGCAAGGCGATCTCTGATTGGGGAATCGACATCGAAAACTTCTTCATTGATATTTGGAATGGGATCGTCTCGGGCTTTGAAGCATTCATAAACTTCTTTGTCAAAGGCATTAACTGGATAATCAAGGGGCTCAACAAAATATCCTTTACCTTGCCCGATTGGGTTCCCGAGGTCGGAGGAATGACGTTCGGTATAAACATTTCGGAAGTATCCGAAGTAAAACTGTCCCGCGTCGAAAAGGTCGAAAAGAAAGCGGAGGGCGGTTTCGTAGGTACGGGCGATTTGTTTTACGCGAATGAGCAAGGAATCCCCGAATATATCGGATCGTTCGGAAACAGAACGGCGGTCGCAAACAACGATCAAATCGTCGAGGGCATTTCAAACGGCGTCGCAAACGCGCTCGGGTATTATGTTCCGGGGATTATCAACGCCATCGAAGAAAACCGCACAGAGGTCAATATAGGCGACGACGAGATCGCAAGAAGCGCCGCAAGAGGAAATTCCGCTTTCCGCAGACAGACGGGGCAGAGCCTTCCGGGATTAGCATAAAGGGAGAGATAAAAAATGGCTATTATTGACGGCGAGATCACAATCCAAAGTTATGATCTTGGTCAAAGCGTTACATTTGCCCCAAAAGCAGAACTCACATACGATCTTGACAGTTTAGCGACATCGGATAGCGGGAGAGACGATAGCGGAATGATGCACATTGACTTCATTCTAACCCGCGCGCGAAAACTCAATATTGTATTGCCGCCGATGACGGGGCAAGCAGTAAATAAGATTCTTGATATGGTGCAGGGTCGTATTTACTGGATTACTTATCGAGACCCGATAACGAACGCCTCGAAGAGAAGCCTTGCTTATACATCTAAATCAAAGGCGACGTTGTACTCGGGAGTAATTCGCGGCGGCATATGGCAGGATTGCTCATTCAACGCGATCGAAATGAAAGGTGAGACGTCGTGAGGAACGAGATATGGCTTTATAACAATCCGACGTGGGAGAGAGCATACGGCGACGAAAATATGTTCGGGGGCATCTCGTATAACTCTTGCGTAAACCCCGATAAGGATTGGAAATACAACACGATTTCCGCAGCGCAACTGAAATTTACTCTTGATACGCAAATCCCCCTCGGGACAGAGTTATTGTGGAAGTGTCGACAACTCGAAGAATCGTCTTATACGACTATGGGCTATTTTATAGTTGACAACGTCGAAAAGACGATAAACGGACGATACACTCATTCTTGCTACGATTCGTCGATTCGGCTTGACGTTGACATAACAAGGTGGTTTAGAAATTGGCTTACGGGTCGATTTGATACTGCGTTTACGCTCAAAGACCTCGCAGACGCAATATACAATAAAATCTTCGGAGATCCCGATGATCCCGTAGTTATGCCCGTGGCTGATTCTAACGCGAATTATACCGACGTAACATATAGCGGTCTCGGTATAGCAAAAAGCAACGGATGGACTGACACAAACACCATGCCGTCCGCGTCGGAAATCCCGCAATATACCGCGCGTGCTCTGCTCGGACAAATTGCGGAAATCTGCGGCGTGTTTGGATATGCGCCCGGCGTTATCGGCGGGTATATCTCGGACGACGTTCGGTTACAGATGTTTTGTACGCCTTTGAGCGGATCGAAAGTTCTTGCCGCATATGTGCCTTATACCCAGCGTCGCCAAAACCAAAGCAGACAGTCGGACGACGATGTACCGTTCCCCGATTTTGTGCAGATAAAGACGGGAAAAAATGTCGCGACAAGCGACACGTCGAATATCGCGGATGGGCAGACCGTCAATGTCTATGAGATAAATAATAACATATTCTTTAACCCCGACAAAGATTCGCCGAGCATAGAAGCAAATATGACGACCATCGCGCAAAACATCTTTGACGCAATCGAACTTGTCGGATTATCTGATCTGCCCGGATATACATCTACTACGACGTATCGCCCCTGCACTTTGAAGTGTTTCAACGACAAGAGCTTCGTTTACAACGTCAATACTGTTCCGAATAACACAGTCTTCAGCGGCGCTTTTGCGGGATATGACACAAGGATTCTGACGAGTGACAGTTTTTACCTTGACGACGAGGGTATATATCACTTAAACGGCAACACAAAGTCGATTGCGGCGTCGGCTTTTCCGCTTACGTCGCCGGGGCTGTACGCAATATCGGACACCTTTTCCTCAAACTTTCTCGACCCGGATCAGCCGCAACCGACATGGAGCACGAGCGGAAAATACCTTTATGTGATCTATAAAGGCTCGCCGTTAGAACTCTATTACAAAATTAAATATCTTTTAGATACAACTACTCATAAACTTATGCCGGGCGAGGTCTTCTTGTACGACGACATAGCCTATCGAAAGTTATATGATACCACAGAGATTTATCAAACGGCAGAAGTGCTTACGGGAAGTATAACTCTTACGCTTGCGACAGATTACGTTATAAACGACAACGGCGATTTTACGCTTGCGGGTACTGTTTCGCCCGGCACATCGACGCTTACAAATATCCAAAGATGGCGATACACCATCCCGACAGATGCAGAAGGCACGATCCAAAGCGAAGACGTCAGAAGCGGTCAATATATATGCGCGTTGTATATCAACAACAACGGCGAAATCGAAAAGCGTATCGTTTACAAGAATAGCTACTCCGCGCGGCAATATGAGAAGCGCGTCGGCGTTGTAATGTCAAAATCGGCAGACAAAAACGGCGTTACGTTAGAATGCACAGGCGGCAATCCACGTCTCACTACACAGATATTTGACGCCGGATCACGAAAGAAGACCGTAACGGGCTCTCTCGTGAGCATAACTGACGCAGCGGCTAACCTTGCCTTTGACGATGTTATAGCAAATATCAGCACGTCGTCCGGCGTATCGTCTGTTGTAATCAATCGCGTCGGCTCGAATCTGCTGAAAACGATAAACGGTACATACTCCCTTACGGGGCGCACGCTGACGGTCAGCGACGGCGAGGTCTCGTGCGCCGTGACAGGTGGTTCGGGCTCGGCGGTGCTTGTGTCGAGCGGGGTGTTCACATCATCGTACAAGCTCCCTGCGGGCACATATTATTTCGACCCGGGCATTGTTTCCGTGACGGGGCAGACGCTCGGCTCGCCGTTCGTGAGATTCCGCGTCAATAGCATGACATATTACGATCTCGGCGGCGGCGGGACGATTACATTGACGACTCCCGCGTATATCGACAGCATCCGCGACAGCATCACGCACACTTGGGCGAGCGGCAACTCTTATGTGATGAGACCTAAAATCACGCTTGTATCAGGCGAGGCGTTTGAGCCGTGGCAGGGTAATTCTTACAGCATCTCTTGGGGGTCGCCTCCAGGGAGCATCACTTCCGGCTCTGTCGATTTTACGACCGGCGTTCTCACAACGGGCGGGAACACATATTCGCTCTCGCCGGTCGAAATCAAATCGCTTACAAGCGGCACAGTCAATAATGTTTGGGCTGACACGGGCAACGTAACTGTATCATATATCACGGAGGGCTAAAGAAATGAGCTGGGAAATTGTGCTTGGGATAATTGCTTTGGTGAGTTTTGTCATTGCGGTCGTGACGCCCATAACGAAGCTCAACACAAGCATAACGCAGTTAAAAGTCTCGGTCGATATGCTAAATAAGCAACTGTCAAAGACGGACGATCGCCTTGACGCGCACTCGCAGAGGATCGACGATCACGAAAAAAGAATAATTATACTCGAACAAAAGGAGGACAAGTAATGAAGAATATGATTATCCGCGCTCTCCGCACATTCTTTCAGGCGGCGCTCGGATTTGCGGCGGCACACGCAATCGGGCTTGTCAACGCTGGGGAAGAGCTTACGAAGGACGCGCTCGCAACGCTGACAGTCGCGGCAATATCCGCTGGGGTCGCCGCCGTAATGAATCTTCCGCACAAGAAACAGACAGAGGAAGTGGAGGAAGAAGGGCTTTCGCCCGCAGAGGAAAGAGCAAAAGCGAACGAGCTGGAGGAAGATAATGGCGAAACAGTATAAAGGTATCGACATATCGCTTTATGACGGCGAGCCGGATTTCGAGAAAGTCCAAAACGCGGGTATAGACTTCGTTATTATCAAAGCCTCGCAGGGGCGTACCCCGAGTTATGCGAATCACTTTGCCGATCCGATGTTCGTGAAGAACATCAAAAGCTTTGCGAAAACGAAGGGCAAGTTTTACGCAGGAACGTATCACTATATGACCTCAAAGACCGTCGCAGACGCGATAAAAGAGGCGAAATTTTACATCAAGACTATTTCGCCTTATAGAGAGTACATTCAACTTTGGGCGGCGGTAGACGTCGAAGAAGCCTACTACAAGACGCTCGGCAAATCTCTCGTCACGCAGATCGTCAAAGCGTTTTGCGATACCGTGAAAGCGGCGGGCTTTCGCCCGATGGTCTACTCCACGAAGTATTGGACGCAGACGTATTTCTCTCTCCCCGAGGGCGTTCCGTTTTGGCAAGCCCTATGGACGGATTCAAACAAGTTTCCTGCGGGAGCGAGAGTGTGGCAGAAAGGCTCTGCGGCGGTCGACGGTGTGAGAAACGGCGCGCCGAAAACGGACTATGATCTCGCATATGGAATCATGGGCGACGCCAATGGCGACGGCGAGGTGAACGCAAAGGACGTGACGGCGGCAATGAAACACATCATCAATCCTAAAAAATACCTGATCAACGAGTCGCAGATGGACTTCGACCGCGACGGCAAAGTAACGGCAAAGGACGTGACGGCGCTGATGAAAGCGATAATGTAAAATAAAAGTGTCGTGGGTCGATCCCCACGACACTTTTTTGACCCCTTTTTTGACCCCCTACAACCCGCCGAAAACCGCTTTTTTCCGCACTTTTTCGACATAAGAAAATCCCCGATGCGCCTTAAAACATAGGCATATCGGGGATTTTTCGTTTGGGGTGAGCGATGGGGGTCGAACCCTATATTTTCCCCCGTATATCAAGCGGTTTCGGGATTTTGACTCATTTCTCGACCGCCAAACTTTGAATTATTCAAGTAATTATTGAGCGTTTCGGCGGTGTTTTTCTCGCGGGATTGCAGGATATGAGTGTAGATATTTTGCGTCACGGCAACGTCGGAATGACCGAGAACAACTTGCGCGTCTTTTGCCGAAATACCCGCATCGAGAAGTATTGAGGCGTAGGCGTGGCGTAATTGGTGCATAGTACACTTCACGCCGATTTCTTTCTGCCATTTATCCCACTTTTTACGCAAGGCAGAGTATTTGTACTCAAATATCCTTCCGCGTGAATTTGAGGGCAAATATCGTGCGAGAGCGTCGGGTAAAGGTATCGTCCTTATTCCCGCTTTTGTTTTTGTCCTGCTCACTACGACGGGATTGTTCGAGTCGAACACGACCGTCTTATCAATATTTATAGTTTTCTTTTTGCGGTCGATGTCCTCATAGTTCAGCGCGAGGGCTTCGCCGCAGCGAAGTCCCGTGAACAAAAGCAGACGCGGGAAAAGCCATTCGTAATCGCCGTTTGCGATCTTCTGTATATCCTCGTCCGCAGGGATCGTTCTTTTTGTTTTCGGCAAATCGCGGGGCAAGGAGAAGCCTTTTGCCGGATTCTCTTTCACGTCGCCGTTGATGATCGCGTTCTCGTAAATAATAGAGATCACGGTCTTTTGCGCTTGTACTGTTTTGAGCGCGAGGCGATCGTCGATAAAGATTTTGAGGTATCTGTTTATATCGGGCGTAGTGATCTCGGCGGCATACTGATTCCCGAAATACTCTACGGCGTTATTGTACGCGGCGTTGTACCCCCTCCGCGTCGTGATAGATAACTTCTCCCACCTATCATCTTTCCATTTCTGCGCGATTTGAGCGAACGTGAGAGGCGCGTTTGCCCTGCGTTCGTACACGGCGATCTTTTCGTCGACTTCGGCGATAGTCTTCCCGTAAAAGTCAACGTAAACCCCATTGATCTTTTTGCGTCGGCGGTATCTTCCGTCGGCGCGTTTTTTTAATCTCGGCATAGATAATACCTCATAACCTTCTCCGCGAACTGCGGCGTGATGTTAAAGACCTCTGCGATTTCATGCGGATAATGCGCCCCGCTTTTGCAAGCGGCGAAAAATTCGTCTTTCGGTACAAGGCGTTCTATCGCCCATGTATCGGCTTGCCGTTCCTGCTTCCCCCGCGCTTCATAAGGACTATATAAATTATAGAATGCTCCGCGCATACAATGACCGAGTTCGTGAGCGAGCACGACACGTTCCTCTGCGGTCGTTTCGTATTTATGCCGTATCACAATATGAGCGTCGCCGTCGTCGTCAAGTACGGAAAAGCCCTTGTTGTGCCTCAAATGCCCGAGGATGATTTCAGTGTTGGTCTTCTCCGCGAGCTTATACAGTTCGCCCGTTGTCATTTCTTTTGATCGCCCTCAACTTTCTTTGCGGCTTTCCTTTGTTTGATAAACTGCGCGTATTGCCGTATCTCGTCCCATTCTTCGTCTGTCACTTCGACGTCCGCGCCGAACACGGCAACTTTCGCGGATTCTATCGTCTGCGCGTCTACTTCCTCGTCCTTGTAGAAATAGTCCACCGATACGCCGAAATAGTCTGCAACGCGCTTTACTGTTGCGGGGTACGGCGTGTTTCCGTCCTTTTTCCAATGCGTGAAAGCGGCGTTTGATAAGCCCATATTTACGCACGCTTTCGACGGCGATTCTCCTTTGCTACGGCATAATCTCTCGACTTTTTCCGCGAATGTCATTGTACCCTCCGAAAAAAACTTGTAAAAACTTTTAGGAAAACTCTTGACAACTTGTCACAACTTGTAGTACAATGTCATTGTCAAGATTTTGGCAACGCAAAACGCGCACCTCACAAAACGGGCGCGGCAACGCTCGTCTCGTGGCATAAAATGGGCGAAAAACCTATTTTGGGGACAAAAAGGGAGTCGGCGTTTCCCCCGATTGGCGTATTTGGTTTTGGTTGGCGCTTAAATCATATCACATCAATCAAAGCGTTGTCAAGACTTTGACTAAAAGTTCCTAAAATTTCTTAAAAGAAGGAGGGCAACGATGGAAAAAAGCGCAAATGTCCGAATGAGGCTCGCACTCAACAGGCTAACGCAGACTTGGCTCGCGGAAATGCTCCGCGAAAAGGGCGTGGCTGCTTGCGCGTCGGAGATCAGCAAGGCTCTGTCCGGCGAGCAAAATACGCCGAAAGCAAAGAAGATCGTCGAGGTCGCGGAAACGATCCTCGATGAACACGAAAAGAAATGAAAGGAAAAGGGGAAATGGTGAAATACGAAATCGTGCAGAGACCGCCGAAAGGCAAACAGAAATCGCCGCCGTGGGAAGTCCGCTTCGACGACGTGCCGCCCGATAGAGTCAAGAGAGGGCTTTATTCGATGGGCTTGCGGTGGAGCAAATACTACGGCGCGTGGTGCGGATTCGGCGATTATGACGCGATCGAGCGTGTGATATGCGGTCTTCCGAACGGCAAAATTGAAATAACAGATGCGATCTTGTCAAAGTTAGCGCAGGAAAGGGTGGAAAAATGAGCAAGGGAAAGAAAAAAGTGTACTACAAAGGGTTTGACAAAGACCTTAAATGCCGAGATTTTCAGTACGAGATCGGCAAGACATATGAGACCGACGAAGCGAAACTCTGCGCGAGCGGCTTCCATGCTTGCGAAGCGCCGCTTGATGTGCTTCGGTATTATGGTATCAATCGCGACAATCGGTATTGTGAGGTCGACCTTGACGATGTGAGCAACGAGCGGCATTCGGACGATACCAAAGTTGTAGGCAAAAAAATCACAGTAGGCGCAGAGGTCGGGCTTCCGGGGATAATCAAAGCGCATTTTGAATACACGCGAGAGAAAGCGGAACAGGGAAAAAAGGGCGGCGATAGGTCGAATCTCGCGGGCGGCGATAGGTCGAATCTCGCGGGCGGCGATAGGTCGAATCTCGCGGGCGGCGATAGGTCGAATCTCGCGGGCGGCGATAGGTCGAATCTCGCGGGCGGCGATAGGTCGAATCTCGCGGGCGGCTATAGGTCGAATCTCGCGGGCGGCGATAGGTCGAATCTCGCGGGCGGCTATAGGTCGAATCTCGCGGGCGGCGATAGGTC
>Ga0310691_10002883_pt1 | contig 21693 bp, 18 predicted proteins | sample 176DNAGHGlowgp2_FD_203887 | JGI IMG/M metagenome (GOLD analysis project Ga0310691, IMG submission 203887) | Sheep rumen microbial communities from Palmerston North, Manawatu-Wanganui, New Zealand - 1766 DNA GHGlow gp2 (v2) (version 2) | ecosystem: Host-associated > Mammals > Digestive system >...
ATCAAGCCGCTAGTCAGAGAAAAATGCGCCGGGCTGGTATATCTCGGTGCTGACAACCAGAAACTGCACGACAATTTCGACAGTCTCGGCATCCCTGTGCGCGACACGCATTCCATGAAGGATTGTATTGCCGCATGCTATGAGATGGCAAAACCTGGCGAGACGGTCCTGCTGAGCCCGTGCTGCGCTTCTTTCGATCTCTTCAAGAACATGGAGGATCGCGGTGAGCAATTCAAGGAACTTGTACGCAACCTTTAGATATGAACAAGAAAATCGGCAACCTCTTCAAAGGAGACAAGGTCATCTGGATGGTGTTCTTCTTCCTCTGTATGATCAGCATCGTCGAAGTATTCTCGGCTTCGAGCAACCTAACGTACAAGAGCCAGAACTACATTGGTCCCATCGTCTTCCACACCATCACCATCTTCATTGGTGCGGCTATGGCTGTGGTGACACTCAACATACCATGCAGATATTTCAAGTTGATGACGCCTTTCCTACTCGTCATTACTGGCATCACACTGCTATGGGTTCTGGTCGGCGGTGAGTCAATCAATGGCGCCAATCGCGTCATCTCGCTACCGGGTGGCATCACGTTCCAGCCCTCTGAGATTGCCAAGGGTACGATGGTCTTGATTACGGCCCAGATCCTAAGTGCCATGCAGCGCGACGACGGTGCCGACAAGAAAGCATTCAAGTATATCCTCTGGATAGTCGTTCCAACAGCCGCGCTGATTGGCATAGAGAATCTCTCCACGGCGGCACTGCTCTGCGCAGTTATCTTCCTCATGATGTTCATTGGCCGCGTGCCGATGGTACAGCTGGGCAAGCTACTGGGCTTTGCCGGCGTGCTCATAGCCGTCTTCCTGACAATGGTCTTCACACTGGGAAGTATCGGAGAGACTGATGAAAACAGCAAACAGACTGTCGAGGCCGTGGCCAACAATGGGGAGACAGACACAAAGGTGATTAAGGGCGGAGGTGTTTTCCACCGTTTTGTCACTTGGCGCAACCGCATCATCAAGCACATCGACAAAAAGGAAATCGCACCCGACGAATACGATCTCGACAAGGATGCACAGGTAGCTCACGCCAACATTGCCATCGTGTCGAGTAATATCATCGGAAAGGGGCCGGGACAGTCCGAAGAACGGGACTTCCTCTCACAGGCCTTCTCCGACTTCATCTTCGCTATCGTCATCGAGGAACTAGGCATCATCGGTGCCGCCTTTGTCGTATTCCTCTACATCGTTCTGCTATATAGGACGGCACGTATCGCCAGCCAGTGCGAGAACAACTTCCCGGCTTTCCTGGTCATGGGCCTCGCCCTGTTGCTTGTTTTACAGGCTGCCTTCAATATGCTCGTCGCGGTGGGCATCGCACCGGTGACAGGACAGCCGTTGCCACTCATCAGCAAAGGCGGTACATCGACCATCATCAACTGTGCCTACGTCGGCGTGATACTGAGCGTCAGCCGCTCAGCAAAAAAAAGAATGCCAAAAGTAGCGCTAAAAGAAATATAATTTGTAATTTTGCACGCAATAATAAAAAGACAAGGATGAAAGAACTGAGAGTCATCATCAGCGGTGGTGGAACTGGTGGTCACATCTTCCCCGCAGTGTCCATCGCCAATGCCATCAAGGCTCTGCAGCCTGAGGCGAAGATCTTATTTGTTGGCGCACTGGGGCGCATGGAGATGCAAAGGGTACCGGCAGCAGGCTATGAGATCAAAGGCCTGCCCATCTGTGGCTTCGATCGCAAGAACCTGTTCAACAACGTTAAGGTACTCTTCAAGATCTGGAAGAGCCAGCGCATGGCAAAACAGATTATCAAGGAGTTCAGACCACAAGTGGCTGTCGGCGTCGGCGGCTATGCCAGCGGCCCGACACTTAACAAGGCGGCAGCCATGGGCATCCCCTGCCTGATTCAGGAACAGAACTCATACGCTGGTGTCACCAACAAACTGCTTGCCAAGAAGGCTGAAAAAATCTGCGTTGCCTACGAGGGCATGGAGCGTTTCTTCCCGGCAGAGAAGATCATCCTCACCGGAAATCCGGTCCGACAGGCTCTCCTGGATACAACGATCTCACGCGAGGACGCCATCAAGGCACAGGGACTCGACCCTGCCAAGAAGACCATATTGCTCGTCGGGGGAAGCCTCGGCGCCAGGACGATCAACGAGAGTGTACTCCAGCACCTTGACCTGGTGCGCTCGTCTGATGTCCAGTTCATCTGGCAGACGGGAAAATACTATAGCGCCGAGATAGCAAAGCGACTGGAGGGAATGGACATCCCCAACCTGAAGGTCACCGACTTTATCACCGACATGGGGGCTGCCTACAAGGCTGCCGACCTCGTCATCAGCCGCGCCGGTGCCAGTAGCATCTCCGAGTTCTGCCTCATCGGGAAACCGGTAATCCTGGTTCCAAGCCCGAATGTAGCAGAGGATCACCAGACGAAGAATGCACTTGCACTATCCACCAAGGATGCGGCTATCTACGTGAAAGACAGCGAAGCACCGTCAACGCTGCTCGAACTAGCCGTCAAGACTGTCAACGATGACGCAAAGCTCAAGTCTTTGAGTGAGAACATCTTGAAGCTCGCACTTCCCGACTCGGCAAAAATCATTGCCAACGAAGTGATCAGGCTTGCAAAAGGAGAATAATTTAAATGACTATGGATTTTAAGGATATAAAAGCAGTATATTTTGTAGGAGCAGGCGGCATCGGCATGAGCGCCATTGCACGTTATTTCCTGAAAAAGGGACTTGTCGTGGCTGGCTACGACAAGACGCCTTCCGACCTCACACACCAGCTTGAGAAAGAAGGCATGATGATCCACTATGAGGAGAGTGTGGAGGCTATACCCTATCCCTGCAAACAGCAGGGAAGCTGTCTCGTCATCTATACACCGGCCATTCCGGCTGAACACAAGGAACTTGTCTTCTTCCGTGAGAACGGCTTCGAGATCATGAAGCGCGCACAGGTGCTTGGCATACTGACACAGGCTCACAAAGGGCTCTGCGTCGCTGGAACGCACGGCAAGACTACAACATCCACCATGTGTGCCCACATCATGCATCAGAGCCACCTGGACTGCAACGCCTTCCTCGGCGGCATCTCCAAGAACTACGGCACGAACTATATCCTCTCCGACTCCGACTACGTTGTCATCGAGGCTGACGAGTTCGACCGTTCCTTCCACTGGCTCCGCCCTTGGATGACTGTCATTACCGCCACCGATCCTGACCATCTCGACATCTATGGCACCAAGGAGGCCTATCTGGAAAGTTTCCGCCACTATAGCGAACTGATACAAGAAGGCGGTGCGCTCATCATCCATCGCAACCTCGAGATGAAGGAGCATCTGCAGGATGGTGTACGGCGCTATGACTATAGCCTCAGCGAAGGTGACTTCCATGCCGAGAACATCCGTATCGCCAACGGCGAGATTACATTCGACTTCATTTCGCCCATCGAAAGCGTCAAGGACGTACAGCTCGGACAACCCGTTCCCATCAACATCGAGAACGCAGTGGCCGCTATGGCAATGGCCCAGCTCAACGGCTGTACGGCAGAGGAACTGAAATACGGCATTCAGACATACAGAGGGGTTGACCGCCGCTTCGACTTCAAGATCAAGACTGACAAGCTGGTCTTCCTCAGCGACTATGCCCACCACCCCAAGGAGATCTACCAAAGCGCACGCAGCATCAGGGAACTCTACAAGGACAAGCATATCACCGCTATATTCCAACCCCACCTCTATACGCGGACACGTGACTTCTACAAGGACTTTGCCGAAGCACTGAGCCAGCTCGACGAGGTGATCCTCACGGAGATCTATCCTGCCCGCGAACTCCCCATCGAGGGTGTTACCTCCAAACTCATCTACGACAACCTCAAGCCCGGGGTGAAAAAGGAGATTATCCGCAAGGACGACGTACTCGACCTGGTCAAGACTCGCGACTTTGAGGTGCTGATCGTTCTGGGAGCTGGCGACCTCGACAATCAGGTCCCGGAGATTACGAAACTGCTGAATAGCAAATTGCAACTTTCAAAATAAGAGAACAATAACATGGCCATCAACTGGAAGAAAACCATCTTTATAGTATGCGACATCCTCATTGCCGCCTACTTGTTGTTGGCCATTACCGCATTCAACAAGCCAGGCGTCACGACAACGCACTGCACGGAGGTGAAGATCGACATTGAGCAGAATGGCACCATCGCCGGCTTCATGAATGCCAACGAGATCAAGCGCATCCTCATCAGGGAGCGTGTCTATCCCCTTTCGTGGAACATGGATGACATCAGTGCGCGCAAGATCGAAGAGTCACTCCAGAAAAGTCCGTTCATCGAGAAAGCAGAGTGTCATAAGACTCAAACCGGACATGTCTGCATCAGGGTCCGACAGCGCATTCCCGTCGTCAGGGTCATGGCCGACAATCAGGACAACTATTATGTCGATACACACGGCAGCATGATGCCCGAAAGCCGCTATGTGGCCAACCTCATTGTCGCAACCGGCACCATCAGCCGCAAATATGCACAATCGACACTCACGCGCATCGCAAGCCTGATTCTGAAAGATCCCTTCTGGAAGAATCAGATTGTACAGATTAACATCTTGCCCGACAGCTCGGTGGAGCTAGTGCCGCGCGTAGGCGAACATATCATCTACCTCGGACCGCCAATCAATGTGGAGAACAAACTGGAGCGCATGCGGAAGTTCTATCTCTATGGCCTCAACAAGGCGGGATGGAACAAGTACAACTATATCAGTGTGGAATTCAACAATCAGATTATCTGTAAGAAAAACAAGAGAAAGAAATAAACATCAACGAAGATGGCAGCAAAGGAATTTATCGTAGCAATCGAACTAGGTTCGTCTAAAGTGACCGGTATCGCGGGACAAAAGAATCTCGACGGCAGTATCCAGATACTTGCCATGGTAAAGGAGGATTCTTCCGCTTTTATCCGTAAGGGTGTGGTCTATAACATCGACAAGACCGCACAATGCCTCACCAGCATCATCAAAAAGCTGGAAACCCAACTCAAGACAGAAATCCGACAGGTGTATGTGGGAGTCGGTGGACAATCCATCCGCAGCGTCAGGAACGTAATCGCCAAGGACCTCCCCAACGAGACCATCGTCACACAGAACATGGTGATTGAGCTGATGGATGCCAACAGGAATATGACCTACCCGGATCAGGAGATACTCGACGCTGCCGTACAGGAATACAAAGTGGGCTCTCAGTTCCAGATCGACCCCGTAGGTATCCAGGCTACACGACTGGAAGGCAACTTCCTGAACATCCTCGAACGGAAGGCCTTCTACAAGAACCTGAACAAGTGCTTCGAGACAGCTGGCATCAACGTGGCTGAGATGTACCTCGCACCGCTGGCCCTGGCCGACAGCGTATTGACGGAGGCAGAGAAACGCTCTGGCTGTGCGCTCGTCGATCTCGGTGCCGACACGACCACCGTGTCCGTCTATTCCAAGAACATCCTGCGCCACCTGGCCGTCATCCCGCTCGGCAGCAACAATATCACAAAAGACATCGCCACGCTCCAGATGGAAGAGAGCGACGCCGAAAGGATGAAACTCAAATATGCTGCTGCCTACACGGATAACAATGACATCGACAACGACCTGAAGTATTCCATCGATCCCGAGCGCCAGATAGAGAGCCGGAAGTTCATCGAGATTGTCGAAGGACGCCTGGAGGAGATCATCGAGAATGTATGGTATCAGATTCCCTCGGAGTATTACGACAAGCTCCTGGGCGGCATCATCCTGACGGGTGGCGGCTCCAACCTGAAGAATATCGAGAAGGCATTCAACAACCACACGCACGTTGACAAGATACGCGTGGCGAAGTTCGTTACGCAGTCTGTCATCTCCAGCAATGAGGCCATCAAGGCCCACGACGGTACGATGAACACCGTACTCGGACTGCTGGCCAAGGGCGACATCAACTGTGCCGGCGGTGCCGTTGACCCGAACGGTGATCTCTTCGGAACTCCCAAGCAGGCGGCAGCCGCGGGCAGCGATCCGCGCACACCCCGCACAGCCGGTGAGATTCCCGCTGGCGTAGTTCTTACCGCAGCCGAGAAGAAAGCTGCAGAGGCCGAAAAGAAGGCTGCCGAGGAGACCAAGCGCCGCGAGGAGGAAGAGAAAGAGCGACTGAGACGCGAGGAAGAGCTCCGCGAGAAAGAAGAGCAGGAGCGTATCCGCAAGGAGAACAGCACGTGGAACAAGCTCGTCAGAGGTATTAAGAAATTTGGTAAAACCATCGTAGAGGAGGAATAAGAATATGGAAAATAACAACATACAGATTCTCGACTTCGGAGCACCGGAGAGGGAACACAGCATCATCAAAGTGATCGGTGTAGGCGGCGGTGGCGGAAATGCCGTCAACCACATGTATCGTGAAGGCATCCACGACGTCACGTTCGTACTTTGCAACACCGACAACCAGGCACTCAACGACTCCCCCGTGCCTGTACACCTCCAGCTGGGCAAGGAAGGCCTCGGCGCAGGCAACAAGCCCGAAAAGGCCCGTCAGGCGGCAGAAGAGAGCATCGAGGATATCCGCACGATGCTCAGCGACGGCACGAAGATGGCTTTCATCACCGCCGGTATGGGCGGTGGCACCGGCACTGGCGCCGCTCCCGTCATCGCACGTGTCAGCAAGGAACTGGGCATCCTGACGGTGGGTATCGTCACCATCCCCTTCCGTTTCGAGGGCGACCGTAAGATCGACCAGGCCCTCGACGGTGTCGAGGAGATGTCCAAGCACGTCGATGCCCTGCTGGTCATCAACAATGAGCGCCTCCGTGAAATCTACCCCGAACTCTCTGTGCTCGATGCTTTCGGAAAGGCCGACGACACACTGAGCGTCGCAGCAAAGTCCATCGCTGAGATTATCACGGTCCACGGACTCATCAACCTCGACTTCAACGATGTCAAGACCGTACTGAAAGATGGCGGCGTCGCCATCATGTCAACAGGCTACGGCGAGGGCGAGGGCCGCGTCAAGAAGGCTATCGACGACGCACTGACCTCACCGTTGCTCAACGACAACGACATCTTCAACTCCAAGAAGATCCTGCTCAGCATCACCTTTGCAGCCTCAAAAGACGGTCAGCAGTCGCTGATGATGGAAGAGATGAACGACGTCAACGACTTCATGGCCCGCTTCGGCAACGACTTCGAGATCAAGTGGGGGCTTGCCACCGATCCCGAACTGGGCAAGAGGGTCAAGGTCACCATCCTCGCTACGGGCTTCGGCATCGAGAATGTCGATGGCATGAACGGCCACCTGAAGAAGCACAGCCAGGAAGACATCAACCGCATCGCCGAGGAACAGGAGAAGATAGCACAGCGTCAGGACCGCCGCAACCGCTACTACGGAGGCGAGGGCACCACCAAGCGCTACAAGCGCCGCCCGAACATCTACCTGTTCCGTCCGGAAGACCTCGACAACGACGATGTCATCTCGGCAGTAGAGTCAACGCCTACCTACAAGCGTACACGCGATATCCTCGACAGCATCAACAGCCAGGCAAACGGCGACCTGCTCAACGGCACCGCCGACAACAATGCCTCCCCTGATGCCCACGAGCCCATCCAAGGCATGATCCGCTTCTGAGCAAACATTCAACATGATAAAAGGCCCGCCTCCGACAATCAGAAGCGGGCCTTTTCAACAGACAAAACCGCACAATATCGTATGACGGATAAATAGCCCTTTCAAGTAAAACAAGTTGTTTTACTATCGCGCAAAGGTACTCTTTTCACCGAATAAGTAGTCATTTAGAAAGTAAAACAACTTGTTTTACTTGAAGAAATGCCGTATGACATTTTGAAAGTCAATATCATAGTGTCTAAATAGCTGTGGATATAACATCTTTTTTATCCGAACAAGTTAACGGTACAGATCCTGAAGCACGGTAACAGACTTAAGCTCGGGGAAGTCGGGGATATGGAGCCGATAGTAAGTCAAGGTGACCTCCAGCAGCCGATTGCGCTCCTGATGGGTCATACGGAAAAGGTGCATCGTCGGATAGTCCATGCGCATCATCAGCTGTACTTTCTCTGCCTCTGAAGGATCCAGGAAATCACGGTGCACGGGCGGAGCAGCGCAAAACATGCTCTCGCGAAGGTCGAAATAGTCGCCTACCGCATAGTCGTCAAGATTGGGATAAAAACCCAGGAAACGGCTCAGCCGCATTAGGAAGACAAGATGGAAACTGGCAATGCCGCCATGCTGGCCGTCGAACCACTGAAGGCTATTGACGATATAGTCGAACAGCAGCTCGTTACGCTGTTCGGAACGGAGGGCATGATAGAGGAACTCCGACAGGAAGAGTGAGATGGCAAGCTTGTGGGAATCGAAGGGGATGGAGGAGAACGGCGAGGAAAGACGGACATCCGCCAACTTCTGCAACTGCTGTCGGGGACGCACATCGGTCTCTATCTCCAACAAGGAAAGCGGTTGGAAGAGCTGCTTCTTGAACTTCGACTTCGACGACTTTGGTATGCTGACGATAAACGACAGATGGCCATGACTCCTGGTGAACATATCCACGATGAGCCTGGTCTCGCCATACTTAAGCGAATGAAGTACAATGGCTTGAGTTTTATTCAGCATACGATGCAAAAGTACAAAAAAAATAGGTAAAACAGCATTTTTTCATTGGAAAATTTTGTCAATTGGAAAAATAGATGTACCTTTGCACCCGTAAAAATAGCGACGGTCCCTTCGTCTATCGGTTAGGACGAGAGATTTTCATTCTCTAAAGAGGAGTTCGACTCTCCTAGGGACTACCACTTAAATCCGTCATCTGCACAGCCAAGTGCTACCTGCAAAAGCAGGGACAAGGTGGCAGAAGGCTTCCGAAAGAGGCCTGCCCAGGGCAGTCATAGCGGCGTAAGACCCATAAGCTTTAAATTAACAATTAAAAATTAAACATCAAAAATGGCAAATCACAAGTCAAGTGTGAAGCGTATCCGTCAGGACAAGAAAAAGGCACTTCACAACCACTATTACGCAAAGACAATGCGTAACGCAGTACGTAAGCTCCGTGCAATGGAGAACAAGGAAGAGGCAGTAGCACTGTATCCAAAAGTACAGAAGATGCTCGACAAGCTGGCTAAGACCAACATCATCCACAAGAACAAGGCAGCCAACCTGAAGTCTAGCCTCGCACAGCACATCAACAAGCTGGGATAATCATCGGATTCAGACTAGCATACGCGGGTCATTTGCTCTTTGCAGATGGCCCGCTTGTCTTTTTGTAGTTTTTTAGCAGATAAACAATGTTTATCTGACTTTTTTTTCGTAACTTTGCACACAATTAGCGAACATACTAAAAAATGACTGAAGAACAACTGAACCAAGAACAAAATTATTCCGCGAGTAACATTCAGGTGCTCGAGGGACTGGAAGCCGTGCGCAAGCGCCCGGCCATGTACATCGGCGACATCAGCGAGAAGGGTCTGCACCATCTCGTAAACGAGACAGTGGATAACTCCATCGACGAGGCGATGGCAGGCTACTGCACTCATATAGAAGTAACTATCAACAAGGACAACTCGATCACCGTGCAGGACGACGGACGCGGTATTCCGGTAGATGAGCATGAGAAGATGCACAAGTCGGCACTGGAAGTCGTTATGACCGTGCTGCACGCCGGTGGTAAGTTCGACAAGGGCTCCTACAAGGTGTCTGGCGGTCTCCACGGTGTGGGTGTCAGTTGTGTGAACGCTCTTTCCACCCACATGCTCTCACAGGTGTTCCGCAACGGCCACATCTATCAGCAGGAGTATGAGAAGGGTAAGCCGCTCTACGACGTAAAGATCGTTGGCGATACCGACAAGACAGGTACCCGTCAGCAGTTCTGGCCCGACGGCAGTATCTTCACAACCACAGAATACAAATACGACATCATTGCCCGCCGTATGCGCGAGCTGGCCTACCTGAATGCCGGCATCACCATCACGCTGACTGACCTCCGCCCTGACGAGGAGGGCAACCTGAAGCAGCCTGAGGTATTCCACGCCAAAGAAGGACTCAAGGAGTTCGTGCGCTATGTAGATCGTCATCGCACCTCCATCATCGGCGACCCCATCTGCCTGAAGACCGAGAAAGACGGCGTGCCCATCGAGGTGGCCCTGCTCTACAACAGCGACTACTCGGAGAATATCCACTCCTATGTCAACAATATCAACACCATAGAGGGAGGTACCCACCTGACAGGCTTCCGCATCGCCCTGGCACGTACACTGAAGAAGTATGCCGACGAGGACGACCAGCTGCGCAAGCAGATAGAGAAGGCCAAGATCGAGGTAGCACAAGATGACTTCCGCGAGGGACTGACGGCTATCATCTCCGTGAAGGTGGCCGAGCCGCAGTTTGAGGGTCAGACCAAGACAAAGCTGGGCAACTCGGAGGTGAACGGCGCCGTACAGAAGGCTGTCGGCGAGGCCATGACCAACTATCTGGAGGAGCATCCGAAGGAGGCTCACACCATCTGCGAGAAGGTGATTCTGGCTGCCACAGCACGTATCGCTGCCCGCAAGGCGCGTGAGAGCGTACAGCGCAAGAACCCGATGACGGGTGGCGGACTGCCCGGCAAGCTCGCCGACTGCTCAAACAAGGACCCGAAAGACTGTGAGATCTTCCTCGTCGAGGGTGACTCCGCCGGTGGCTCTGCCAAACAGGGTCGCGACCGTCACTTCCAGGCCATCCTGCCTCTGCGCGGTAAAATCCTGAACGTGGAGAAGGTACAGTGGCACCGTGTGTTCGAGGCCGAGTCGGTCATGAACATCATCCAGAGTATCGGCGTGCGCTTCGGCGTGGACGGTGAGGACTCCAAGGAAGCCAACATCGACAAGCTGCGCTACGACAAGATTATTATCATGACCGATGCCGACGTCGATGGCTCGCACATCGACACGCTGATCATGACACTCTTCTACCGCTTCATGCCGCAGGTTATTCAGGGCGGACACCTCTATATTGCTACCCCGCCACTCTACAAGTGTACGTATAAGAAGAACTCAGAGTACTGCTACACAGAGCAGCAGCGTCAGGCCTTCATCGACAAGTATGTAGCCGGCAACGGTGACGACAAGGCGCTCCACACACAGCGCTACAAAGGTCTTGGTGAGATGAACCCGGAGCAGCTCTGGGAGACGACCATGAATCCGGAGAACCGCTTGCTGAAGCAGGTCAGCATCGAGAATGCCGCTGAAGCCGACGAGATCTTCTCCATGCTGATGGGCGACGACGTTGAGCCGCGCCGTGAATTTATCGAGAAGAATGCCACCTACGCCAACATCGACGCGTAAAGGCTGACGTCAACATATCATATCGCCCACCCGACGCAGACAATCTTGCCCGGGTGGGTTTTTTCGTGTTCAATTCCAGGCACGGAGGATAGTCCCGTCGAAGATTGCATTGTAGGTAAGCAGACGGTCATGCTCACCTGCGGCTCCGGAAGTGCGGACCCCATTGCTGGCATCATAGCTGCGATCGCACTTGGCACAATGGAGCAACTGCCCATTGTTCTGCCAAGTAAGGGGATAACTGATACCGTTATAGTCTGCGAGACAATTCGGACACTGACCGTCGTAGGCCACAATCTTGCCGATGTCATAACTGCTGACGCCTATGATGATACAATCATTGGCACCAAGGTAGAAGGCTACCTGCGTCTCACGAAGCGTAGTCAGCGAGACATCCTCCACCGCTTTATCATAGTTGCGGGTCGTTTTCAGATGGCGGATGCCTTTGCCGTCAACATAAGTCTGGACCGTACAGAAATGTCCGCTGTTGCCAAGAATACCTGTCAGCTGGCAGGGCAGCGGATGGAGAGAGGTGTCGAAAAGAAAACTGCAACGATAGGCACGACTGATAGAGTCATCGGCATTACATGCCGCCAACAACACACATATCAGACCAGCCAGGAATCTTCTCATCGGCCTAACAGTGTCTTTTCGGCCTCGGTCATACGTTCAAAGTGGAAGCCGTCAAGCGTCTGCTGCATCAGCTGCCGAATCTCATCGTTGCAGAGATTGCCGATTGAGCCTTCGTGCGTGTGATGGATATGCTTATCGGCCTGGAACTTACCGGCCTCAATATCTAATCCCACCTTCTTATAGGCATCGCGGAATGGCATTCCCGCTGCTGCAAGGCGATTAACCTCCTCAACGGAGAACATCGGATCGTACATCGGGTTATCAAGGATATGCTCGTTGACCTCTATCTTATTAATAATGTAGGCTGCCATCTGCAGGCAGTCTTTCAGCTCGCCAAAGGCTGGCAGAAACACTTCCTTGATAATCTGGAGGTCACGGAAATAGCCGACGGGCAAGTTATTCATAATCAGCGTCACCTGCTGTGGCAACGACTGCAGCTTGTTCGACTTGGCGCGGATGAGTTCGAAGACATCTGGATTCTTCTTATGAGGCATAATCGACGAGCCGGTAGTACATTCCTTCGGAAGCTTCACAAACGAGAAGTTCTGGGAATTGAAGAGACAGGCGTCGAAGGCCAACTTTGCCAGCGTGCCTGCGATGGTGGCTATGGCAAAACCCACGTTACGCTCCATCTTACCGCGCCCCATCTGGGCATAGACGACATTATAGTCCATCGAATCGAAGCCCAGCAACTGGGTCGTCATCGTACGGTTCAGGGGGAACGAGGAACCGTAGCCTGCGGCAGAGCCAAGCGGATTGCGGTTCGTCATCTTATAAGCTGCCTGAAGGAAAAGCATATCGTCGGCAAGACTCTCAGCATAGGCACCAAACCAAAGGCCGAAGCTGGAGGGCATGGCTATCTGCAGGTGGGTGTAACCTGGCATAAGGACATCCTTATACTGGTTGCTCTTCTGAATCAGCTCATCGAAGAGGCTCTTTACCTCCTGCGCTATCTCCATCAGCTCATGACGGGTGAAAAGTTTCAGATCAACGAGTACCTGATCGTTACGGCTGCGGCCTGAATGAATTTTCTTGCCCATATCGCCGAGACGGCGCGTCAGTAGCATCTCTACCTGCGAGTGTACATCCTCCACATCATCCTCAATCACGAACTCACCACGTTCACAGAGCGCATAGATAGATTTCAGCTCCGCCAACAACTGATTCAGTTCATCCTTCTCCAGCAAACCGATACTTTCAAGCATGGTGATGTGGGCCATCGAACCCAGCACGTCGTATTTAGCCAGATAGAGATCCATCTCACGGTCTCTGCCGACAGTAAAACGCTCTATCTCCTTATTGATCTCAAAATTCTTTTCCCAAAGTTTCATATTTTATTGTTTATTGTTTATAGTTTCCGCCTTCGGCTTAGTTTATAGATGATTCTTGGACGAGCCAAGCGGCAAAGCCGAGTCCCCTGCAAGCCCTTCTGCCTTTAGAACATATCATCTATAAACTATAAACTATCAACAAATTATACATAGTGTACCTGTGCCAAGGCATCGGCAATCTTCTCGATACCGTCCTGCAGAGGCTTCTCAACCATTTTCTTAATAAACGGATTCAACTCCGCCTTCACCGTCACCTTCATCTTGGCATTGTTATCATCGACAGGCAGAACCTGTACCCATACGTTGAAAGGCACTGGTGACTGAACCGTCTCAAACTTCACACACTTAGGCTCCTCACGGTCGCAGATGCGGAGTTTCAGTTCTCCTACAGGCTGTACGTTGAGTGACACGGTATCTTGGTCGAAACTAAAGTCGTTCACCTTATCCTCGGGCACACGATCGCGCACCTTCTCCAGATTCCTCAGGTCGCTGATATTGTCATACACAGCCTGCTGAGAGTAGGGCACAAATTTCACGCTACTCTCGAATTTGCTTTCATCGCCGAATAATCCCATAACTTGGTCATGTAATAATGAAAAAATGAAAGACTTACTGTTTCCAGGTATCTGGGCTCTTGCGCCACTCTGCCAGCACAGCCTTGTCTTCTTCCTTGATATAGCCTGTCTTGGCTGCTTCCTCGATGACGGCATCGTAGTTGCTCAGCGTGATGAGCTTGACACCTGCTTCCTCAAAGGCCTTCTCTGCCACGGGGAAACCATAAGTGAACGATGCCACCATGCCAATCACCTCCACGCCGTATTCGCGCAGGGCTGCAACAGCCTTCAGACTGCTGCCGCCCGTGGAGATAAGGTCTTCAACCACCACCACCTTGGCACCTTTCTTGATTTCACCTTCCACCTGATTACCCATGCCATGATCTTTGGGCTTCGGACGCACATAGCTGTAAGGCAACCCCAACTGGTCTGCAACAAGGGCTCCCTGTGCAATGGCTCCCGTAGCGACACCGGCTACAGCCTCAGCCTCGGGGAAATGCTCCTGAATAGCGTGACAGAGCTCCAGCTTCACAAACGAACGGAGCTGTGGGAACGACAATGTCTTACGATTATCTGTGTAGATAGGTGATTTCCAGCCCGAAGCCCATGTAAAGGGCTCATCTGGCTGCAGCCTGATGGCCTCAATGTCCATCAGCTTTCTGGCAAATTGATTCTTAATATCCATAACGCTATGTTTTTGGGTGCAAAGATACAAAAAAAGTAAAAAAGTAAAAAGGTAAAAAGGCAAAAAAGTAAAAAGACCGCTATGATTTTGCGAAACCAAGGGAGAGGACGCTGATTTTCACATCCCCAGCCTTGAGGAGTTCCTTGGCACAGGCAATCACCGTGGCACCTGTCGTAACCACATCGTCGATAAGCAACAGATGCCTGCCTCGGACAAGACTGGCATCATAAAGTTCGAAGACTGACTCGACATTCTCATTTCGTTCCCAACGTCCCTTGTTGGTTTGACTACCCTCAAAGCTCTTTCGCTTTACAGCCCCATTAAAGATGGGCAAACCTATAACCTCGCCCACCCCCTTGGCAATCTCACGACTCTGATTATAACCGCGCTGAATCTGACGCTTCCTGGCAAGAGGTATCGGCACAATACCATCGATACCGTCAAAGAAGCCTGAAGCCTTGATTTCTGTGGCTACCATCCGCCCGATGGTCTCTCCTATCTCAGGATGGTTCTTGTACTTTAGTTCGTAGATGAGATTAGCAGGCTCTGCATGAGCTTCGTAATAGAAGAAAGCTGTCGCCCGCTCTATGGGAATCTGGCCCCAGAAGAGTTTCGCCATCTCGTTCTCATAGGCATTCCGATGAAATCCGGTTCTTGGCAGATGGAGGTTACACTTGGCACAGATAGTCTCTTCTGTTACTGACAGGCGCTGACCACAGACTACACAGAGCCGCGGTGAGATAAGGTCGAGCAGACGATGCCAAAAACTAATCGGTTTCATCACCGTAATCCATCTCTTCATCCACATCAAGACACTGGCGGATGATGTCAAACGTGAAACCACGCCCTAAGGCAAAGCGCACGAGTTTCTGATTCAGTTCATAGTCGCTTTCGGCCTTCGTAGCCTTGCGTTTCTGCTTGAGCAGGGGACGGAGCACGTCAAGATACGCCTTGTCGTCAACTTCAGCGAGCACCCGATGCTGGATATCATCGTCTATGCGCTTCACCCAGAGACCTTGCTGCACCTTCCGGCGCCCCCATTTATTATAGCGGACCTTATCCTTCACAAAGGCTCTGGCATAACGCTCGTCATCAACAAAGCGCTCCTTCACCAGGCGACTGACAACGCGCTCTTGTGTCGCCTCATCGAGTCCCCAGCGACGCATCTTTTCGCGCATCTCCTGCTGGCAGTGCTCTGCCTGGGCACAAAGGGCCGCCAGTTGCAGGTAGGCTTCTTGCTCGGTCATCTCTTTTTTCATATCTTCATAGCTTTAAGGAATCTGTTCTTGCCAAACTGGTCTTTGCGGATTTCAACATTCTGAAACCCCAACTGCCGTAGATAACTGGCTACCGTCTCTGCTGTCAGGGGATTCAGCTCAAAAAAGAGGCTTCCGCTGGACTTTAGGGTCTTCACGGCATAGTCGGCTATCCTGTAATAGAAGATGGCAGGCTCTTCCTTGGGCGCAAAGAGTGCAATCTCCGGTTCAAAGTCAAGCACGTTTTTATCCATGCCATCACGTTCTTCTGGCATGATATAGGGCGGATTGCTCACGATAATGTCCCATTCTCGCTCATCTGGCTGCAGATGCAAGGCATCTTGTCTCTCTAACGACACGCTGACACCAACACGCCTGGCATTCTCCTGTGCTATTCTGAGGGCCTCCTCTGAGATATCCCAGCCTGTCACCCTTGCTCCTGGCTGTTCTGCAGCCAGTGTCACTGCAATACATCCGCTACCCGTACCGATATCCAGCACATCTCTTTTCCCTTCACTCTCCTCTAAGATCCACCGGCAAAGCTCCGCAGTCTCCGGTCGCGGGATGAGCACACCAGGGGCAACATGAAACTGTCGTCCACAGAAATCAGCCACACCTAATACATATTGCACTGGCTCACCACTTTCAAGCCTGTGCATGATGACTGCCAGTTGTCTTTTCTGCGTTTCCGACAGTGAAGAAAGCTTCCCACTGAGGATATCTGCCAATGAAAAGCCAAAGCACTCCTCCAGCACCAAACGCACAATGGCCTTCGCCTCACCTGTTTCATAGATGCCTGTCAATCTGTGCCAGAGAGTCTCATAATCCATAGCGATAGGTACACAGTCAACTACTGTCAGCACGTGCCCGACAACCTTAAATCGGACATCATAGCTCGCAAAAGGCATTCCATAAACCCGCTCCGGATCTTCCTGATAGCGAGGACGAGGGTCGAGGGCTAGCACCTTTTCCAGCGAAACGAGTTCCTCGTCGGAGAAATAGGCAGAAAGTGACTCCGGCATCACCACCTCCAACTCCCGCCATCCTGTCTTATCCACAAAACCACTGCGGGCCTCTGGATGACTGTCGGCATAGGCGACATAAGGCTTGATATCATAGATGGGCGTACCGTCCATCAAGTCTGCTCCCTTGACATAGACAAGCGGACCTTGCTGCTTGTCTTCCACGATTCTGGCAATACGCACGCAGGAAAGGCCAAGTCCATTAGGACGAAAAGGCGAACGCGTAGCAAAGACGCCCATCCGCTTATTGCCGCCCAAGCGCGGAGGACGCACTGTCAGACTTGTCTGCTGACCATTGGCAGAAAACTCCCAAATAAGCCACAGATAGTCAAAGTCCTCCAGCCCGTGAACCGCCTCCATCCGTCTGTATGCTGGTTCAAAGACGATGCAGCCCGTCAGTTCGCTGACGAGTCCACTCTGCCGCGGGATGCCGAACTTCGACTTCATGGGCGAACGGAAATAGGCTATGGGTTGTATCTCCATCTGTGTTTTTGCAGCAAAGGTACAATAAAAAGTTGAGAAACGGCGAAAATGGAGCTGAAAGTTTTGTAGTCTCGGAGATTCTGTGTACTTTTGCCACAGATAAAACGGTAATATATGATTGACGACGAGAAATATATGAGACGCTGCATACAGTTGGCGAAAAACGGGCAACTGAATGCTAAGCCCAACCCCATGGTCGGCGCTGTCATCGTAAGTGCCGACGGCAGAATCATCGGTGAAGGGTATCACGTGCGTTGCGGCGAGGGCCATGCTGAGGTGAACGCCTTTGCATCAGTAAGTCCTGAAGATGAGCACCTGTTGCCTGAAGCCACGATGTATGTATCTCTGGAGCCTTGTTCCCATTACGGTAAGACGCCCCCTTGTGCAGACCTTATTATAAAGAAAGGTGTACGTCGTGTGGTGGTGGGCTGCATTGATGCTTTTGCCGAAGTACAGGGACGAGGCATCAAGAAACTACGCGATGCCGGCATCGAGGTGGAGGTAGGTGTACTTGAAGCCGAATGCCAGGCACTGAACCGTCGTTTCTTCACCTATCACCGAGAACAGAGGCCCTATATCATCCTGAAATGGGCCCAGACGTCTAACGGATTCATTGATGACCACTTCAAGGCAACTCAGATCTCCAGCGACTTCACCAAGATGCTTTCACATAAGCTCCGCGCCGAAGAGGATGCTATTCTCGTAGGCCGCGTTACTGATGAGCGCGATCACCCACAGTTAAACGTGCGCGAATGGTATGGACCGCATCCCAAGCGACTCATTGTAGATCACGCCCATCCTCTTAACCTTGACAGCTTGTATGCCCATCATATCCAATCGCTCATCGTTGAAGGTGGTGCAAAGACATTGAACGCCTTCATCGAGAATGGACTCTGGGATGAGATACGTGTCGAAACAAACCTGAACAAGACCGTCAGCGATGGCACACGGGCACCGCTGGTTCCGCCTAATGCAGCAACACTGTCGGTAGAAACCTACGATAGCCAGCAGATTATACGGTATCATAAAATAATCCCCGAAGGCTGAAGCTTCCGGGGATTATTAAATCTGTGAATAAATGTCTTACTTTGCAAGAGCTGCACGAGCTGCGGCGATCTTCTCCTTTGCATCAGCCAACTGTTTCTTCAGCTCTGCAACAGATGTGGCATTCAGCACATCCAGGGGAGCCAGAGCCTCAGCAACAGGCTTGATGTCGGGATCGAACTCAGAGAGACGATTCAGTGCATCCAAGATCAGCACCACACGGAAGGTTGTGTTTGCAGCGGCCTCGTCAGTGAAAGAAGCGAGGAACTTGTCGCTGTTCTGACTAGCCACGAACAACTGCTCTACCATGCTTGCAGCAGCAAGCTGCCAGAAATAGTTGATACGGCCATTCTCGTTCATAGCGTTGTAGAGCGTCTGCGTGGTCTCAGAGATGGTGTTCTCATCGTCGAGGTTCTTGAACGAAGGATCGTCGATGTCAGCAGCCAACTTGGTGATGGCCTTGTCATAGTCCTCAACAGGCATCTCATAGAGACGGGCTACTCTTCTGTCGATGTCAAGTGCAGAAAGCATACGATACTTCTCTGCGAGTGTGGTAGCGTTCTCTGCCACTGAAGGATTCAGGAGGTAGTCAGGCTTTACCTGCATCTCTTCCTTGGTCAGCTTCAGGGTTTCACCGTCTTTCTGCAGGAACGGCATCTGCTTCAGCTTACCGACTTCACTGGCAAGGCTATCCACATGCATCTTGATGCTAGCCTCAATCTGCTCTTGTTCGAAGGACTTTACTACTGAATCCGTTGACTCAGCATTTTTTGCATTTTTGTTACCGCATGCTGCGAATGCGATTGCTGCAAATGCGACAGCGAGAATTGATAATTTCTTCATTGTTTTTTGAATTGATAGTTATTAATAAAAGTAATGTTTATACTATTTCCTTAGTTTTCTGCCTGGCCAGTCTGCAAAGAGGAAGCCTGCGAGGATGAGACACATCAGCAACATCACACCCATATTAAACCACAGTGTCTTGATGTGCCAGCTGCCCAGAATCTTCTCACTGCTGTAGAATGGCGCACGACCGATCTGACTCTTCGGCGTGAGGAAGATGATACCTGTACGAGGCACGATATGACTATCTATGACATCCAGCATCCGCTTCTGATTGGCACCGATGACACAGTCCTCGAGGTTGAGGTTATAGTGATCGCGCTTCAGCTCTATGATAGCATCCTTGCCCTGCTCGCGCACCATCTCAGACATAAACCTGTCTGCCTTGAGGGTAATCTCGTTACTGCGCTTCGACAGGATCTGCTCTGCCTCCTTCAGGTACTTCGTGAGCGAGTCGTAGGAATAGTCTCCCTTATAGGGTTCCATCCCGCAATAGGACGTCAACTCCGGCAGGTTCATACGGATGGTCTCCATATGGGAGGGCTGCACCTCCTTGCCGCGCCTTTCCTCGTCCTTCATGGTCTCCAACTGCGACTGCAACTCATCGAGGAATCCCATGTTATAATACTGATTCTCGTACTTCTTCTTGTCGAGTTCAAAGAACGGTGCCTTATAGGGGTTGTCTGTAAACGAAGTGACTGCTAGTGCCTCATACGCCCATCGCGACGGGATAACGTCACCTATGAGCGGCACATTGCCTGTCGTACTCTTCGGCGTCAAGTCTGAGAAACTGACCACAAGTCCGCAAAGCAGTATCTGCGGAATGAGCAGGATAGGAATACTGATATAGATAGCCACGATTGAACTGAGGCATTGCGACAACAGCAAGCCCATCAGACTCGAAAGCAGGGCCGTGACAAAGAGGATAAGCCACCACGTGCCGAAAAGGCCGTGCAGTCCCATCACGAAATTACCGACCAAGATAAAGAGCAACGTCTGTATCAGGCAGACGATGGCCATATAGATGATCTTCGAGCCAATATAGCTGCCATAGGATAGCTGCAGGAACTTCTCGCGCTTCAGCAGAGCCCTGTCTTTGATAATCTCCTCTGCACTACCGCTCATACCCAGGAATGTTGCCACGATAACAGCCATGAAGAAATAGCTGACAAGGTTCTTGTTCTCCATCACAGAGTATCCCTCGGGCGGTGCATAACGCGTCAGCAACGCACAGACAAGTGCCAGCAACGGCGCTTCCAGCAACGTGATGCAGAGATACTGTATATTGGTAATCTTCGTACGGATATTACGATGCAGGAAGATACCCAACTGCTTCAGGGCCCCTGGTTTCTTCTGGTCTGAAGGGGGCACGGGACTTACTGTCGGCTCTGGCTGCTCCTCCCTGTTCTTCAGATAGAGTTCATGCCACTCCTGAGGTGTCATCTTGCGCTCGTCGGATATCTCGCCACTGCTGTTGAGTGCCTTCTCGTCGATGATGTTCAAGACAATCTCCGGGTTCACATTACCACACGTCGGACAGGCGCTGGTCTCGGCATCAGCATAGTTCGCTGCTTCCTTGAAATAGGTGATGGCGTCAATGGGATTGCCGTCGAACACGGGATAGCCCCCCTTGTCAAGCAACCACAGACGATCGAAGAGTTTATAGACATCACTCGAGGGCTGGTGGATATTCACAATGATAAGCTTGCCCTTGAAAGTCTGCTCCTTCAGCAGGTTGATAACCTTCTCCGTATCTGCAGAAGAGAGGCCCGACGTAGGCTCGTCGAGGAAAAGCACAGCTGGCTCCCTAATCAACTCAAGGGCAATGTTCAGACGCTTCCGCTGACCACCGGAGATATACTTGTTAATGGCAGAGCCGACCTTCAAGTCCTTGGCAGCGTCAAGGCCCAAGTCTTTAAGGGTCTTCATCACACGACGGTCTATCTCCTCGTCGCTCATACCCTCAAAGCAGAGTTTCGCCGTAAACCACAGGTTCTGATAGACGGTCAACTCCTCTATCAGCAGATCATCCTGCGGCACAAAGCCGATAAGCGCCTTCGCCTCCGGTTCTGTGATACTGTGCCCATTGATGGTGATAGTACCCTCCTGCGGAATCAGCGAACCATTGAGCAGCGACAGCAGGGTCGTCTTACCCGTACCCGAGCCACCCATGATGGCCAGAAGTTCTCCCTGATGGAGCGTAAAGCTCAGGTCGTGCATGCCATTGTCGCTGTTGGGGAATCTGAAGTTGATATCACGACCGCAGAAAGACACAGTCTCCTGCTGTTCTTCTGCTTCACCATTAGCCTTCTTATAAGCAGCAATGATATTGGAGTAATAGACAGGCTTACCGCTCTTGCCCTTCAACACACTGCTCTGCAGCCACACCTGGAATGATCCTGAGAGCACAGGCACATCGTTCAGCATCACCTTGTCCTTACCAATATAGGTAAAGAGCAGGGTACCTGTCGGCGAGAGCAG